>CETH01059008.1_pt1 | contig 20701 bp, 22 predicted proteins | sample 361461 | NCBI WGS metagenome assembly CETH01 (sample SAMEA2622695, study PRJEB7988) | marine metagenome | isolation source: saline water (ENVO:00002010), including
AAAGATCATCGTCCAACTGATCAGTATGGGCCTTTGTCTCCTGTAAGCATAAAATGTCTGGTTTATATTTTTCAATAAAAGCATGAAAGCCTTTTTTTTTAATTGCACGAATACCATTTACGTTCCATGAAAAAATCTTCATAAAAGTAGTTTATAATATTTCTCTCAATCATGTTAGTGGAATTTAATTATGAAATTTATTTTAGTACCTTTTAAAAATTTTAATTTAGCTAAATCTAGAATGAGAAAAGATTTATCTGGCCCAAAGACCGAAAAAATAGTTGAAAAAATGCTTTCACATGTTCTAAGTGAGGTATCAAAATCAAAACTATCTGATTCAAATTATATTGTCACAAATGATTTAAAAGCCATAGAAATTGCAAAACGGCTTGGAATTAAAGTAATTAAAGAGGACGATCAAATTGATGAAAGTAGTTCTGTTGATTCAGCATCAGAAATACTTATTAAAAAGGGTGCAAAAAGTCTATTAAGAATCCCTGGGGATTTGCCACTTATTAAACATAAAGATATAGATAAGATATTTTCAATATCCACAGCTAACAACACATCGATTATAGTCCCATCAAAAAGTGGGAAAGGAACAAACGCAATTTTAAGAAACCCTCCAAACGCAATACAATCTTTTTTTGGACAAAATAGCCTACAAAAGCATATTAAGGAATTTGAAAGAAAAAAAATCAAGTTCAAAATAATCAAAATGAAGAATGTTGAACTTGATCTTGACTGCCTTAAAGACCTAGACGATCTTCAAGAACCAGAAAAAAAAGAATATTTAGAAATAATTAACTAATTATTGCCAAAATATCTCTTTCTTCCAAAACCATAAGGTCTTTATTATCAATAGTTACCTCTGCTCCTCCAAACTTACTGAAGAGGACCTTGTCGCCCTTTTTAACAGTCAAGGGTGTTATATTCCCTTTTTGATCTGTTCTTCCAGCGCCAACAGAAACAACTGTTGCTTCTAAAGGTTTTTCTTGTGAACTATCAGGAATAATGATTCCACCTTGTGTTGTGCTTTCCGCAGCATTTCTTTCTACTAGAACAAAAGCACCTAAAGGCTTTACTGTTTTTTTTGATTTTCCCATTTTATTAAACTCCCATAAAACTTAAATTTACATATAAAGTAATCATATTTATCAAACATTCAAGGCGCTAAATGAATTTTATCGAAAATTCATGTTTGTGCTTTTTATTCATATTGATTATCAAAGGTGTAATAGCCTCAATCATTGAAGAAATTTCTAAAGCTCCAGCATCGATAGCCTTAAGGCTTGGCATTTCTTCTGTTAATTTAGCGACTACCCCTTTGGCTTCGTCATCATCACCACAAATTACTACATCATAATCTAATGGTTTTTGAAAATTCGCAAGCCCTTTTGCTGGAATATTATGATAAGCACTAACCACTTTGACTGTATCAGGTAACACATCCTGAATATCAATGGCAGCTGACCCAATTTCTGGCGGATCATATGAAACCACTTTTCCAAACTTCATTGGAACTACTGGCGAAATAACAATTTGATTAGAAAAAGAATCAGCAATGCCCTCTAAAGTTCCCCTTGTATATTCAGGAGGCAAACAAACAACCACGACCTCGCTTGCTTTTGCGGCTTCACCATTTTCCATCCCAACAATGTTGCCCTCAACTCCTTGCTCTTTAGCTTTTTCATTTATCTCAGCGGCCGCTGCGTCTGCTTTTTCTTGTGTTCTAGATCCTATTAAAACTTCATGACCAACTTTTGCCCATCTAATTACTAACCCCTCAGCAAAAGAACCTGTTCCACCTAGTAAACTTATTTTCATTTAATTCTCCTTTAATCAAAATATAATTTGGAATATTATAACAGTTTTTTTAATACTAAGTTAAGATTGTTCTCGGAACCATCTATTTCGACACTTTTAATCTTTGATTTAAAGCCAGAAACAATGGCGATTTTTGTGGTTGATATATCGAAAAAATCAGAGAGAACTCTTATCAGCTCAACGTTAGATGCCCCCTTGTGTGGTATAGCTGCCACCTTAACAGTTAAGAATTTACCATCATAACTTACAATTTTTGATTCTTTAGATCTTGGTTTTACTAAAATTGAAATTTTCAAAGCTAGAATGAATTAGCTAGTTGAACCAATAAATTTACTAAAAAAGTTTTTAAAAATTCAATAGCCAATATTACCACTATTGGGGAAATGTCTATTCCACCAAGATGGGGTAGCACATTTCTTACAGAACTTAAAATGGGCTCTGTTATTTTATATAAAAATTGAAATAACGGATTATAAGGATCGGGGCTAAACCAAGAAATTAATGCTCTAATCACCACAAGCCAAACAAATAAAGATAAAGCAAGATTTAATAAATTTGCGATGGCATATAATAAATTTGAAATAATCATATTGTTAATCCTTTTCTAAGCTTATTTTGTTACTAATTTTTTTTGATTTTTTAGAAGCTGCGTCAAAACAATTAAAGACAATTTTCGCAAATTTTTTATTCTTTAATACATCAACACCGGACTCTGTTGTTCCGCCAGGAGATGAAACTAATTCAACAAACTTCTTGGCTGGAATAGCTGTCGTATTAAGATATTTAACGGTTCCAATAATTGTTTCAAATATAAGTGTTTTTGCAAGAACGGAACTAATTCCAGATGACTTTGCGTATTCTAGTTGTGCACTGATGTATTCAGCCAAAAAAGCTGGACCTGAGCCACTTATTGAAGTTACTGTGTCAAAATCATTTTCTTTTTTAAGTGCCAATGGAATTCCCGAGGTTTCAACAATCTGAATAAATTTTTTGATTTCTCTTGATGTACAGTTTTTATTAGCCATGTAAGCAAAAACTCCCTTCAAAACAGAACAAGGCAAATTAGGCATTGTTCTAATAACTTTCGAGGTTTTCTCCAAATGTGTTTCAAGATATTTAGTTTTTACTCCTGCCGCTATGGATACTAAAACTTTTGAAGAGGCCAGGTCTCCTTTTATTTCGTGTAATATTTTCCCAATAATTTGAGGCTTGACACACAAAAAAATAAATTCTGAGCTTTTAACAACTTCAATATTTGCTAATGTTGTTTTTACTCTTTTTGTTTTACCAAATACACTAAGTTTCTTGCTATCAATATCAGAACAAATAATCTTGTTTTTTTTATTGGTTAAAAAACCTTTTATTAAGGATGTGGCCATGTTGCCAGCTCCTATTATTCCAATATTCATTTAGACTCGTTCTCCAAAAATTTTGGTACCTACCCTTACAATGGTAGCTCCTTCCTCTAATGCTACCTTATAATCATTGCTCATGCCCATAGAGAGCTCCAACTTTCTTCCATATATATTTTCTAGCGATAATGCTAACTTTTTCATTTTTCTATAGTCTTCTCTAGAAAATTCAGGGTCTTGGGAATATTTGGTAATTGTCATAAGGCCATGAATTTTTATTGCTTCTAAAGTCAAAATGTTTTTATATAAATCATCTGTTTGATCAAGTGTGGTTCCGGCCTTGTTTGGATCTTTTGAAACATTAACCTGAATTAAAATTGATTGAATTACTTTATGTTTCAAACAATATGCATTTATAGCCTCTGCTTTCTTTAAAGTATCAACAGTATGAATTAAATGTGCCTTTCCTGCTACATACTTTATTTTATTTTCTTGGATATTTCCTATATAATGCCATTTAATATCTTTATACTCTTCAATAGTATCTTTTATTTTATCACGCAACTCTTGAGCGTAATTTTCACCAAAATCCCTTAAACCTAACTTGTAAAGAGCAACAATGTCGTCCAAGGGTTTTGTTTTTGAAACACCAACCAGAGTAGCTTTTTGCTTAATTGAAGATAAATGGTTGTTAAATTCTATTAAAAATTTTTGATAACTTTCTTCAATACTCATAATCAACAATGAATATTATAATATATAATCTAACAAATGAATTTATCAATCGCCTCAGCATTAAAAAAAGGTGAAAATAGTTTAAGAAAGGCTGGAATTCAAAATAGCAAAAAAGAAGCCGCAGAAATCTTAGAAAATGTAACAAAACTTAGTACGGAACAAGTTTTTCTATTAAAAAATAAAAACATAGGCCTTAGGGGAACCAAGAATTTTTTAAAAAAAATAAAAAGAAGAAAAAAGGGCGAACCATTACAATATATAACAAGAAATGCATATTTTTTCTCTAGGGCCTTTAATATTATGAAAGAGGTTCTAATTCCAAGACCTGAAACAGAAATTTTAGTTGAAAAAATTCTTAAAATAAGTTTGAAGAAAAAAAACTTATTATGTCTTGATATGTGTACAGGTAGCGGGTGCATAGGAATAACGCTTGCATTAGAAAGCGGGAATTTTAAAAAAATAACTTTCGCCGATGTAAGCTTAAAAGCTCTTAAGTGTTGTAAAAAAAATATAACAAAGTTTAAAATTAACAAACAAGCTGAAATAGTAAAATCAAACTTTTTTTCAAATATTCCAAAAAAAAAATATGACCTTATATGCTCAAACCCCCCATACGTAACAATAAATCAATACAAAAACCTTGAAAGGTCAGTAAAAGACTATGAGCCAAAACTTGCCCTTATTAGCAACAATGAAGGCTTAGAACATTTTGAAAAAATAGCAAAAGAAGCAAGGGGGTTTTTAAAAGAAAATGGTACTATCTTCTTTGAAGTGGGAATTAATCAATTTAAATCAGTAAAGAATATTTTAAAAAACTTTGGATACTCGGAACTGGTAACTTATAATGATCTAAGCGGAATTAAAAGAGTCGTTTCAGGAAAATGGAAAAGTTAATTATTGAAGGCGGAATTCCCTTAAGGGGTTCTATAAAAGTTTCAGGATCTAAAAATTCAGCTCTACCAATACTAGCATCTACAATATTGTGGCCAGGAATATACAACTTTCACAATGTCCCTGACATTAAAGATGTAAGAACAATGTTGGAGCTGTTAAAATTTTTAGGATCAGAGTGCTCTTTTAAAAAAAATAAAGTAAAAATTAATTCTATAAAGATAAATAAACATGAAGCTCCGTACGACTTGGTCAAAACAATGCGCGCATCAGTGTTAATATGGGGCTCGCTACTGAGCAGATTGAACAAAGCTAAAATCTCTTTCCCAGGGGGGTGTGCAATTGGTGACAGACCGATAGATCAACATTTAAGCGGTTTTCAATCAATTGGATATAAAACAATTGTAAAGTCTGGGTATTTAAAATCGATTGCAACAAATGAAATAGGTGGGGATTTTAAGTTTAAAATGAAAAGTGTTACAGGGACAGAAAACTTAATTTTAGCATCTGTTTTGGGAACAAAAAAAACAATTCTTAAAAATTGTGCACTCGAGCCGGAAGTTGATGATTTGATAACATTTTTAAAATCAATAGGGGCCAATATCAAGAAGATGGGTGACTCAATAACAATTAGTCCTGTTGATTCACTAAAAAAACAAAAAAAATCATATGAAATAATTCCTGATAGAATTGAGGCTGGAACTTTTATGTACTTAGGATGTTTGCCTCAAAATAAAATCACAATTAAAAATGTAGACTTAGGAGCATTAAAAGATGTAATTAAAACTGTAATCAAAATTGGAGCAAAAGTTGAGAAAAGTGAAAACAAGATTACTGTTACTGCACCAAAAGAAATAAAGAAGTTAAATATAGAAACCAACCCCTACCCCTCTTTTCCAACCGACCTACAAGCTCAGTTAATGTCAGTCTTAGTATTAAGCGGGGGGACATCGAAAATAAAAGAAAATGTATTTCCAAATCGCTTCATTCATGTAGCTGAGATGAGAAAACTTGGGGCAAAAATTGATGTTGTTAAAAATACCGCCAAAATTATAGGCGTTGACACCCTTGCGGGAGCAAAAATGCAGGCAAGTGACTTAAGAGCTAGCGCAGGGCTTGTCTTATCAGCCTTGTGTGCATCTGGAAAAAGTGAAATATTTAGAATATATCACCTTGATAGAGGCTACGAAGCGATAGATAATAAACTAAAGCGTATTGGAGCAAAAATTTGGCGGACAAAAGAGTAAGGCTAGCTATTTCCAAAGGAAGAATTCTTAATCAAGTAGCTTCATATTTATCTAAAGCTGGCTATACCAACAACATTGCTCAAACAACATCACGTGAGCTGGTTTTTAATATAAAAAATCTTCAAATACTATCATGTAAACCTTCCGATGTACCAAAGTACGTCGAACTAGGAGCAGCAGACTGCGGCATAGTAGGATCTGATTGTATTAAAGAAGCAAATTGCGATATATACGAACCAATAGACTTGCCGATTGGTAAATGTAAAATGGTTCTAGCGTGTTTAAAAAATAAAAAAATAAACCTGAAACCTGGTATAAACATAAGAATAGGAACAAAATATCCAAACATTACAAAGGAGTATTTCTTAAAAGAAGGAATATCACCAGAAATTGTTTTTTTAAATGGCTCAGTTGAACTTGCACCTATTACAGGATTGGCTGATGCAATAGTCGACATAACTGAAACTGGAGCAACAATAAAAGAAAATAATTTAAAAATTATAAAAAATATAATGGATATTAATGCTAAAGTTGTTGTTAACAAAACAAGTTTTAGAACACTAAACAATGAAATAGAAAAAATAATGTCTTCTCTTGTAAAAAAAATAAAAATTTAAGCTTCCAAAACTATTGAAGAAATTTTTTTCTTTAAGTTTTTTAATAGACGCCATATAAATTTTTTGTTAATATTAATCTAAGTTAATTTTTTTTTTAGTCTTTATAAACTACTGAAATTATTAACATTTTTATCCACATTTATCCACATTTTGTGGATAACTTAACCAATGTGGAAAATACAAGGGGTTAAAGGGATACGCTTTTGGAAGACACTAGCTCAAACAAGCTTAATGAACATTTAGACGCTGATCTTGTTGATAAAAACGTTTTAAGTGCCATGGTTTTGGACAACATCACTCAAAACTATCCTGGTATTAGACAATTTTTTGCAACAATAAAGCTTATTGAGGTAAACGATAAACAAGCAACATTTGTTGTTTCAGATGTAATGACCTCTGAATGGATTAACAACCACTACATGCATATTTTAGAAAAAGTTTTTTGGGAAGAATCAGAAGAACAACTAGGCTTTAAGAAAGTTGTTGTTAACTCTCAAGATGCATATAAATCAAGAAACTTAAAACCCAAAAAGAAGCCCCCACATAGTCGCGGTCTAACCCGTGTCCACGAAGGAACACTAAACGGAAGACAGACGTTTAATAATTTTGTAAAAGGAGCCTCTAATACTTTAGCAGGAATAGCAGCCGAAAGGGTTGCCGATAATCCTGGCAAATCTTACAACCCTCTTTTTATTTATGGAAGAACTGGCCTAGGAAAGACTCACCTTTTAAATGCTGTTGGAAATACGGTTTACGATGACAATAAAGACTTTAAAATTTGTTCTATATCTGCCGAGTATTTTACTAACAAGGTTATAAGCTCAATTAGATCAGGAAAAACAAAAGAGCTAAGGGACTCTTTTCGGTTTGATTGTGACGTGCTACTTATAGATGATATTCAGTTTATTGCCGGTAAAGAGGGAACGCAACAGGAGTTTTTCTACACCTTTAATTCACTTTATGATGCAAACAAACAAATTATTTTAACAAGTGATAGGCCGCCTCACCAATTGGCCGGCATTCAAGAAAGGCTTGTAAGTAGGTTTGAGTGGGGCTTTGCAGTTGAAGTTCTTCCTCCAGATGTTGAGCACAGAGTGGCTATTTTGGAAACAAAAGCTAAAGACATGGGAATAACAATAGACAAAGAGGTTTTGTTTGCAATTGCAGAAAAATCGGGCGGTTCAATTAGAGAGCTAGAAGGATTTTTTAATAATGTTGTTGGACAGGCATCTATGTTAAACACCCCTATTGACAAACTATTAGTTAACGATGTTTCATCAAGACTTTTATCAACAAAAAGCATTGATTTAATAAATATTGATTTAATTCAAAAAGAAGTTGCCTCTTTTTTTGGAATCAGCGTGCAAGACTTGTGTTCTAAAAAGAGAACCAAGGGTGTAGTTAGGCCCAGACAAATTGCAATTTATTTGTGCCGTATTTTTACTGATGAGTCTTTGTTGGAAATTGGCCACGGTTTTGGAGGCAGGGACCACTCTACTGTCCTTCACTCCATTGCAACAATAGAAGATCAGTTGGCTAAAAATCCTTCTCAAGAAAATCCTATTAGGATTCTTCAAACTAAAATAAGAAAAATTTCTGGTGGAAAACTAGAGGACTAGTGTTGAAAAAAAACTTTTCCAGGAATTAGTGGGTAATAGTGTTAATTAATGTTGATTTTTTTTCCTTTATAATAGCGGTGTTTCTTGGTTTATTAACATATTCACGCCCCTACTACTACTACTTTATATTTAATATAATATATTATAATAGGAGTAGTAATGAATCTTTCTGTTGATAAAAAATTATTTTATAAATATTTATCTTATGTTCAAGGAATTGTTGACACAAGACCAACAATGTTAATTTTGTCCCACATACTTTTAGAGGCCAAAGATGGAAAAATGTTTTTATCTTCTACTGATTTAGAATCATCTGTTTATACTTCTTTTCCTGCAAACATTAAAGAGGAGGGAAAGATTTGTTTACCTGCCAAAAAACTACTTGAAGTGATAGAAAAAACACCAGAAGGAGAGGTACAGATCAGAACAATTAATGATACGCAGGCAGAATTAGACTATAAAAAGGGTAAAACAAAAATAAAAACACAAAACGCAGATGATTTTCCACAAATACCAAAACCAGATGATTTTGTTTACAGGGCAATAAAAAGCGAAAAACTCGAAAACCTTATTAAAAAAACCTCCTATTGTGTGGGGGGAGACGAACTAAGAAAAAATCTAACAGGAATATTTTTTGATATGACACAAAACGGGAAACTAAGGCTGGTTGCAACTGATGGCCACAGAATGAGCCTCACAGAAGAAGATATAGAAAACAACATAGTGGAATCTTTTACTTTGCCTAAAAGAGCATCACAAGAAATTAGAAAGTTTATAAAAGATAGTGAAGTTATAAATATTGGTGTAGGAAAAAATTTTTTTATATGTGATGATGGTCAAACGTCTTTATTGGCAAGGCTTGTTGATGTAAAATTCCCAGACTATAAACAGGTCCTACCTACAAACTTTAACAACACTATAAAAATAGAGAAGAAACAAATGCTCGAAGCATTACAACGAGCAGCAGTGGTTTTACAAGATAAAAACAGAGGGGTTAAAATATATATTGGGGAAAACAAAATGGAAATAAGGGCAATTTCAGACGACGGTGAAGCCTTAGAGGAAATCCCTATAAATAAACTTACCCAGTCTCTGGATGTTGGGTTTAATGTAAAGTATTTGATCGATGCACTTGGCACATATGACGGCGAAGAAATTTGTTTTTCTGTTGGGGACGAAGTTAGCCCCGCATGCATTTTTGCAAACGAAGATGACCGATTTAAACAGCTATCAGTAGTAATGCCAATGAGGGTTTAAGATGACAACAAATAAGTCGAAATTAAAAAAAATTAGAGATAACATAGACAATATAGATGAAAAAATTTTGAAACTTTTAAGTCAAAGAGCGGAACAAGCTATACAAACTACTAAATATAAGACAAAAAGCATATATGATCCAAAACGTGAGAAAGAAGTTTTAAATAAACTTTTAAAAAAAGCTAACGGCCCCCTTTCTTTTTCGGCAATAGAAAGAGTTTATGGAGAAGTTCTCTCTGCATGCAGAGAGGTCCAAGCACCTATTGAGGTCTCATTCTTGGGACCAGAGGGTAGCAACACAGAGGAGGTTGCCAACAAACAGTTTGGCAACAGCGCAAGCTTTTTCTCCCAACAAACAATTTTTGATGTTCTTGTTTCTGTTGAAACGGGAGATTCGGTATATGGTGTTGTACCACTAGAGAATTCTTTGGAGGGCCCAGTTGTTGAAACATTAGATGGATTAGTTGAAAAAAATGTATCAATAGTTTCGCAAGTAAACCTTAAAATTTCTCACTATTTAATGTCGCAGGAAAAAAATGCGAAGAATATAAAAAAAATTTATTCGCACCCACAAGCTTTAGCCCAGTGTAAAAATTACATACAAAACAATTTTCCTAAAGTTGATTTGGTAGAAGCACAAAGCACGGCAAGGGCTGCCCAAATAGTAGCAGACAAAAAAAATTGTGCCGCAATAGCACCACGTCTTTGTTCCTCTTTGTACTCCTTAAATATATTGGATAAAAATGTTCAAGATAATTCTTCAAACACAACTGTTTTTGCATTAGTTGAAAAAAAGCATGGTGAACCCATAGTTGTGAAAAACTCCAAAGTTTCAGTAGTTTTTTCATTGGACCATGAACCAGGGAGCCTTCATGAGTGCCTAAAGTCATTTAAAACATCCAAAATTAATTTAACAAAAATACAATCGAGACCCTCGAAGAAAAATGATTGGGACTATTTGTTTTTTATAGACTTTATAGTTGAAAAAAATTTAGCAGAAGCAAACAAATGTCTCAACTCACTACGAAGGGCAACTTCTTTTCTTAAAATTTTAGGAGTTTTTACTTGAAGCCCAAAGGAAGCTCAAGAATAACTTCGTTACCAATTTACAAGCCTGGTAAGCCAGTAGAAGAGCTTCAAAGAGAGCTTGGTTTTGAAAAGGCAATCAAGTTAGCTTCCAATGAAAACCCCTTGGGACCATCTCCAAAAGCAGTAAAAAAAATTATAGAAGCTGCAACTCTTTCTCATATTTATCCGGATGGAGACTGTTTTGAACTAAAAAAAAAGATTTCTGCAAAAGAGAACATACTTCCAAATGAAATAATTTTAGGCAATGGGTCAAACGAAGTTTTAGAACTAATTGCTCACACCTTCTTACAGCAAGGCGATAATGCAGTTATGGGAGAGTTTTGCTTTATTGTTTATCCTATAGTTGCTAAATTAAGCGAGGCAACAATTAGGAGGGTTCCAATGAAAAACCTTGTCCTAAGTTTAGACGATGTTTTACATGAGATAAACGAACAGACAAAAGTTATTTTTATAGCCAACCCTAATAATCCTACTGGTGGTAGATCAACAAGAAGAGAGATTGAAGCATTTTTGGAACAAGTTCCATCCAACGTAGTTGTTGTAATCGATGAAGCTTATGCAGAGTACATGCAAGATGAGAACCTTAATGTTTCTTCTATGATTGAGAAACACAATAACTTGTTAATTTTAAAAACTTTTTCAAAAGCTTATGGCTTGGCTGGTTTGCGAATAGGCTACGGAATGGGCACATCAGAACTTGTTGCACTCTTAAACAAGCCAAGGGAGCCATTTAATGTTAACTATTTAGCTCAGGTTGCTGCTATCACAGCCATAGAAGATGAAAAACATGTGGAGGATTCGATAGAGTTAAACAAGAAAGGAATGACATATTTAAAATCCGAGTTTTCTAAAATGAATATAAAAACATATCCTTCTTATGCCAATTTTGTTTTAATTGAATTTAATTCAGAGGCTCGAATTATTTATGAAGAACTTTTAAAAAAAGGAGTAATTACAAGGCCCCTTGAAAATTATGGGCTTTTAAATCATTTGCGAATTACTATTGGGCTCGAGAGGGAAAATGTTAAACTAGTCGAAGCGATAAAAGAAGTTTTGTAAAATGAAAAAAAATTTAAATGTAACAATAATTGGGCTAGGCCACATTGGAGGTTCATTAGCCTCTTCATTAAAACAGATATACGGATCAAAGATATTATTAAACGGAATTGACAAAAGTAATTCAACAATTAAAAAAGCTAAAAAGTCTAACTTGTTTTCAGAGGTTTCAACTTTAAAGTTAAATACAAAAATTCAAAAAAGTGATATTGTTTTCCTTGCTTCCAGTATTCAAAGTATGCCACAGTTATTTTCGGAACTTGCGAAAATAAATTTTGAAAAAAAAGTAGTTATTTCTGACGTAGGAAGCGTTAAACACGAAGTGTTTAAAGCCGCTAAACGCTTGCTACCAAAGCAATTTGATTTCGTAGGCGGCCATCCAATTGCTGGCACTGAAAAAATTGGATTTGCCAATTTGGTTGAAGGATTATTTGATGGAAAGCCCGTTTTTGTTTCGGGAACCAGGGCAGACAGGACCTCAATTGCCATGATTGTTAAAATTTGGGAATCTCTGGGTTCAAGCGTTTATTTTGTTTCTCCTGAAAAGCATGACAAAATTTTTGGTTATTTAAGCCACTTGCCCCACATTTTAGCTTTTGGTTTAAAAAATATGGTCAATAAAAGCCTGTCTAAGGCAGAGTTGGTTAAATATGGAGGGACAAGCTATAGGGACTACAGCAGAATATCTCAGAGTTCAGAGGATTTGTGGTCGGAAATCTTTTTATCAAACAGAAAAAACTTGCTAAAAACAATAAAAGATTTTAAAAAATACTTAGATAAGCTTGAAGGCCTATTAAACCACAATTCTAAAGAAAAAGTTAAAAAACATCTGAAATCCTAAAACTCCATCTTGATTTTTATTACTAACTACTTAATATTATTAAGCATCCCTGGGAGTTTTTATGAAGCCTATTGTGCTGAGCTTATTAGCGTTATTTGCTGTCGCATTTTTTCTTAGAAATGTTTTCGGCTTTTTGAAAATAATGTTTTCCGCAAAGCGTCCGTCATTTCGTACTGATAAAATCGTTGAAAGAATTAAAGGTCTTATCATATACGTTTTTGGTCAAAAAAGAATCTTAAAAAATTATACTTGGGCCGGAATTGAACATTTTATGCTTTTCTGGGGATTTATGATTATAACAGTTGGATCCTTGGAGCTTGTAATTCTCGGATTCGTTCCTGGATTTGAAGCATTCGGATTTTTAGGTGGAGAAGCACAGGAAATGTTTTTATTGACTCTAGACGTTGTTCAATCACTTGTTATAATTGCGCTGGTAATGGGAGTCTTAAATAGAACAGTTATACCAAGCGGAAAAAGACGTGAAGTTAATAGTATTGATGCCGTTGTTATTCTTGGAATGATTTTTGGCTTAATGGTTACAGATTTTGGTTTTCGAGCGTCTAAAATTGCACTAGGAACCGAGCCTGCGTCCTGGCTTCCTATTTCATCTATGTGGGCTTCTTTTTTCTTGAGCAATGTTAATGTTGCAACGGCCGCCTTTTCAACAGAGTTTTTTTATTGGATTCACGTTTGTTTGTTGTTTGCTTTTTTAAACTATTTACCTTATTCAAAACATAGTCATGTTCTTACAGTAATTCCTAATATCTTTTTTCAGAACTTAGAGCCACGAGGCAGAATGAGTAAAATTGATTTCGAAAATTTACCTGATGATATAGAACACTTCGGTACTGGTAAGTTCGAAGATTTTAGCTGGAAAGATGTTCTTGATGCTTATACTTGCACAGAGTGTGGGCGCTGTACTGATAATTGTCCCGCTTGGGGAACGGAAAAACCTTTGTCCCCTAGAGACATTGTTATTAAGCTTAGGCATTTTGTTACTGAAAATTCAGGAAAAGATGAAATGGAAACAGAATATTTACCTAGCGAAGGATGGGTAACCGACGAGGAGCTTTATGCGTGCACTACGTGTAGCGCTTGTGTTGAGGTATGCCCTTTGTTTATAGATCAAATGGGGAAAATTGTTGAGATGAGGCGATTCCTAACAATGGAAGGAAAAATGACAGGAACAGCTGTTCGAACTCTTCAAAAATTAGGAAGTCATGGTAACCCTTGGGGTTTTGAGCCAAGCGATAGAGCGCCTTGGACAAAAGAAGAAGAAGTTCCTGTTTTAGGTAATGGAGGAGGAAACACAGCTGAAGACTATGAAGTTGTCTTTTGGACAGGTTGTTTTGGTGCCTTCGATCCTAGAGGACAAGAAGTTGCTGCTACAATATCAAGGCTTTTAAAAGAGGCAGGGGTAAAGTTTGCAGTTATGGGACCAAACGAGACATGCACAGGCGATCCTGCACGACGATTAGGGGAAGAAGCATTGTTCCAAGAGTTAGCAATGACAAACATTGAGACAATGAATAGATTTAGTGTTAAAAAAATAATAGCAAATTGTCCGCACTGTTTTAATTCAATTAAAAATGAGTACCCAGATTTTGGCTTAGATGTAGAAGTTGTAACTCATAGTGAATTTCTAGCAAGTTTAGTTAAAGAAGGAAAGCTTACTCCTACCAAGAACTTAGATGAAGAAATCACTTACCATGACCCATGTTATTTAGGAAGACACAACAGAGTTTTTGATGAACCTAGAGAAATTTTGTCTTCAATCCCGGGCTTAGAGGTTAAGGAACTTGAAAGATCTAGAGAAACAAGTTTTTGCTGTGGTGCAGGCGGTGGGAAAATATGGATGGAAGAAGAAGCTCCTCGGGTAAACTGGAACAGGTTTGAAGAGATTGAAGCAAGTGGAGTGGAAACTGTTGCGGCAGCTTGCCCTTTTTGTAATGTAATGTTTGAGGATGCTGCGAAGTATGTAGGCAACGATGCTATAAAAATCAAGGATATTGCAGAACTTCTAGAGGACTCTCTTGATTTGCCTGTTAAAAATTCAAATTTTGAAAAACTTACTAAAGATAGCGCAGAAACAGAAGAAGTGACAGAAAATGACGACGCACCTCAAGTCTAAGAATGGAAGCTGGAATTTAAATAACAAGAAAAATAAAAACTTATTTTTTAAAAATTTAGTATTAACCGTGTTTGAGGACAAAAGTGGTAATACATTTGTCATTAAAGATAAAAAAAAGAAAAAAATTAAAACAAAAATTACATCTTTCATAGAGGCGCAGCTTAAAAAGGGTTTTTACGCTTGCGGATATTTTTCTTATGAATACAATCAAAGGACGAAAAAAAAACCTAAATATAGAGCTATGTTTAACATCTATAAAGATGTCACGACCACAAGTTCCAAAGAGCTTTTAGAGTTCAAAGAAAATCTTTCATTGAAAAAAACTACCACTGATTTGGAACTTATTTCAGGAGTTAAAAGAGCGAAACAATATATTGAAGATGGAGATATTTATCAGATAAATCTAACCAGAGAATTTATCTTTACCGGACTTTCAAAACCATATTTAGCTTTTTTGAATTATTATAAAACTCAACCTGTAGAGTATGGGGCTTTTTTTGATTTTCAAGACCATTTTATAATAAGCGGATCAATGGAGCTTTTTATAAAAAAACAAGGAAACAAAGTTGTAAGCAAGCCTATCAAGGGTACCGCTCCTGCTAACTCCAAAGAAGACAGGAATTTAAAAAATAATCAAAAAGAAATCGCAGAAAATTTAATGATTGTTGATTTAATGAGGAATGATTTATCTCAGATTTGTAAACCAGGGACAGTTAAAACAAAAAAACTTTTTCAAAAAAAATCTTATTCTACACTTGTCCAGCTCGAATCCGAAGTTAGCGGAACAATTAAAACAGATATTAAAATTGATAGAATATTTACTAGCCTTATGCCACCAGGGTCTGTAACAGGTACTCCCAAATCAAGAGCAAAAAACATAATAGAGGAAATCGAAAATCATAGTAGAGGTCCTTATTGTGGCGCTTTGGGTTATTTTTCTCCATCTGGTGATTTTTGTTTTTCGGTTGGTATCAGAGTTGCTGTAGTTGAAAAAGAATTGTCAAAATTTTATACTGGTGCAGGAATTGTTTGGGATTCAAAACCAATTAAAGAAAATGCAGAGACCATTTTGAAAACAAAAGCATTTAGTGAATCGATAAGAGTAAAATGAAAGAATTTTTGTATTTTGATAAAAAAGTTACAGATGCTAGCAAATTAAACAGAACGCTTATGTTTGCGGAAGGAGCATTTGAAACTTTTAGATATAAGCAAAAGCTGCCAGTACACTTGGACCGGCATTTAGATAGGTTAAAACAAACATGTACCTTTTTAGGGATTAAATTTCCTGGTGATTTTTATATTGAAACAATTGTCGAAAAAATTGTACAAGATCATGTATCAGACCATTTCAATAATGTTATAAAAGATTTAATTGTTAAAATAGGATTGTTTAGCCAAGGCGGAGCATCTTACGGGGACAATTCTGAGGAAACAATTCTTTGTGTTTCAATTAAAGAGGAAGACAGTCTCGCCAAAGGGAGCTTTACTCTAACTCTAAGCGAATCACCTGTAAGTTCTTTTGACATATTTAATTTACATAAAACAACTAATTATTTAGCTTCTATAAGAGAAAAAAAAATTGCTCAAAGTGCCGGATTTGATGATGCTTTATTTATAAATGAAAAGAATATTGTGGTTGAGACAACAGCAGGTAATTTCTTTTGGATTAAAGGGTCAAATTTATTCACCCCTTCATTAGAAACAGGAGCCTTGAAGGGGATTACTAGAGCACTTGTTATAGAAGTTTGCAAAAAAAATAAAATCAGAGTTGTAGAGGGTGAATTTGAACCAGGTGCAATAATATTTCCAGAGGCTATGTTTATTACAAATTCAGCAAAAGGGATTATTGAAGTAGACAATTTAAACAATACAACAATACCCACCAAGACTCAGAAGCTATTCCCATTAATTAAGAGCGAACTTTTTAAAGTCCTAGAGTGGACTTAATAATTGCCTTTTTTGTAATTTCAATTTACAATTTTTACTTTATTGTTGAATTTAATTTCTTATTATAAAAGAAAAGAGGTGTAAGTTTATGGCAAATTTAAGAGATGTATATATAATTGGTGTTGGTCAGACTCCATGTGGGAAATTTCCTACTAAAGCGGCTCACATGCTAGGTCGAGAGGCTTCATGGGCGGCAATTAAAGATTCTGGTATTCATGCAAGAGATATTGAAATAGGTTTTTGTGGTCATGTTTATCAAGGAATGGGAGTTGGCCAGCGTACTCTAAAAGATATCGGGTTGGTTGGACAGCCTGTAATAAACGTTGAGGGCGCTTGCGGTAGCGGAACACTTTCATTTTGGGAGGCTTGGAGAACTATAGCCTATGGTCAACATGATGTAGCTTTAGCTTGGGGTGTTGAAAACTTAAGTAAAATAATGTCCGGAGGACCTCTTCCACTTGAAGAAGACGATATTGAGGTGGCTTTAGGAATGAGTATGCCAGGGCTTTATGCTATGAGAGCGAAAAAATATTGTGATGAATATGGAGTTTCCAGTGAAACGCTGGCCAAGGTAGTTGTAAAAAGCAGAAAGCATGCAGCAAAAAATCCAATAGCTCAGTTCAGAAAAGAAACTACAATTGAACAGGTTTTGAACGATCCATTGATAGCGGACCCACTAACAAGGAGTATGTGTTGCCCTGTTGGAGATGCTTCTGCGGCAGCAGTCCTAGTAGACGGAGAAACTTTAAAAAAAATAAAGAGAGATACTTCGCGGTTGCCAATTAAAGTCTTAGGCTGTATTGCACAATCGGGTGGTTATGCTTCAGCTACTGGTTTGACCTGTGATCCTTCTGAAAATGTTACAAGAACTTCGCAAATGGCCTATGAGCAAGCAGGCTTAGGCCCTAAAGATATGGATGCCGTAGAGATTCATGACGCTTTTGCAATTGCAGAACTTATAGTTGCGGAAGCTTTGGGTTTTGCCAAGAAAGGCGAAGGCGCAAGGCTTGTTGAAGAAGAAAGATCTAATTATGATGGGGAAATAGCTATTAACGCAAGCGGAGGACTGCTTTCAAGGGGACACCCCGTAGGCGCAACAGGTTTATTGCAAACAGTTGAAATCGTTAATCAGCTTAGAGGAGAAGCTACGGGATATCAGGTTCCTGATGCTAAAATCGGTTTGATTGAAACTATGGGTGGAGCACAACCTGCAATGGACGGAATTACATGTGTTGTAAGCATTTTAGGTAAATAAGGTAAATAGGAGAGATTTTATAATGAGTGAAAATGATGAAAGAAGAGTTTTACACGCCGATTTTTTTACTGAGGACCCGGAGCCACGATTAATCGCTGGCAAATCTAAGTCTTCAGGAAACTGGACTTTCCCGCCTTATTTGGCAGATCCAGTAAGTTTTACAGATGATGTTGAGCATATGCCTCTGCCAAGAAATGGTATTTTGCATTCTTTTACAGTAGTCAGGAGAAGTTTGCCTGACTTTCCTGTTCCTTTTGGCCTAGGTTTAATAGATTTTCCTGATCAAAAAGTTAGAGTAATGGCACAGGTAGAAGCCGATGATTTAGAAAGCGATCTTACATTGGGAATGGAAGTAGAAACAATAGTTGGGGTAGTAAGAAAAGCAAAAGACGGGTCAGATATTTATTCATATAAATTCAGACCTATTAAGTAGGTTTTTATTAAATTTATTGCAAAAAAAACTCAAGTTCTGTAATATTAGATAGTTCACTTTTAATAAGTAAAATTATACAAGGAGGAATAATTTTATGGCTTTAGATTATAAAAGCGTAGATTTCGTAAAAGTTTTAGGTGAAAGACGTTCTTGCAGGTTCTATGATCCTGATAGACCGGTTGAGCCTGAAAAAGTTCAAGCTATATGTCAAGCTGCTAGGAATGCTTCACATATGGGTAATGCTAACTGTGTAACTGTTACACAGGTTACAAAGCAAGACACTAAAGATGCGTTTACACAAATTGTATCCGCATTTAACATTCCAATGGCGAAAATGGCTCCAGTGAGTTTAGTTTTTGCTTTGAATAGAGATCTTTGGTACAACGGGCTTCCTGTTGGTTTGCCAGCTCTATTTAAAATGGGAGGTGTTAACCCAAGTCATGGATGGAGTATGGACAATATTGAAAATACAACACTTCCTAGACTTACAACATTCCCTGAACCAGTAGTTGACTATCTGCTTTCATGTGAAACAGGTATGGCTATGGCTTCTGCACAATTAATGGCAACGGCATTAGGTTTAGGTAGTTGTTGTTATGCTGGGCAAGGACCAAAAATTGCTGAGGTATTAGGTTTCCCTGATACAGCAAAATTTGTTTGGGCTATGGCAATTGGTTATCCTGGAGAATCTGTTGAATCAATGGGATGGAGACCAAGATCACCTTATGGCGACATTATTTATGCAGAAAAATTTGGTGTACCAGCTGTTGCTGATCCAGCAGTTGATGCTGAGCTAACAGCTTTAGGAATGATGGGTGAACCATCAGCTCTTACACCTCAGAGACTAGCAGACGTTAATGCTGCTGCAGAAAAAATGGGGCTTCCAACTAGAACTGACGAAAACGGTTAAATTAAACCAATTAAATTAAGGAAGGGCTTAGTCCTTCCTTAATTTTACTAATTATGAGCTTAGAAGAAAAAATAAAACATTTATCAAGTTTAATTTTAGAACATAAAAATGCTATTGTGTTTACTGGTGCTGGTATAAGCACAGAATCTGGAATACCAGATTATCGGACTCCAGGATCTGGTGCGTGGGAAAAGTATGATTCCTCAATAGTGTCAATTCCAGGTTTTTTAAATGACCCAACTCAATATTATAATTACGCTTTGGAAATGTATCCCATTAGAGCTGGAGCTAAACCTAATGCAGCCCATTTGCTTTTAGCAAAAATGGAAAAAGCTGGGCTTGTAAATGGTGTAATAACTCAAAATGTTGACGGGCTCCATCTAGCCGCTGGTAGCACAAATGTTCATGAATTACATGGCTCTATTAGACAAGCAAGTTGTCTTGAATGCGGTCAAGTTTATTTAATGGATGAAATTATAGACAGAGTAAAAGAAGGAGAGAATCCACCCATTTGTAAGGATTTTGAGGGAAACCCATGTAATGGCCTTATTAAGCCTACCGCCGTTTTTTTTGGTGAAGGTTTACCAACTAGACCTTGGACATCATCGGTAGATAAAACTAAGGAAGCTTCACTGATGATTGTCGTTGGCTCCTCTCTTCAGGTTTCACCTGCTAATAGTCTCCCAGACGTGGCATTGAAAACTGGCTCAGACTTAGTAATTATTGACTTGCTTGACACTCCCTTTGATTCTAGAGCAACATTAAAAATTCAAGATAGAGCAGTTTATGTTTCAGAGCTTTTGGGCTCGCTTTTAGAGCTCTAAAGGCAGATTTTAAAGTCTTTGTAATTAAAAAATAGATAATAATTTAAGATTTAAAAACCAAAAACATTTAATAAAATAATCATTGACTATTTTTTCTATATTTGATTTAATTGATATAACGGGGTGTAAAGCTTAGTTTAGCAAATACGAAAGTTTTGCACCAAAACACTACCCTACACGCGCAAATTTCAATTAAGGAGGTCTCAAACGATGCCAAGTCATCTTAATGTAGACACAAAGTATTGGACTCTCACAGATGAGATTCCAGCACCACCAGTCGAAAGAGACATCAAATCATGGATTATTGGAAACCCTTCCGATCCTCTATGGGATATTGATGTTCTTCCTTTGACTTATTCAGATTCAAGATGGTCAGCTTTTGTTCTTGATGTTGACGCAGAAACAAGACAAAGACTATGTCCAAACCCACCATTAACTGTATGGGACGGCGACGACGCAGAACTTGTCGAGTACTGGTATGTACAACACAACAACACAATGTTAGGCCCTTATTTAGAGTTCGGAGTAACTATCTCTGCTTCTCACACAGACGCTAAAGGTAATACATGGAAAGCTGGTTACTATCCATATATGTATCTTACTTCTGATTCAGCGGTTGACGCAGGTCGTGTTTTAGGATTCCCTAAAAAAATGGCTTATATCAGAGCAA
>CETH01022951.1_pt1 | contig 20698 bp, 25 predicted proteins | sample 361461 | NCBI WGS metagenome assembly CETH01 (sample SAMEA2622695, study PRJEB7988) | marine metagenome | isolation source: saline water (ENVO:00002010), including
CTGAGTTGGGTGAACTGGAGGCGGTAGCCGCCGACTCTTCATGCGATTTCTCAATGGGGCTTTTGTCAAAGCAGGCTGAAGAATGGGTTTTGCTCACAACAGCCCGAGAGAATGATAAGTTACGAGGCTATGTCTTTTATACGCTGGAGCGAATAGGCGGCACTCCTGCTGTTGTTATGGGGCTGGCCTCCGTAGAGCGAAACAATAAGAGGGCTACAACCCTGCGTTCCCTAATGTCAGAGGTCTACCACAGGGCATTAATGGCATTTCCAGATGAAGATGTCGTTTTTGGAACTCAATTCATCAATCCGGGCGCTTTCGAAGTATTTCGTGACCTTGAACAAGAACTCCCAAAATATGGACATAAGGTTACCGGCGAGGAGAGGGCTTGGGGTACAAGATTTGCTAAGCGGCTGGGTGTTTCTTCGCTCGCTTATGACGACCGGACGTTTGTTGCTTTGGGCGATGGATCTACTCCTAGAATTTTTGACTATGAAAGCGCTAAAGAAGACAAGGTGAGTAAAGACGTCCACGAACTATTTAAGACAGTTCAAGCGGAGAATGGCGATACTTTGATTGCGCTTGCATGGGCGATGGCTGAGCGTCTAGAGAAACTTGGCCGATAGCAAGGAGAAAGACTTTGCGAACTTCACCCAGCTTGTAAGAGGGCGAAGAATGACTCGCAGTTTTACTCGTGATCAGGTCGACGCTGACCTTGTTGATGCTTTGGTGGGTTTAGCTCGTTTAGCCCCACGAGCAGGTAACACTCAAGCGATTGAATTCTTAGTTCTAGAGAGTAGCCACGTCGATGACTATTGGAATACTACTTTCAACGAGAAGGACCGAGACGATTTTCCTTGGCCAAACCTATTCAATGTCCCAGTCCTCATATTGATATGGGTTGACCCTAAAAGATATGTAGAGCGATATTCAGAAGGCGACAAGAGGAGAAGCGGACTTGGAAAGGGTGCATCCGCATGGCAAACCCCATACTGGTGGGTTGATGGAGGAATGGCAGCTATGACTATTTTGATGGGAGCAGAATCTAGAGGTTTGAGTGCCTTATTTTTTGGTCTTTTCGATCATGAGGAGAATGTCAAAGCCAAGTTTGGTGTTCCGCAGAGGTTCAAGTCTATTGGTGCTATCGCCTTAGGTTATGCGACTGACGAGCAGAGAAGGAGCAAGTCGCTAGATCGCCCGAAAAGAGAACTTGATGAAGTACTACATCGTGGCCGTTGGTCTTCCTGATTGCAGGGCACGAAAACGCGCTAAGATCATATAGAGCAAATGGAGACTTGATGAACGAATCAGAAAACACAGCAGTAATAAAGCAGATTCCTTTCGTTGACTACCTTGTTCTAGAAGAGGAACCATACCTTGTGGCCAACGAATGCGATCAATGTCAGGCAAGATATTTTGATCGCAGAAATGCTTGTGCACGCTGTTTCGGTGACCAATTTACGAAAGTGAAAGTTGCATCATCTGGTGTGGTTACGAGTTTTACAATTGTTGAAATGGGTCCTGTGCCGTATGTTTCAGCAGTTGTGGATTGTGACGGTACCCCAGTCAGGTGCTCTCTCATCGGGGTAGACCCAACCCCAGAAAAAGTCCAACTCGGGATGAGTGTAGAATTAACTACATATTCTATGGGTGAGGACAGTGAAGGAACTGAGGCAATAGCGTTTGCTTTTACCCCAGTGAAATAAACAAAAAAAGGAGCAAGTAATGGGATCGGAAGACATCTGGATAATAGGTTCCAACATGACAAGATTCGGTAAACACCCTGATAAGGACGTTGTTGATTTGGCATCTGAAGCTAGCGTCGCCGCTCTGCGTGATGCAGGAATGACAATGTCCGACATAGGAGTTTTGGGCGTTGGTAACTTGATGAACGCAGGAGCCGGAATTGGGCAGCAGTTACAAAAACAAATCGGCCAAACCGGCGTTCCTGTCTTTAATGTTTCAAATGCTTGCGCTACTGGAGCAACAGCGCTTCGCGTAGCGATTATGGCCGTTAAAGCTGGAGAAGCTGATGTCGGTATGGCAGTAGGGGTCGAAAAACTTGCAGGCGCTGGTCTTCTTGGCCAGAGAGGAACGAAACCTCAATCAGAAACTTGGGAACCAAACGGCCGCTTTGGAGCGATTGGCTCAACCGAAGGTCGAATAGGAACCAATATCATGCCCGGCGTATTTGCCCAAGTAGGAATGGAGTACGGCCATAAATACGGCGGAACAAGCTTTGAGCTCTTCGCTCGTATTTCTGAAAAAAACCATGCACACTCAACGTTAAATCCTCTTGCTGCATATCAAAAGAGATTTACGTTGGACGAAATCATGAACGATGTCATGATCGCATACCCAAATACTCGACCAATGTGTTCCGGAAATTGTGATGGGGCGGCTGCAATGATTGTAGTAAATGATGAAAAAAAGAAATCCATGGCAGTTGAAGTTCAGAAGAGAGCCATCAAGGTTTCCGCATCAGTCCTTACTTCTGACCCTTGGGAAGAAGGATGCCAAATTCTTCCGGACGTTAATACTCTTACTCGTAACGCAGCGACACAGGCATATGAGCAAGCAGGTATTGGGCCCGAAGACTTAGACCTAGTTGAACTCCATGACTGTTTTGCCACCGCAGAACTAGTACATTACGACAACCTCATGCTTTGTGAACAAGGCGGAGCAGTCGATTTTTTCGAATCTGGCGCCCCATGGCGTGATGGGACAAAGCCTGTCAACGTATCAGGCGGTTTGCAATCAAAAGGACACCCTATTGCTGCTACCGGAATCGCAAATATTCATGAAATCGTCATGCATTTACGAGGAGAAGCGGGGGATAGGCAGATTGAAGGAGCGAAAGTAGGCCTAGCGCATGTCATTGGCCTCGGTTCAGCCTGTGGAGTCCACATTTTAGAAAAAGCTGCTTAACCATCCTATTCTTCTGATCTTGGCCTAACTCCTTCTCTATAGCTGCCATTATCCGAGATAGCGCTCTTTGTCTAGAGCCTTAATTTTTAGAGATTGCATACGGCGTGTAGTCTTTTAGTAGGCGATAAAGGAAGTAAAGATGAGCAATAACGAAAAGTTCTACATAAACGGTGAATGGGTTATCCCCTCTGGATCAGAGACTATTGAAGTCATTAACCCTGCTACCGAAGAGGCTATAGGAACGATCAGTCTAGGTAACCATGATGATGTCGACGCGGCCGTCGCTGCCGCTCAGGAAGCATTTTATTCGTTCTCACAAACTTCAGTTGAAGAAAGAATGGAGTTACTTAACAAGATTACCGAAATTATTGGAGCTAGATCTGAAGACCTTGCAGCAGCAATTACTTCAGAAATGGGTGCCCCAAATGGTTTAGCAAAGGCTGCTCAGGCTGGAACTGGACTATTTCACTTCGCAACAACGGCAGCGGTATTAGCTGATTTTCAATTTGAAGAAGAACAGGGAAAAAATCTGATCGTGAAGGAGCCAATAGGTGTTGTAGGGATGATCACCCCATGGAACTGGCCTATAAACCAAATAGCTTGTAAAGTCGCTCCTGCTTTAGCAGCTGGCTGCACCATGGTGCTTAAACCATCTGAAGTTGCACCCCTAAACGCTATTATTTTCGCTGAAATAATGCACGAAGCCGGTGTTCCTGCAGGCGTTTTCAACCTAGTGAATGGTGATGGGCCGACAGTTGGATCATATATGTCATCCCACCCTGGCATAGATATGATGTCATTTACTGGATCGACTAGAGCGGGAATCGAAGTCGCAAAGAACGCCGCTCCAACGGTGAAGCGAGTTGCGCAGGAACTCGGAGGTAAATCAGCGAATATTATTCTTGATGATGCAAATCTTGAAGAAGCTGTTGGCAGAGATGCTTTCGGAATGTGTATGAACTCTGGACAGTCCTGTAATGCTGGAACAAGAATGCTCGTCCCTAATTCAAAAATGGAAGAAGCTAAAGCAATCGCCAAATCATCGATGGAGGCTGTATCGGTTGGAGACCCTACTAGCGACGGGACTACCATCGGTCCCGTGGTTTCAGAAGTCCAATGGAACAAAATTCAAGCGCTTATTCAAGCTGGTATTGATGAAGGAGCAGAACTAGTCTGTGGAGGCACAGGAAGACCAGAAGGGCTTGAGAAGGGCTTTTACGTTAAACCGACTCTATTCGCGAATGTCACCAATGATATGCAAATAGCTCAAGAAGAGATCTTCGGCCCTGTCCTTTCTATGATTGGCTACGAAGACGATCAAGAAGCAGTTTCTATCGCAAATGACACAGTATATGGGCTTGCAGGATATATTTCTGGAAGCCATGATCGGGCCGTAGAAATAGCGCGCCAAATCCGAACTGGAAACATGCATGTTAATGGCGCAGGCCCTGACTTCAATGCACCATTCGGCGGATACAAGCAGTCCGGAAATGGAAGAGAATGGGGAACGCACGGTCTCGAAGAGTTCCTTGAAGTAAAAGCCATACTTGGGGGTGCTGCTTCCTAAGGCTCTTGATGCAGTCGATACAAAAACTCGGCATATGGGTAGAAGGTGCGCGCCCGAAAACTATTCCAGCTGCGATAGTTCCAGTTCTCGTAGGGACTTCATCAGTTGAAACGAATTTCAACCTATTGAGATTTCTTCTCGCCCTTGTAGTATCGGTAGCTCTTCAAATCGGTGTTAACTATGCGAATGATTACTCCGATGGTATTCGAGGGACTGATCAAGACAGGCTCGGGCCAAGAAGACTTGTAGGTTCAGAACTAGTTGAACCCAGCAAAGTCAAACTAGCAGCTGTGATATCATTTTTGGTAGCCGCAATAGCCGGACTTATTCTTTCTGTCATAACAAGCCCGTGGCTGATTGCTATCGGGCTCGCAGCTATCCTAGCCGCTTGGTTTTACACGGGAGGAACGAAACCATATGGGTACTCCGGTTACGGCGAGATTTCTGTTTTTGTTTTCTTCGGACTAGTCGCAACAGTTGGATCCGCTTTTGTTCAAACAGAAAAGATCGAAATATCGTCAATTGTTTGTAGTGTTCCTGTTGGACTATTAGCTTCGGCGCTTTTAGTAGTGAACAATTTTCGGGATATCGAAACTGACTCGAAGACAGGTAAGCGCACACTTGCTGTTCGGCTCGGGAAGTCAAAAACCCAAATGCTTTATGCCTTCATGCTTCTGGGAGCAGTAGGAACGTGTCTATTGGTTGCTTTTTTATACACCCTTTTAGTACTAATAGTTCTTACAGCTCTTCCCTTAAGTCTGAAATTAATTTTCGATGTCTACACAAAAACAACCTCACCAGACTTGATTAAAATTCTCGAAAATACGGCAAAATTACATATGCTGTCGGGTGTTCTGTTTGCGATAGGTTTAATCGCTGGCCTTTGATTCAGTTAGATTGATGGATCTCGAGACGGTTTCCAGCAGGGTCGTGAAGAAAGCACTGCAAAGAGGAACCGATTGGAGACGGGGACGTTACAGCTATTCCGTTTTCAAGAAGCGTTTCGTAAGCTTTGTAGATATCTTCAACGAGTAAAGCTAAATGTTGACCATTGTCCTCAGGAACTTCAGCCTTGCGAAGGTGAATCTGGCTCCCATCAACTGCCTGAAGCCAAGCACCCGTCCTATCATTTGGTTTAGGCACCTCCTCAAAAGCAAAATATTTCAAATAGAAATCTACAGCAATTTTTACATCAGTTACGTTCAGGGCGACATGGTGGAGTCCTGAGTTCATAATAGATACCTAGGCCTTCTCTCCAGTGAACAACTGAGTTGACCCCGGAGTAAAGAGTTTCCGTTCCACTCGAGTGAATCCAGCTTGCTCAATCATGCTAATTATCTCTTGATGTGGAGGTAGGTAAGAGAATGATCTCGGTAGATACGAATAGGCTGACTTATCCGAAAACAAAGCTCCGACTTTAGGAACGATACGGTCGAAATAGAGATGGTGTCCCCAATTCAAAAAACGATTTTCAGGTTCTGCAACATCCAAAAAGCCAAATCTCCCACCTGACTTGAGCACTCGGTTTACTTCTTCGAAGAAGGCGGGAAGTTCAGTCAAATTTCGAAGAGCAAAGCCGCATGTCACTCCGTCAATTGAATTCTCCCGAACTGGTAGTCGGAGGACATCGGCCTGAGAAAGTATTGAAAAAGATGACGAAGCTCTAAGCATTCCAAAAGAAAAATCAAATCCAATCGGAAGCATCCCAGCTTTCTCCAACTCAACGCAGAAATCACCTGTCCCACATGCGAGGTCGGCAACTATAGACTCAGGAGGAAGCTCAAGTGCCTTTACTGTTTTTTTTCGCCACCGAACATCAAGTCGAAAAGTCATAATCCTGTTGACGAAATCGTAACGAGGGGCAATCCGGTCGAACATTTCCTGAACTGCCTCATATTTCTCTTTACCTTCAGGAAGGTTATCTCCGCCTAGATCCATATTCATATCGTTATCCTTACCTGCCATATATGTTTGAACGGTACCTTCGCTTGTGGGCTTTATACACGGTATCGGAAAGCACGATTAGTGAGAAAACGTGTGAATCCTATTTTTTCATATGTTCGCAGTGCAGGAATGTTATCGGACTCGACGTAAAGCATTCCTGTTGAAATACCTTTCGAGTGAAGGTAGTTCAGGCCGGCCTCAGTCATCGGTTTCCCAAGCCCAATTCCGTGATAGTCCGGATCAATTGCAATAGCGTAAATCTCACCGAGCGGAGGTCGGTGATCCTTATGGATCTTTGTCCAGCAGAAGCCAGCTAGACGGCCATCAAGCTCGTGAAGGAGAAAACCTTCTGGATCAAACCACTCTTCATTTTTCAGTTCTGCGAGACTAGATTTATTCAAGTCCCCTTGCTCAGGATGCCAAGCAAATGCCCTACTGTTGACCGAGAGAAAAGCATCATCGTCCATGCCGGATTCAAAGATTCTAGTTTGAAGCGATGACTCCTGAACTGGTAAAGAACAGCGTAGCTGAACTAGGTCACGATATGGAGTAAACCCAGTTGAGGCGATTCGGTTAGGGTCTTCGTTATCCGAATTCTCAATCCAAAGTTGAATCTCATCTCCCTCCTGAAACTCAGAGCATCTAGAACTATTCAATAGTTCGCTAACATCTTGGTTCAAAGTTGAACGGTCATGCCCGTCTGTAACTGTGATTGAGAGTACATAACCTCTAGGGGCAGTGGAAGAGATAACAATTGCCATATCTCCAAACTATCGGGCATGAGCTGTTGTATGTTGAAATTATGGCAAGACCAAGAACTCCTAAGGGTCGATGTTTACGAACTCATGAAGAATTAAAAACAGAATATCCAGACGCTGAATGCGAACTGGACTATAAGAATGAATTTCAGCTCCTTGCTGCTACGATTCTTTCGGCTCAAGCTACAGATGTATCTGTAAATAAAGCAACGCCGGTTCTATTTAAGCGCTTCCCTAACCCGGAGCAGTTATCGGTTGCAAATGTAGAGGAAGTTGAAACGTATATAAATAGCATCGGCCTCTTTAGGGGAAAAGCAAAAAATCTTGTCGGAATGGCGCAACGACTGGTAGAGGAATTTGATGGTCAAGTGCCTGTATCTATGGGTGATCTCGTTTCCCTTCCCGGTGTCGGTAGGAAAACTGCAAATGTTGTTCGCAGTGTTGCTCTTGGACTTCCTGGACTTCCTGTTGATACCCATGTGGGTCGATTAGCACGACGGTTGGCTATTACAGAGGAGGATGACCCCGTAAAGATCGAGTTGGCATTAAGCCCAATGCTTCCAGCGCAAGAGCGAGGGGAATTTAGTTTGCGTGTAATTTTACATGGAAGGCGAGTTTGCTTTGCACGAAAGCCCAATTGCGATGAATGTGCCTTGAATTATTTTTGCCCTAGCGCGTTTACTCTCTAAGATCGGCAGCAGCTCTTCGTAGTCTTCGATTCGCTGAAATCAGTGAACGTTCGACTTCGAATAATTCATGTGCGCAGCTTTCAAATCCTGAAGCTTCCATATCTTTAGCGACAGTCACGATTCGGGAGATTAGGTCATCAATTTGAAAACCTGCGGAAGATATTTCAGCTATCCCTTGTTCGCGTTTGTCATCGTTGTTTTTCATAATCGTGTTCCTAGGGAAAATGCTCCCCAAGTAGCCCTTCCCGCGTATACCGTAGACGGTATGTTAAATAAACTCGACCTTACCAGAGTTGCCGATGAAGAAGTCACTGCATCACTGCCAAAATCTAATATAGAAGGAGTTGCTCCAGAAGAATTAGTTGCTGAAATTATTGCAACCGTAAGAGAGGGCGGGGATAGTGCCCTTAGTCACTACGCAGAGAAGTTCGATGGGCGCACACCTAAATATCTAGCAGTTCCCGAATCAGAAATTACATTAGCGTTAAATTCCATTTCGGCAGAACTAAGAGAAGCGTTAGAGGATGCAGCGAAACGGATTCAGAATTTTCATAAAACCCAGGTCTTGGAAACTGAAGAAATAAACGATGGAGGAATTGCTATCGAAACTAAGCATCAGCCAGTTATGCGGGCAGGTTGCTATGTTCCCGGTGGCAGGGCGGCGTATCCTTCAACGCTTCTAATGACAGCTATTCCAGCAAAAGTGGCTGGGGTCAAGGAGGTCGTAGTTTGTGTTCCGCCAGATGCATCTGGTCTAGTCAACCAAGCAACGCTGGCAGCTGCAAGGATTGCAGAAGTAACGGCCGTCTATGCGGTTGGTGGGGCTCAGGCGATAGCAGCGATGGCCTATGGAACTGAAACAATTTCACCTGTAGACGTCATAGTTGGGCCAGGAAATCTCTATGTGGCGACAGCGCAACGACAAGTAGCTGGCGATGTTGGGGTAGCATCATCTTTTGCTGGTCCCTCTGAAATCGTAGTTATCGCCGACGAGAGTGCATCACCCAAATATGCGGCCATTGACCTAATCGTTCAAGCTGAACATGGACCAGATGGGCTGGCATGGCTAATTTCCTGGAAGCAGGAAGTAATCGAGAAGATTCTGTCAGAACTAGAGTCGATGGTTTCGGTCTCAAGCCGCAAAGAGATGATTACCGAGACTTTTGCTACTGGGGGATATGCAGTACTAGTCAAAGACCCACAGCAAGCCATGGAAGTTGCAAACATCGTCGCCCCAGAGCATTTGCAGCTAATGATATCTGAGCCAAGAAGTCTTTTAGGCCTTTTGCAAAATGCGGGTGCTGTGTTCCTAGGAAACATGTCTCCGGCCTCAGTAGGCGATTATGTAGCCGGACCATCCCATGTCCTACCAACTCATGGGAGTGCCCGTTTTGCGGGCGCCTTAACTGTTGCCGATTTCTGCAAAGATATACACATAATTTCAGTTAAAGATTCAGCACTTGAGAAGATTGGTAAAAGCGCAATAGAGATCGCTGAAGCAGAAGGGCTTAGCGGACACGCTGACTCTATCAGAATTAGATTGGAAGGAGAGTCATGAACTTGCCAAAAATTCGGGACGACCTTTCTTTGCTTGATGGGTACCACTCACCACAGGTTGATGTTGAAATCCGACTCAACACAAATGAAAGTCCGATCCCACCACCTATCAAATTGGCAGAAGATCTAGGGCAAGAGTTGTTAAAGGTTAATTGGAACCGTTATCCAGACCGAATGGCAAGCCAACTCCATCGTGATATAGCTAAATTTCACAATGTAGATTCCAGCATGGTGCTTGCAGCGAATGGATCTAATGAAGTCCTCCAAAGTTTACTACTTGCATACGGAGGGTTTGGAAGAAAAGCATCGGTGTTTGAACCTACGTATGCCCTTCACTCTCACATCTCGGCTCTTACTGGAACCGAAGTGATTATTGGAGAATGCAGCAAAGATTTCACTATAGAAGAGTCAACTGTTAATGCTGTACTTCAACAAGAGCCAGATGTGCTTTTCCTATGTTCACCGAATAATCCCACAGGTGTAGTCGCAGAAAGAGAGTTCGTTGAGTCGGTTATCGAGAGATGTTCAAGTCTTGGGACTCTCGTAATTATCGATGAAGCATATGGGGAATTTTCTGATTGGTCAGCCGTTGATCTCATCCGTGAGGGTTCCCACATAGCTGTAACAAAGACCTTCTCGAAGACATGGAGCATGGCAGGAATCCGGCTGGGATATGTAGTAGCACCAAGTGAGATAATCGAAAATGTAAGAAATGTGGTTCTTCCATACCATCTCGATTCCATGAAACAGATTGCTGGGTCTCTAGCTTTGCAATATATAGATGATATGCATTCACGTATAGATCTTCTAATTGAAGAGCGAGAGAGGATGGCAAGAAAGCTTTCCGATCTTCCTGTTCGGCAATGGCCAAGCGGAGCGAATTTCATCCTCTTCCGACCAAGTGATGAGGCAAAAACTTCAGGTGAATCCTTATGGGAAGCGCTGCTCGAAAGGTCAATTTTAGTGAGAAACTGTTCGTCGTGGCCAAGGCTTGAAGGGTGCTTAAGGGTCACAATTGGAACTACAGAGGAAAATAACTCGTTTCTTGAGCATCTTGAAGCAATACTGGTGTAATGGAACAAAGAACAGCAACATACTCACGGATGACGAAAGAGACTGAAATTAACGTCTCTTTAGCGATCGATGGTTCTGGGAAAACAAATATCTCCACTGGCCTACCATTTTTTGATCATATGCTCGATCAATTGGGAAGGCATAGCGGTTTTGATCTTACCGTTCAGGCCAATGGAGACCTTGAGATAGATGCTCACCACACAGTCGAAGATGTTGGGATTGCTATTGGGGAATGTTTCAAACAGGCCATTGGAGACAAAGCAGGCGTGCAAAGATTTGCAACTGCTGCTTGCCCCCTTGATGAGGCGCTTGTTGAAATTGCGCTAGACCTATCGGGAAGGCCATTTCTGCATTACGAAATTGACCCTCCTGGGCAGAAGATCCTTAGTGACCCTCCATTCGACCCTCAATTGGTGGAGGAATTCTGGCGAGCATTTGTAAGCTGTGCAGACATCACTGCTCACCAAGTTCTGGTGCGAGGAAAAAACACCCACCATATCATTGAGTCATTATTCAAGAGTATGGCAAGAGCTTTATCGGATGCAGTTCGGGTGCGCGGAAGTCAAATACCATCGACCAAGGGTGTTTTATAAATATGCCGACAATTGCGGTGCTCGATTATGGCATCGGAAACTTAAGATCAGCGCAGAAAGCTATAGAACGAGCTGGCGCCGACGCGATCCTCACTGCCGAAGCTGAAGTGGTTAAAAAGGCCGATGGTGTTGTACTGCCAGGAGTTGGAAATTTCGGAACGTGTATTGAAGCACTCCGAACAACCGGTGTTGATCAGATGGCTTTAGATGCTATTGAATCCCGTCGCCCATTTTTGGGTATCTGTATAGGGATGCAATTACTCTTTGAAAGATCGGAAGAGTCACCAAACTGCCAAGGGTTGGGTGTCCTTTCAGGAGAAGTTCGAAGCCTTCCAGAAAATGTCAGGCGGCCTCAAATGCAATGGAACGCCATACATGTCCGGAAAAACTCTCAGATACTTAAAGGATTAGACGGAAAATGGTTGTACTTTGTGCACTCATATGCCGCAGATCTATCTCCAAACAATGATATGGTCGCAGCGACATGCACTTATGGGAATGATGTTGTCGCTGCAGTGCAGTTAGAAAATGTTTTTGCGACACAGTTCCACCCAGAAAAATCTAGTGATGCCGGTAAAGAATTTTTAGTAAATTTCGTCAACTCTTGTAGGGGAAGTTAATGGATTTCGTTATTTACCCGGCTATTGATATTCTTAATGGGAAGTGCGTTCGTCTGCATCAAGGAAACTACGACCTTGAAAGAATCTACAATGAAGACCCAATATCGCAGGCTCTGCATTTCGCTTCTACGGGAGCCCGATGGATACATGTTGTTGACCTTGACGCTGCTCGGACAGGTAATCCAGAAAACCGTGAAATGATTTCACGAATAGCTTCTACCGTCCCAATCCCGATTCAGGTAGGAGGTGGAATAAGAAGTATCGATTCCGCTAAAGCACTCTATGACAGCGGAGTGGAACGTATCGTAATAGGGACCGCTGCGGTAGAGAATCCAAGCTTAATAGACAGCCTGACTCACCAAGGCTATCGCGTTGCGGTAGGTCTCGATGGAAGAAAGGGGCGAATAGCAACTAGAGGCTGGAAGGATGAGACTGAACTTCAAGTTAGCGAAATGGCTAAACGATTTGAAGATTCAGGTGTAGACGCAGTGATAGTAACAGAAATAGAACGTGACGGAACCCTGCTTGGGCCTGATACCAAAGGTTTGAGAGACGTTCTAGCTTCAACCGCTCTTGAAGTCATTGCTTCAGGCGGCGTAGGATCTCTCGATGACATAAAAGCTCTCCTAGGGCTAGAATCTGACGACCGAAAACTAGGGGGTGTGATCATAGGTAAATCTTTATACGAAAACAAGGTTGATCTTTTGTCCGCACTTAATGCATGTCATCCACCAAATAGATTCAAAGAGAAAAATGAAGACTGTTAGAATCATCCCTTGCCTAGACGTATCTGACGGAAGGGTCGTTAAAGGAACAAATTTTATAGACCTCGTTGATGCGGGCGACCCAGTCGAACTTGCCGCCCTCTATGACATAGAGGGAGCGGATGAACTCGTCTTTCTGGATATCACAGCTTCATCAGACAATAGAGACACGGTATATAACCTAGTTCGACGCTGCGCAGAAAAAGTATTTATTCCGTTCACGATTGGGGGAGGAATCCGAACCGTATCGGACGCAAGAAAGCTACTCCGTGAAGGAGCAGAAAAAATTTCCGTGAATACTGCAGCAGTAAAAAGACCAGAACTGATTTCAGAAATTGCAGCTGAGTTTGGAAATCAATGCGTAGTTCTTGCAATCGACGCTCGAAAAAAGACGCAAGGCGAAGCCACCCATTTAAAAAGCGGTTATGGGGTATATATAAATGGAGGCCGGACCCCAACACAACTTGATGCTGTAGAGTGGGCCCAGGAAGGACAAAGGCTAGGTGCCGGAGAGATTCTTTTAACATCGATGGATAGGGACGGGACAAAAGACGGTTTTGACTGCGAACTCACCAAAGCTGTCTCTTCTGCAACAAACATTCCGATTATTGCTAGCGGTGGAGTAGGGAGAATCGAAGACTTCCTTGAAGGCGTAACTTCGGGATCAGCTGACGCACTCCTAGCTGCTAGTGTTTTTCACTTCGGAGAACTGAGTATTTCTGAAGTAAAAAACTACCTCCACTCCAGTGGGGTGCCAGTACGACCAACCTTTCAAAAGTAGTAAACGAGCAAAACATTACAAATTCAATCGATAGTCGACACTTTAGTAATTAGCCGATACCTTGGTACATCGTGAGCACAACTGAAACCTCTACATCTGAGAATAAAAATCAACCAGAATCTGAAGAGCAGACTAAAAAAGCGCGGGAAAAGAAAAGAAGAACGCATACCCCTTCTCCATCAGAGCGCCTACCAATAAAAATGCTCAACGACAGGATTCTTGTTGAAATCCCCACAGATGAAGGCGAGCGCAGATCGACAGGAGGTATCCTAATACCCGCAACAGCGCAAGTATCTCGCCGTTTGGCTTGGGCAGAAGTAAAGGCAACAGGGCCTAACGTCAGAAGTATGGAAATAGGAGATCAGGTTCTATTCAACCCTGAAGATCGCTATGAGGTAGAAGTACGGGGCAAGGATTACATTATTCTTCGAGAGCGTGATATCCACGCGGTTGCAGCCGAACGGCTTGACCAAGGATCCACTGGGCTTTACCTCTAACAATGATCACCACGCTAGAAGAATTCAGTGAACTAGCGAAAGAATACACAGTTATCCCTGTCTGGAAAGAACTTGTTGCAGACTACATAACTCCTGTTGCCGCATTCACGAGAGTGGTAGGGGATGGTGATGGTTTTCTTCTTGAATCCGTCGAACACGGAGAAAGGTGGAGCCGGTGGTCATTTATAGGAAGAAACCCCTTGCTTACAGTTAAGAAAAAAAATGGGGAGATTGAGGTTTTGGGTGATTCTCCAATAGAGACTCCTGATGACGGGAAGCTCCTAGCCTTTATTAACGCCTTGCAAAACCGGTTAACATCACCAGTGCTTGAAGAACTCCCACCAATGCACAGCGGAATAATGGGATATGTAGGATATGACCTAATTCGTGAGATCGAAGATCTACCGAACAGTCCTCACGATGACCTAGCTATTCCTGAGTCCATTCTTTCAGTCATTGGGGAATTGGCTGTCTTTGACCATTGGAAGCAGCGAGTTGTCCTCATTGCAAATGCTATTGTTCCTCATGGAAGTTCTCAACGAGAGACGGAAGCTGCATATGTTGAGGCTGTGAATCGTCTAGAGCTCCTAGCTACTGATGGAGCTCGCTCGATTCAAGAACCACTTCTTGATCCTCCAATCGTTAACGGTGAACTTCCACCGGTCCAATCGACCATGACAAAAGAGGAGTATTGCTCCGCTGTAGAGGTAGCAAAGGAGCACATATTGGCGGGTGATATCTTCCAAGTGGTGTTATCGCAACGGTTCGACTTTGATCTGAATGCTGACTCCTTCGATGTCTACAGAGTCCTTAGGCAAACCAATCCCAGCCCTTACATGTACTATGTCCGCCATAACGAGGTGACGTTGGTTGGATGTTCCCCTGAACCAATGGTACAAGTACTTGGGGACCGTGTTATCTCTCGTCCAATTGCAGGCACACGAGCACGCGGGAAGAACGAAGAAGAGGATAGAAAACTTGCTGCTGAACTTCGAGAGCACCCCAAAGAGGTAGCAGAGCACGTAATGCTTGTTGACCTGGCGAGAAATGACCTAGGTAGAGTTTCGCGCTTCGGGACTCTTGAAATAGATGAGATGATGACTTTAGAAAACTACAGTCATGTGATGCACCTAACCTCGCAGATTTCAGGAAAATTGACCAAAGGTAAGACTCCAATCGACGTGATCAAAGCAACTTTTCCGGCTGGGACTGTTTCAGGAGCTCCAAAGGTTAGAGCTATGCAAATCATTGACGACCTCGAGCCAACGAAACGCGGCCCATACGCCGGCATAGTTGGCTATTTTGACTTATCAGGAAACGTTGATAACGCAATTGCGATCCGCACCATGGTTATTACAGAATCTATTGCGTCAGTCCAGGCTGGAGCAGGAATCGTCGCTGATAGCGACCCTGAAAGCGAATATCAGGAGTGCTGGAACAAAGCGGCAGCACTTCTGGCGGCTGTTATACCTGCCGAGAGGATGACAAGAAAAAGAAAAGAGTCACCTTGATAGAAACCGATCTCGATAAATTATTGCAAGAGCCCCATGCCTATACTCTTCAAAGAGACTTTTTGCAGTGTGTAGGTCCGGATGCAGGGGACTTTCTTCAAGGTCAACTCAGCCAAGATATTGAAGGCTTGTCTGATTTTTCATCAGCATGGTCTTTCTTACTGAATCCAAACGGAAAATTTTGTACATGGCTGAGAATTACCCGCTTATCAAGCGAAGAATACATGCTAGATACGGAACAAGGATTCGGCCAAGCAGCTTTAGAGCGGTTAAATCGATTCAAAATCCGTATCAACTGCGACATAAGAAATACCCAAACTCAGATTGTCCGAATTCTAGGTATAGGGGCCAGAGAGGCCAAAGGAGAATCCCACAAACAAAGAATCGTTGCCGATGTAGGATGGCAGAATCTTGAAGGTTTTGATTTACTTGGTCCTGACATTGCAAAGCCAGATAGATGTAGGGAAGGAAACGAAAATGATTACGAGTATATCCGCGTCTTCCATGGAGTCCCGAAAATGGGTCTAGAACTAACGGAAGGTGTTATTCCTGCTGAGACCAATTTAGTGCCGAGAGGAGTGAGCTTCACCAAAGGTTGTTACACCGGACAGGAGCTAGTCGCTCGACTTGATAGCAGGGGAAACAACGTCGCAAAACATTTACGTAAGATATCTTCATCTGGTACTTGTGTAGTCGGGTCAGAAATAACTGTAGAAGGGAAAAAAGTGGGGGTCGTAACGTCCGCTGTTCCCTCTGGCGATGGATCTATCGGTCTCGGCTATGTTTCTCGCACACTAGAAATTCCAGGAATAGCAGAAATTGATGGATTTTCTGCCTCAATTACTAGCGCTTCTGACTAAACCCCAACGACATTGTTCGGGTCTCAGTTAGAATTGCCTTATGAATGTAGGGACCTACTTAGAGAACATCCTTAGGTTTCACCGTGATCGGGCCAAAAGAGACACCAGATCGTTCGACCACCTCCTTAGCCAGGCCCAAGAAATGGAAGATTCCAAAGACTTCATTAGCGCCATTGAGTCCTCTTCAGGGCTTTCGGTAATTGCCGAGATAAAACGCAGATCTCCCTCAAAAGGAGATCTTAATCGAAACCTCGATCCCGGCGCGATGGCAGCGCTATATGAAACTGCTGGCGCTAGTTGTATCTCGGTACTAACTGACACAGAGTTTTTTGCCGGTTCAAGCCATGACTTATCCTCAGCCAGATTAAACACAGAAATTCCGATCTTAAGAAAGGACTTCACAGTAGACAAACGTGATATTTGTGATGCTCGTATAATGGGCGCTAATTGTGTACTGCTGATCGTTTCGGCTCTTACTGACGACGAGCTCGAAAATTTTATCGCTCTAGCAACAGAGTTGGGAATAGCTGCTTTAGTTGAAACACATGATGAAAAAGAGGTCGGACGCGCACTAAATGCAGGCGCAAATCTGATTGGTGTGAATCAAAGAGACCTATACACGTTTGAAGTAGATCAGGAAAGGGCAGTGCGCGTTATTCGTGAAATCCCTAACTCCATAACAAAAGTAGCCGAAAGCGGGATTCGTAATCTTGAAGAAGCCACCGTGCTTGCAGAAGCTGGCTATGATGCAGTTCTAATCGGAGAGGCTTTCGTTAAGTCATCTAACCCATCTTCGCTGATTTCTTCCTTCAGCCGGCTTTGATGAGGGTAATTCTGTGATTCGGCGATGGAATTCCGATAACGTCGTAACGTGTTCATAAAGATTTGTGGGATTACAAATGAGGAAGATGCTTTATTGGCTGTTGCCGTAGGGGCTGACGCTATTGGATTTGTGTTTGCTCCATCGTCGCGTCAAGTAGCGGTCACACGTGTGTCTGAAATAGTTAAAAGACTCCCTCCAGATATCTTAACTGTGGGAGTGTTCCGTAATGAATTACCGGACCGTGTGATCAGCATCGTAAACAATACAGGCTTAATGGCAGCTCAGCTTCATGGATTTGAGTCCGCAACGCAGGTACAAAAAGTGAAGTCTGAAGTAAGAACGGTCTTTAAAGCTGTTACAGCAGGATCAGAGTCCTTTCAAGATGCAGCCGCCTTCGGCGCGGATGCTGTCCTTGTCGACTCTGATGAACCTGGGTCAGGGGAAGTCTTCGACTGGAAGATGGCAGAAAACGCACCCCAGGGTGTCCCACTTATCCTTGCTGGTGGCCTCACTCCGTCCAATGTTGCTGGCGCAATAAGGAAAGTCCAACCATGGGGGGTGGATGTTTCAACCGGAGTTGAGAGATCGCCAGGGCTAAAAGATCCAATACTGGTTCGAGCGTTTATTGAAGCTGCCCGATCCACAGAAAATAATTCGAATGATCAAAAAGACGAGATTAATATTTTCCGTGAAGATCCATATAACTGGGAGGACGATCCAACATGGCGATGATAGATCCATCATCAGATGGAAGATTTGGAAATTTTGGGGGGATGTTTGTCCCAGAGACACTTATCCCTGCATGTGAAGCTCTTGAGGAAGCTTTCCGAACAGCTTGGTCAGACATTTCATTTCGAGAGAAACTCAACACTCTACTAGCTGACTATGCTGGCCGGCCTTCGCCTTTAACGCATTGTGAGCGTCTTTCTGAAGAACTGGGGTACCAAGTACTTCTCAAGAGAGAAGATCTGAACCATACAGGTTCGCACAAGATTAATAATGTTCTTGGCCAAGCTCTGCTAGCTAAAAAAATGGGTAAGAACAGGCTTGTTGCTGAAACTGGAGCTGGCCAGCATGGTGTGGCTACTGCTACCGCCGCTGCCTTATTTGGAATGGACTGCGTTGTATATATGGGAGAAGTTGATATTGAGCGGCAAGCCCTTAATGTATTTAGAATGCGTCTGCTCGGTGCGGAAGTCATCTCTGCAACCTCGGGAAGTAGAACACTCAAAGATGCAATTAATGAAGCGATGCGAGATTGGGTTGCAACAGTTGAAGATTCACATTACTGCCTAGGGTCAGTTATGGGGCCGCATCCATACCCCTGGATGGTCCGAGAATTTCATAGGGTGATAGGTCAAGAAGCACACGAGCAGTGCCAAAAGGCCCTTGGAAGGGACCCGGATGTTGTAACCGCATGCGTGGGCGGCGGCTCGAACGCCTTGGGCATATTCTCCGGCTTCGTTGATACGGAAGCTGAACTCGTAGGAGTTGAACCAGCAGGAGGAGCTGCAGTATTTAGGGGCACTCCTGGAGTAGTGCATGGATCTCTGTCGTATCTTATGCAAGATGAATGGGGGCAAGTTTTAGAAGCCGAATCGATTTCAGCTGGACTTGATTATCCGGGAATCGGACCTGAACATGCTCATTTGGCTGACATTGGACGCGCTAGGTACGAGAAAGTATCTGATAGCGAAGTCGTTGACGCTTTTCAACTGCTTTCGCGCACTGAAGGAATCATTCCAGCTCTTGAACCTGCTCATGCGCTTGCTTGGATGAGTAGGGAACGCGAGGAACTCGCCGGAAAAACTGTACTTTTGAATCTCTCTGGACGAGGGGATAAAGATGCAACCCAGATGATGGAATTACTGGGATGAGCAAAAGTCCCTTGCGAATTGAAGAATCTCTTCGTGAACGAATAGGTGGAGGCGGGAAATGCTTAGTGCCTTATATAACCGGGGGATTTGAGGGGTATATTGAAGCTATCTACGCAGCTGCTGAAGCAGGTGCAGACGCAATTGAGATAGGTATACCTTTCTCTGACCCAGTCATGGATGGTCCTACGATACAAAAAGCAAATGATATTGTATTGACCCAAAAAATATCTCCACTCGATATCCTTCAGGACATTCGCGACCTGGAAATCGAAATTCCTTTAGCGGTAATGACTTATTACAACATTGTGTACCGTTTTGGACTTGAGCGATTCGCAAATGCGCTTTACGAATCAGGTATTTCAGGGGCGATTCTTCCCGATCTCCCCCTAAACGAAGCAGAATCATGGCTTGATGCAGCGTCAGAGAATGGGACCGAAACTATACTATTGGCAGCCCCAACGACTACCGATAAACGTTTAGAAGCGCTTTGCTCACAAAGCAAGGGCTTTGTATACGCAGTTGGATTGCTTGGAATCACAGGTGTTCGCGCCGAACTCGCCAGGAGCGCGGTTGTTATAGCAGAAAGATGCAAGAAACTTACTAATAAGCCTGTGCTTGTTGGGGTCGGAATCAGCACCCCTGAGCAAGCTAAAGAAGTATCCGAAGTAGCTGATGGCTGTATAGTTGGATCCGCCATAGTGCAAAAACTGTTAGATGGTGAAGGTTCGGAGTCGGTAGGGACCTTCGTGGGTGATATACGGCGTTCCCTTAACGAAACCTAAAGTTTTGGCCCAAATTTGACCACTTTTGGCAAAATTTTGAAAATCATAAAATCCCTGTTCAGAATAGGTTTTTTTATACTATTTTGAAGAATTTTTAACTATCAATACACGAACTATTGAAAAATACTAAGGTTTTACTAGGTCAGGTTACCCATTTTTTTGGTCCGGCTTGGCCTTGATTGTTTAAATTTAAACAAGGAGCTTTCACAATTATGATGTCAACATTTGTGACACTTATCATTATGGGTATGCTTCTGCAGGGCGTAGTTGCTGTGTTAGATAGCATTCTCGATTTAGCCGGAGTAGGTGGCTTGCTTAAAGGCTTGCCTCTAATCGGCTCTAACCTTTCCCTACTTTGGGCGTATCTGTTCGTACTTGCGACAGATGTAAACGGGGGTGAACCCGGGCTCGCTTACGGAGCAAGCGCTGAAGTTTTGGGCCTTGGTCGATTTGGTATGGACGTCGCTACGGCGCTCATTATCTTGGCCTTCGTCCCAGTCCGAGATGCAGCTATTTCCGCTCTAGGAAAGGGTGTCGGAAGGTAATAACTTTCCCACGAACTGAGTAAAAGCCGCCCTTTGGGGCGGCTTTTGCCGTTTTGAACATAATTAGTTGGCCTAGTAGATGAAGATTTATTCCTCCGGAATTAGCTATCTGATAGAAAAAATGTTTGAATAACAGCCTTTTGTGCTTACAAGCGTGTAATTTAGCCATTATTGAAGGTATCGAAGTTTTCGGTACGTTCACCCCTCAGACAGGACAGTCCTGGTTTGAGGACAGGAGGTAAATAATGAATAAGTCAGAGCTAATTGATGCTATTTCTGGCAGTTCCGGAGTCGGTAAGGGAGACGTTGATAGTGTCCTGAAGGCCCTTGAAGAAGTTGTTACTAGTGCCGTTTGCGGCGGCGGTGATAAAATTTCACTCAGTGGTTTTCTCACCTTTGAACGTACCTATCGAAACCCACGAACTGGGAGAAACCCACAAACTGGGGAAACAATTCAGATTGCTGGTTCAAATGCGATCAAGGTTTCCGCAGGTTCGAAGCTAAAAGCTGCTGCAAAGGCTTCAACAC
>CETH01010492.1_pt1 | contig 20647 bp, 20 predicted proteins | sample 361461 | NCBI WGS metagenome assembly CETH01 (sample SAMEA2622695, study PRJEB7988) | marine metagenome | isolation source: saline water (ENVO:00002010), including
GTCAGGCAAAACGACGTTCTTGAAAATCATTTCAGGACTAGTTAAAAAAAATCGGGGAGAAATATTTATAAACAGCACTAACATTATAAATTTTTCTCCTCGTGAACTTGCAAAAATATTTGCAGTAGTCTCTCAAGATTATGAGCCTACATATGGGTTTTCTGTTGAAGAAATAATTGAAATGGGTAGATATCCATACATGTCTTTTTGGGGATTTCAAACTAAAAATGATAGAAAAATTATTAATCAGACAATAGAATTACTAAATCTCGAATCGCTTAGAAAAAATAAGACAGATGATTTATCATCTGGCGAAAAACAAAAGGTAAGATTCGCTAGAGCTTTAGTTCAAGAGCCTGAGTATCTATTACTTGATGAACCTACCTCTAATTTAGATTTATCGAATAAATTATTGGTGACGCAAATATTAAGCGAAATTAAAGAATTTGGGACAAATATAATTATTACATCTCATGATATAGATTTTATTAGATACAACACATCAGAATGTGTTATGTTGTCGTCTGGTTCGATAATATACTCAGGTTTATCTAAGAATGTTATAAATAAAAAGAATATTAAAGAACTGTTCAAACTGGATACATTACCGAATTGGGTAATATAAAAAATATTATCTAATTTATTCAATATTAATAAAATAAGATAGATAATTTATTAATAACAAACTATAATTGCTTAGGAGAATTTAAAACGTAGGGAGAATGTTTAAATGATTAATAACATAAACGTAGTTTCATCTATTAATAGTTCCAGTGAAAAAAATAATATTGTAAATTTACCTAATTATGATAAAGAAATGCTGGAAGATATCGGATTTATGACCACTATGACTTTTGTAATGATGTGTAATTATCATCAGACAGGTCATTTTGGGGGGCCTACAGCTTATACTCCCTATGTAGTAGCTTCGCATCTAGCAGGGCCTGAAAATGGCGGAATGACTTTTGACTATAGAAATCCTAAGCATCCATTTGCAGATAAATTTTTGCTAGCAGGTGGGCATAATGCCCCAGCGACATATGCTTTATGGATGATTATGGGAGAATCGCTAATTAGAGAATATGATAGTACAAAAGATGAAAAATATAAAATAGATCCAAAAACATCAATGTTATCAATTGATTCTCTTGGTTTCAGAAGAGGAGCAGGCGCTCTATCAACTATTCTAGAAGATAATAATATTGCGGACCATCCTTCCATGGCTCAAGCAAAAATTAGAGGTATAAAAGCTCTTTCGGGACATTCTGAATCGACAGATTTGACTAATGATGTTAATGGTGGTCCTTCAGGAATAGGAATTGCTACTGCAGCAGGTAAGGCTGCATTTTGGGATATGATGGGTGCTGATCCGTCATTAAAAATTATTGCTATTGAGGGGGAATTTGCTTTAACTTCTGGACATTCACAAGAATTTAAAACACAAGCGGTAGCTCAACGAGTTGGTAAAAGGCTTAGAGTATTAATGTCTTATAACAATGCGGGAATTGATGATGAGCTCATAGGAAGCATAATTAAAGAAGATACTTACAATATAGAAGAACAGTGGTCTTCATACGGATGGAATGTTCTTAAGTTAGACGATGCCACTGATTACGATCAAGTAGTTGCATCCTTGAAAGTAATGGAAGACTGGGACAGTTCTGATCGTAGACCAATGATTGTTATTGGAAAAACATTAAAAGGGTATTGGCCAGGTGCAGTCGACGGAAAACTCCCTGGCGATGTAACTCAGGTAAAAGATCATGCTAGCCACGCCTATGGAATGCCGATGAATGGTGAATATTTTCAGGCATTGGCAAAATCTTTTGAAGATAAATATGGTGTAAAATTTGATGGCATATATGATGGTCCAGTTAATAATACGGGAGAAAAATTTATTCAATTAAAAACTAACATAGATATAATCATGTCAGTTTTAGAGAAAAAAGGCATTGGAAAGTGGTTAGCGAATAAACTAGTCGAAATTGGAGAAAAAGTTAATGATAATTTGTCTCTAAGAGTAGATACAGAAAAAGATCCTTTCCAAGATGAAAGATTATTAGTAAAAAATTTACCTTCAGAATCTAAAGATATTTCTGTCACTAATCCTGTTACCGGGGATAAGAAAGACATTAAGATTACATTATATGAGAAACCTGGAGCCAATAAAGGTACTAGAAGAGCTATTTCGGAAATAATAAAATGGGCAAACTATGTAACTGATAATAGGTTTGTAATAGCTGCTGCAGATTTAGCTGAATCAATTAATGTTGACGGTGGATCATTATGGGGGCATTATGATCCAATAGATAATATAGTTGGAAATCGATTAAAAGCTGGTATTCAAGAAGCAGGAAATGCATCAACAGTTGTAGGTTTTACTAGCCAAAGTTTATCAAAAGACCCAAGTATTCATTCAGGTGTATGGGCTATTTCAGGTACATACGGAGCATTTACTCCTCTAATGTATTTACCATTACGTGTTTGGAGTCAGCAAAATCAAGACTCTCCATTTAGAATGGGTGTAGCACATATTTTAGCGGGTCACTCAGGTCCTGAAACAGCAGCTGATGCTAGAACTCATTTCGGTATTTTTGCACCACAAGTTTGGAAATTATTTCCTAAAGGACAGGTTATTGTGCTGAGTTTTTGGGATTATAATGACGTTGCTCCAGGTTACTTTGCGGCAGCAGAAATTGCGGCACGTGATCCAAAAGTAGGAATCATAGTTTTAGAAGTCGCAAGACCAGATTTTCCTGTAGCTGATAGATCAAAATTTTCAGATACAGATATAAACGCAGCATCTAAAGGTCTGTACCTAATCAGAGATTATGATGAATCCAAACCAAAACATGGAGTTGTGTTAGTTCAAGGATCTAGTTCAACTGTTAATCTTGTAAATGTAATAGAAAAGATTGAACAAAAAGGAATAAATATAAAAATTATTTCAGTAATTAGCGAGGAATTATTTAATCATCAGACAGATAAATACAAAGATAAAATTTTATCAAATAAAGATAAGAATAATTGTATGGTTATTACTACAGGAACAAAAAGAGTTTGGCCTGTTAGCGGTCTTGGTCAATTAACTGAGGAATATTCCCTTACCTCAGATTTAGACGATCAGTGGCTAACTGGAGGTTCTGAGGATGATGTTATCAAAGAAGCAAAGTTAGATGAAAATTCAATAATAGAAGCTGTATCAAAATTTGCTAATGATTACGACGAAAGAATGAAAAGATTGAATAATTCAATTTAAGTACACAGTTGAGCATAAAAATCACAAGTAAAAAAAATAATTTTTATAGGCTTTATGATAAGACTGTAGTTAATGCAAATGTTGAGGAAACATTTAATTTTTTTTCAAGTGCTGATAACTTGAATTTGATAACCCCTCCTTGGTTAAGATTTAATATTGAAACTCCTAGACCAATATTAATGAGGAAAAATACTATTATCGATTATAAATTAAAGCTACATATTATCAATGTGAGATGGAGAAGTTTAATTGAATTATGGGATCCTCCAAATTCATTTGTTGATAAACAGCTGATTGGGCCATATAATCATTGGAGACATTTACATAAAATAATTAAACTTACAGACCATCAGACCGTTGTAGAAGATATTGTTGACTATAGAATACCTTTTGGAATTTTAGGAAAAGCGATAAATTATTTTTATGTAAAGAAAGATTTAATTAAAATTTTTTCATATAGAAAAAATCAAATAATTAGTTATTTTAATAATTAAATTTAATAGAATTTTACATAATTCAGATATAAATTATTAATAATATTAATTTAAGGAGTAAATATTTTGTTAAAACACTTTCAAGTACCCGATGATATAGCTATAAGAATAGATGCAAAGAAACTAAGAGGATTAATTGAGGAGATTTTTATTAAGTGCGGAGTACCAAAAGATGATGCAGTTTTAGGTGCAGATGTATTAATTTTTGCTGATGAAAGTGGAATCGATACTCACGGTGTTTCTAACATGCTAAGATCTTATGTTGATTTATACAATACAAAAGTACTAAATCCTACACCACAAATTGATATTATCAAAGAAACTCCTTCTACTGCGACTATAGATGGTGATAAAGGACTTGGAATTATAATTACGCCAAAGGCTATGGAAATTGCCATTAATAAAGCTAAAGAAGTTGGTATAGGAGTTGTTTCTATAAGAAATTCTGGACACTTAGGTGCAGCTGGATATCATGCTATGATAGCTGCAGAAAATGATATGATTGGTTGGTGTATGACCGGTGGTGGTAACGCAATGATCCCAACTTTTGGTTCAGAACCTAAATTAGGTACAAATCCGATAGCTTTTGCCGCACCATGTAATAACCAACCACATTTTATGTTCGATGCAGCAATGACATCAATAGCTGGAAATAAAATAGGCTTGGCTAATCGAATGGGCAAAGGAATGGAACCTGGATGGGTAGCTAATGATGATGGTACACCTGATATGCAGGGAGGAAATTCTGCAGATTTTGCTGCTAACTCTGTAAGAAGACAATTGCCATTAGGCTCTACTAGAGAACTCGGTTCTCACAAAGGATATGGTTTGGGAATTATGGTTGATATTTTATGTGGACAACTTTCTTTTGCAGAAGGATTTGCAAATTTATCAGATAACAGGAGAGGTCATTTCGTAGCAGCATATTCAATTGATGCATTTGGAGATATTGATGAATTTAAGAATAACATGGATCAAATGATGGAAGGTTTTAAAGCAACAAAACCCATGCCTGGCCATGACAGAGTTTTTTACCCTGGCCTTCCTGAGCATGAGGTTAGAATAGAGAGAAGAAAAAACGGTATACCATTACACCCTGAAGTAATTGAGTGGTTTAAGAATATCTGTTCTGAGTTAGAAATACCAGAAAATTTATAGGAGGTGATAACTTGATTAATGGTGTCTTAGTTGGATTTTTGATAATGTTGGTTTCTATTCCCATACCAGTAGTTCATTTCATTGCTGTGCCAATAAGCCCTTTTGTTGCCGGATTTATTGGAGGAGGAATTGCAAAAACTGATGAAAAAACTACTATAAGGTTTGGATTATTTATGTCACTTCTGATGTCTATTCCTGGATTATTATTTATATTATTTAGATTTATATTTGGTATTAATGAGGTTTTTGGAATAAAATCAGATATTTTCATTGTTATCTTGTTAGTACTAATTCCATATACTTGGTTTGGTAGTACAATTGGTGCTTTGCTAAGTTATATAATAAGAAAAAATCAAGAAAAAAATTAGTTGTTTATCTCTAAGTTTTGTGTGTTTTTATGAACCTGATTAGACCTCTGATTCACTATATGTTTATCAGGTACGATAATTAAAGGATTGTCGGTATTTCTGAAAATAGCATCCGCATTACTTCCATTTATTGCTCTATTAATTCCGTATCGTAATCTTGAGTTTATTACTATCCATGCACGAGGGCTATTAATTGCAGCCTTCTTAATGGATTCAGTAATATTTTTTTGAGAATAAAGTATATTATACTTAATTCTGTAATTATTAAGTAATTTTGATATTTCTTTATCTAAATTAGTTTCATCTTTATCTAAAAAAATTAATAATGGTACATTAGTTGCTAATGATATGGAGGTAATTAATTTAGCTAGTACTGGATTTGTAAGTATCTCTTTTGAGGTAATGATTTCTGATGGAGAAATAGAATTGGTAGAGTTACTATTGAAGTTATTATTTTTTACTATAAGTATTGGACAAGATGTAGTTTTCCATAAATAATCAATAGACTTTGGGAAGAAAATTCTTTTTATTCTATTTGTTGGATTCGCTATCATTGCAATTAATCCGATGGAACTTGTAACAGCTCTAGAAACAATCATAGATGCAACCTGACCTGATGCTATTCCCCATTTTGAATTTATATTATTTTTAACTAAATGTTCTTGTACTTCTTTCATATAAAGACCAGCTAACAAAAGCCCTCGATCGTTATTATTATCCGGGACAAATGAGTAGTTGTTTTTTAAGTTTGCCAATGGATGTTTTGGTGGTAAAGAATGGAACAAATTTAATTCACTGGAAAACCATTCTGAAAAAAGCCAAGCATAAGGTAAGATCTTTTCAGATTTAGCAGAACCATCTAATGGGACTAATAATTTTTTTATGTCCATAGGATTATTTGTATTGGCATTATTCATTTTCATTTTGTTGTGAATTTTAGTTATTTAGATAATTAATTTTCTATTGGACATGAAAAATCCTCAGCCCATTCTCTCCAAGATCCATCATAATTTTTCACATTATAATATCCGGACAATTTTAATGCCCAAAATGAGTGTGCTGCACGAATTCCACCTTGACAGTAAGTAATTATATTTTTATCTGTAGTAATATTCTTTTCAGAAAGTATTTTTCTGATTTCTTCTGCACTCTTTAATATAGGTATATTCCCTGTTGTATGAAAATTTTTCCATTCAATATGCACTGAACCAGGTATTTTGCCCCCTCTAGAGCCTCCCCTTAAATTGACTCCAATGCGTTCATCGTCACTACGAACATCAAGAATAATGGTTGATTTGTCATCAAAACTCTTAAGTATAAAATTTTTATCAGCAAAGATATTTGTATCAATTTTTGTATTAAATACTTTACTTTCTATGTAGGGTTTAATTGTTGTAACCTTCCGATCTTCATGAACCCATTTAGGAAATCCACCATCCAAAAATTTTACATTTTTATGACCATAATAATGTAAAGCCCAAATTAGTCTGAAAGCATATAAGCCTGCAGAACGATCGTAACATATGACTTGCGTTGAGTTATCAATACCTAGTTTAGACATCGTTTCAGAAAATATTTCTGGGTTTTGAATATGTGTTCTATCTTTAAGTGAAGTCTTATAAAAATTATCAATTGGATTAGACGATCCTGGGATATGACCAATGCTATATTCTTCAGGCGAATCTACATCAACTATTTGAAGATTAGGGTTGTTTATATTATCTTCTAACCAGTCAGTAGTTACAAACAATTCAGGATTGGTATATCCTCTATCATTGGGATGTTTATAATTTTTCATATTTAATCTATCATTAATTATTGTTATTTTAATTATATTCCTTTTAACATAAATCTAAAACATAAGAAATCTTAACCAATTATGGACAAAAACATTACTAATTTTACTAAAAGTCAAGAAAATGTGTATAACTCGCTTTGTTCATTATTAAGGTTTGTTGGATTGGGTTATCAAGGCAAGTATGTAAATATTAATGGAATAAATATACATTATTTAGAATATGGTAAAGGTGAACCATTATTACTTTTACATGGTGGGGGTGCAGGATCAGGAATTTTCTTTAATCAAATAAGATTTTTTTCTAGATTTTACAGGGTTATAGTTCCTGATCATCCATGTTTCGGTTTATCTGATAGAATCCCATACAAAAAGCCATTAAATGATTATTTGAGAAATTATATAATCTCATTCATGGATAATCTAGGTATAGAAAAAACGAATGTTGTTGGATTATCTATGGGCGGACAGGGACTAATTGCATGTTTACTAAAATTTCCAGAAAGATTCTTAAAAGTAATATTAATGGACTCAGCTGGACTTGGAAAAGAGTTCCCTTTAGTATTTAGATTGGCTACGGTGCCTATTTTAGGGAAATTTTTAATAAACAAAAATAATAACAGATCAAACGATATGTTAATAAAAAATTTAGAAGTTCAGTCAACGAAATTCCCTGGATTCGATGTATATAAAGATTATGCATTTAAGGTAACGAAAGTTGAAAATCATTCAGAAGCTTTAAGAAAAAGTTTATTTGCAGTTACAAATATTTTTGGGCAAAAAATGATATTTACAGATAATGAACTATCTTCAATACAAAAGAAAATATTAATTATATGGGGCGAAAATGACAAAATTTTTCCATTAAGACATGGATATAGGATTATGAAATTAGTTGAAAATTCTTCTTTAGAATTAGTGAAAAATAGTGGCCATATTCCTTTGGTGGAAAAAAGTAAAAAAGTTAATTTCCTAATGAGGAAATTTTTATTAAATATGAAATAATATGGAATCAAAAGAAGATATAAAAAAATCAAAAATATTATTTGAAAAAGGCTTAAAGTTAGCACAACTTGGTAATCCAAATGATGCTTCTAAATTATTTGAAGAAGCTGGTTGGTTGGATCCTAAAAACCCAAAAATACAGTTTAATTTGGGTACTGCTCACTTAAGTTTAGGAAATTTTGAGCAAGCAATAATAAATCTCTCTAATGCTATTTTCCTTGATAATAAACTAGTTGATGCGTATGGTAATAGATGTGTAGCTTATTATGCTATTGGAGAAGATGAAAATTCATCTAAAGATTTTGATAAAGCAAAATCCTTAGGAGCAAATGAAGATGGGCTAATGGCAATATTGGATTATGTTAAAACAAAAAGAAGAAATTAATTTACTTTCTGTATAAAACTTTTTCCAATTCTAATCTTCTCAGGTATTTTCTTATAATATCGAAAGACTGAATAACGCTTGAAATATTTTTTCTATTTTTTTCACCTTCAATTGATTTTATATATTCTGCCAATAGTATGGATTCGGATTTTGAAAGAATAGAATGATCTTTGTTTTTTAAAATTTGTTCAATACTAACTCCATGACTTAATATTTCTCCAACGGCTTGTGAAAGAGCTAAATCATTTAATGTGTGATAAGGAATACCCTGGTTAGAAATTTTGGGTAATTTAATTATTTTTGAGTCAACAAGTTTTTCATATATACCCTGAGAAATATCACTATTGTTAATTAAGTCATTAATAGTAATTTTCTCATGTTTGATTTTGTTGCTAATTATATCTGAATAATCTGAATTATTTATAATTTCTTTAATACCGTTAAGGTTTATTTTTTTTTCTTTAAGATTTTTGATTGTTTTTAGTATTTTTATATGAATTTCAGAATATATTGCTCTTGTTTTGTTGATTTTTTTGGGAGGAGTAAGGACTCCAATTTTTACATAATAATTGATAGTTGCAGTCGAAAGATTAGTAATTTCAGATAAATCACTAATAGAAAGATTTTTTTTTTCTGACATAAATTATTCCCACTCAAAAAGCTTGATAGCAATCAAGAAAATTATAACAAACCAAACTAGTAAACCTACTGTTTGAATACCTGAAGAAAAAATTTGTAATTCATTCATTGTGGTAGATCTCATCAAATTTGCAAGAAAAGATAAAGGAAAAAATTGTGTGAAATTTGAAATCCAATTAGGTAATGAAGAAACTGGGAAAAATATTCCAGAAAGTAACATCATTGGAAATACAATAAGGTTTGCGACTGGAGCAAGTGTATCTTCGCTTCTTGATTTTCCTGAAATTGCTAATCCTAGGCCAATAAACACAGCTCCCCCAATTAATGAAACAATCGAAATATTTATCCAAAAAATAAAATTATAAATGTTAATATCTGCCCCTAAAAAAACTTTACCTAATATTAAAAGTAAGTAAGTTTGTAATAAAATAACTATTGCTCTTGTTGCTATTTGAGCGGCTAAAAAATGAGATGCACCTGCTGGAGTAGCTTTTATTCTTCGTAAAGTACCTGTTCTTTTTAACCTAACTAAAGTAAATCCTACAGAAAAAATTCCTGTCTGCATAATTGCCATTGCAGCTATTCCTGGAACTATCCAATTTTTATAATTATTTTTTGATTTTTCTTTATTCAAAACATAATTAATCGAATTGAAAAATTGGATAGTATCATTTGATATTACTTCAGGCGAATTTTCAAGGATATTTTTTTGTAGATTTTTTTCGACAATTATTTTACTGGTTAATGAATCTTTTTTAAATGATTCATCGTATGTAATTAGAACTTTACAACTATCTGATAGTTTTTTACATATAGAAGTTTCATGAATTATATCTCTAGGTATGTTTATTCTAATAATGCTGTCATCTTCATAGTTATTTTTATTTGTAATATTATATAGACTATAAATAGTTTTTATTCCTAAAATATTTTCTATGTCAGTAGAAATATTATTCAGTAAATTTTCTTCCTTTTCATTTAACTTTTGTTGTTTAAAATCAGATGAATTTGTATTTATATAAACACTGACTTGAGGATTTTCTGAAACAGAAAAAACGGACTGAAAACCAAAAATTATCATTATGAACCCTGGGAAAAAAAGAGTCCAAAAAATTCCCTGTTTATTTCTAAAATACATTTTTGTTGTGATTATGGTGAGTGCTAAAAAAAGTTTCATTAGTAATTAGTTTAAATTTTTTCCTGTTAAGTTTAAGAAAACATCGTCTAAAGTTGCTTCGTTTATTTTTTTTTGAGCTTTAAATCCACTAGAAATAAGGTTTGAAATTAATTTTTGTGGAGAGTTAAGTGCTATTATTTCTCCATTTTCAATTATTGCAACTCTATCACATAATTCTTCTGCTTCTTCCATATAATGAGTTGTAAGTAAAATAGTTTTTCCGTTTTCTTTTAAGTTTTTGATAAGATCCCATAAGTTTCTTCTTGCCTTAGGGTCAAGACCAGTTGTAGGCTCATCTAGAAATATTACTAAAGGGTCATTAACTAATGCTATAGCAATAGCAAGTCTTTGTTTCTGCCCACCAGATAATTCATTATAAGATGCATTTTTTTTGGATGCTAATTCTACTTTTTCTAAGATTTTATTAGGATCATTGTTTGAACTATATAATTTTGAATATATATCAACTATTTCATATAAGTTTAAGTTCTCAAAAAAAGCATTTTGTTGTAGTTGTATTCCTATGATTGATCGGATTTTTTTTGTGTTTTTTATAGCATCAATATCGTTGATTATTGCTTCTCCATCATCGGGTTTGATTAGCCCTTCTAAAATTTCAACAGTAGTCGTTTTACCTGCTCCATTAGGACCTAATAGCCCAAATATTTCTCCTTTATTCACTTTAAAAGAAATATTATTAACAGCATAAACACTATTATATTTTTTTGAAAGATTATTGACTATTACTATGCTTTGGTTCATATTTATAATAATTTTATTTTTATAATTTAATCTTAACAAATATATTTATTGATTGGATAATTTCATGCATGACCAATATGTTAATTTCGGAACTTCTGGTATTAAAGTATCAAAAGTAGCATTAGGATTAGGTTTTCGTGGTCAAAACGATGAAAAAGAAGCAACAAAAACAATAAATACGGCTATTGAAAAAGGAATAAATATAATTGACTGTGCAAATGTATATGGTTATATGGATGATAGAAGAAATATTGGTTCCTCAGAAAAATTATTGGGTAAAATAATTAAAAATAAAAGGAACGACCTTGTAATAACATCAAAAGTTGCATCTCCTATGGGTGATGGTCCTAACGATAAAGGTGTTTCAGCTTATCATATAATTAATCAGGTTGAAAAATCTCTACAAAGGCTTTCTACTGATAGAATTGATATATATATATTTCATATTTTTGATTCTATTCGTTCATTTGAAGAACAATTTCGAGCTATGGAAATATTAAAAAATCAAGGAAAAATACTATACGTTGGCGTTAGTAACTTTAAGGCATGGCAAGTTGTTCAAGCCTTAAGAGTTCAAGATTCCATAAATGCTCAACCTTTATTATGCGTTCAAAATCCATATTCATTATTAAATAGAGAGGCTGAAAATGAAATGTTTCCAATGATTAAGGATATCGGCCTAGGTTTTATGGCTTATAGTCCACTTGGAGTGGGATTATTGAGTGGTATGTATAGACCAGGAGAGCAACCTCAAGAAGATACTTTATGGGGATCCAAAAGAAAAAACGATTACGATAAATTTTTAGGTGGGCAGAATGGCTTGTTCATAAGTAAGCTATATGAAATTTCAAAAAAATTAGATATAAAAATGTCGCAGTTAGCAATCTCATGGGTTTTATCTCATCCAGAAGTTACCTTAGCCATATCAGGTGCTGACAATTCAGACCAAATCTCAGAAGCTGCTGATTCCATGACAATTAAATTACCTTCAGAAATTATAAAAGAATTAAATGATGCCTCTTGTAAGCTTAATCACATTCTAGACTAAAAAAATAATATAGAAAGGATAATAATTTATGAAAGTATTACTAGTTGGAGGTTCTGGTATGGTGGGTTCATTTATTTCTCCATATTTACTAGAAAAAAATTTTAATCTAAAAGTGCTAGATAAAAAAAAACCAAAACTCGACATCGAATGGATTAATGGTTCAATAGATGACCCAAAGGCAATAGCTCAATCAGTAAAAGATATTGATGCATTTATATGGCTTGTAATGCAGAGCCCTCAAGGAGGATCTAGTACGGAACAAGATATAAAAATAATAAGAGAAAATTACGTCACAAATTGTTTAGGCTTACATACGTTTCTGTGGGTTGCTCAAAAAGAAGGAATAAGTAAGGGAATTTACACAAGTTCCATGAGTGTTCATTATAGAGAAAGAGAATATTTTTCAAGTGAAAATATGCCCTTAGATACGCCTAGTGTATATGGCCTTAGCAAGGGTTTTGGAGAAAAAATATGCGAATATTTTACTAGTTGGTTTGATATGAATATTATTGCTCTAAGAATAACAGGCCCAAGAAAAAGAAACGAATATATAAAAACAAGACAAGCAAAAGAAAACTTAGCTCCAATAACAAATTTATATGTAACAGATGAAGAAGATTTAGCTAATGCGTATATTTTATCTTTAGATAAAATTAACAAAGGTCACGGTAGATTTGATTCTATTTTTATAGCTGGTGATGAAAGTGAGGAAGAACATAACCTTACAAAAGCAAAACAATTTCTTGGCTGGGAACCAAAATCTCATATAAAATACTTAAATCAATAAGGAGATAAAATGATAATTGATGTACACACACACTTGCCTAGTCACCAGGATATCGTTCCTGAAGATGAAATGGCCTATGAAACAGCAATGAGATCTGGAGAAAAAGTCCAGTTAACTAATTCTATTAATGATTATATTAGAGATATGAAAATTGTTGATAAGTCTTTTATTTTTGGTATTGCTCCTCGGCCATGGAAGCCTAATGAAAGAGTTTTAAAAGTATCAGGTTGGCCAAAAAATCTTAATCAAAATGATGTAGCTTACCAAACTTCACTAAAAAATCCTGAAAAAATTATTCCATTTATGACTCTTCATCCTTTAGATCCTAATTGGGAAGAAGAATATGAAAGATGTATTGGAGATTTAAATTGTCAGGGGATAAAACTTGGTCCAAATTATCAAGATTTCGACCCTCTTTCCGAAGAAGCATTTAGACTATTTGCAAGGTTAGAAAAAGATAGAATTCCTATAATATTTCATCAAGGAACTTCTCCAATGACTGATGCACCATTAACTTATGCTCATCCATTAACAACTGACAAAATTGCTATGGCTTTTCCTAAGTTAACTATGGTTTTAGCTCATTTAGGGCATCCTTGGCAGACAGATTGTTTGTCAGTTGTTAGAAAGCATCCTAATGTATGGGCTGATATGTCAGCACAATTTTACAGACCTTATTCTTTTTGGCAAGGAATGAGACTATTTTATGAATGGGGAGCAATAGATAAAATTTTGTTTGGGTCAGATTGGCCTGTAACTAAACCTCAAGATAATATTGATAGTCTATTAAATCTTCCTAAATTTGCTAAAGATCATCATTTACCCACTATACCTGAAGATTCTATTAATGGAATTATTAATCGTGATTCATGTGAAATATTAATGATTGATTAGTGTTTTATGATTAAGAAAAAACTCTCAAATAAAAATTTTTTCTACGGCTGGCTAATAGTTTTATCATTATTTTTTACAAGTTTTCTTACTATAGGAAGTAGACAAGGTTTTGGTGTTTTTGTTAAGACTTGGGAAGATGAATGGCAAGTAACTACGGCTGCCATTTCATTTGCTGCATCAATGGGTTGGCTGGTGAATGGATTTTCTCAACCTTTGCTTGGCAGGTTAGCTGATTTGTATGGTGCAAGGTTAGTTATAATAGCATCTTTGATAATGATGTCCACAGCAACAGCACTAATATCACTGATTAATAGTGTGTTTGGGTTGTTAATTTTATATGGATTTATAACAGCATTTTTTTCAGGAGGAGTATCTCCCGCAACAGTTGGTGTAATAGTATCAAAATGGTTTGTAAAAAAAAGAGGTACGGCTATGGCTATAGTTATGTCTGGTGGCTCAATAGGAAGTCTAGTAATTGTACCTTTCTTAAGTTTTTCATTAATAGAATTTGGTTGGAGGTATTCTTGGATGATTCTAGGTGTATTTTCTCTACTTATTGGTGTTCCACTTATGTTGTTATTTGTAAAAAACAAACCTGAAGAATTAAATATGCTACCTGATGGAGAAGTAAAAACTAATAAAAAAACATTAAATGAAAAACAAATTATCGGTCCATACTTTTTTTCTAGCTGGATTTCATCTATGAAAACGAAACCAATGTGGGACCTATCTATTTCTTATTTTGTATGTGGAATAACAACTGGCTCAATTTCTGTTCATTTTATTCGTTGGGCTATAAGTGAAGATATCGCTACAGGTACTGCAGCCTTGGCTTTTGGTCTCCTTAGTATTATAAATGCCATTGGGGTAATATTTATAGGACTTTTATCAGATAAATTTCAGAGAAAAAACTTATTAGGGATTGTTTATCTAGTAAGAGGTTTAGCGTTTGCATCTATAATCATTTTACCCGGAAACTATGCTATATGGTCTTTTGCTATTATTGGCGGAGCATCATGGCTAGCAACGGTACCATTAACTGCTTCACTTACCTCAGATATTTATGGATTAAAAAATATGGGTACTCTTTTTGGGTTGTCGAGTATGTCTCATCAAATTGGAGGTGCTGGAGCAGTTATATTTTTTGGTTGGTCGTTTACTAAATGGGGAACTTATGATTATGCATTCTTGCTTGGTGTAATAACTTTAATATTTGCAGGAGTTATTTCACTTTCTCTACCAGAAAAATCTAAATCAGTTAGATATATTAAGGAAACAAGTTTAAATAATAATGCCTTATAATTATTTACTACATCATTCGGAATCAGTTGATCCTGAATTAATTGAAGCAATAATACACAAAATAATAAGTATTACAGGTTTTTCATCTTTTACAATGGTTGTAATATTAGTTATTTTTATGGTAAGTATTCCATTACTTATAATGATATTTTATTTCACAAACTTTAAAAGGAATAATTAATGAATGAAAAACTAATGAAAGCAGCTTTAGATAATGGCGAAGGTAATTATATTGTTCAAGAAATCCCTTTCCCAAAAAGATTTGAAAGTTCAGCATTAATTAAAGTTGTTCAGTCAGGTATTTGTGGTTCGGATATTCACTTAACTACAGAGAGAAATGAATCTCAAACTATTCCTACAGGCCATGAAGTTACTGGCGAAATCATTGAAATAGGTACGAATGATAAAAATTTAGTTCCAGGTGATAGAGTTGCGGTAGAAATGATAGGTGCAGGAAGAGCTTGTCTAAACTGCTTATATTGTAAAAAAGGGCAAATGAGACACTGTATTAATAGGTGTGAGGATACTGGAGGGGGATTTGGAGAATATGTAACTAGATTACCATCAGGCCTTTTTAAATTACCTGATTCTTTAGATTGGACAGATGGAGCATTAGTAGAACCTATGGCAGTTAGCGTCCATGCGTTAAGATATTCTCAAATGCAAAAAGGAGACATTGTCGGAGTTGTTGGTTCATCAACAATTGGTCTATCATCTATTGGTGTAGCAAAAACTTTTGGAGCAAAGAAAGTAATTGCTTCAGCTAGGTATCCACACCAAGCAGAAGCAGCATATAAAATGGGTGCGGACTTGGTAGTAAGTTCAAAAAATGGAGAATTTGAAGATGCATGCATGGAAGCTTCAGATGGTATTGGAGCTGATATTGTTGTTGAATCAATTGGAGGGCATCAATCTGAAACATTCCATCAATCAATTAGAGCAACTAAGAGTCAAGGCAAAATGGTTTATCTTGGAGGCATGAAAATTCCTATGGAATTAGACTTAATGGATGCCTCATTAAGAGAGATTAGAATAGAATCCGTAATGTGTTATTCTGAATCAAATGGAATTCATGATTATGAAATTGCAATAGATTTGCTTGAATCGAATAAATTTCCATATAAAGAAATAGTTACGCATCGATTTAATTTAGAAAACATTCAAAAAGGTTTTGATATTGCATCTGATAAAAAATCAGGATCAATAAAAGTTCATATCACTATGTAAATTGCTTTTTGGTAGGGCCACGGAGACTCGAACTCCGGTCTCCACCTTGAAAGGGTGGTGTCCTAGGCCGCTGGACGATGGCCCCATAATTACAATATTATATATTTTACTAAAAAAAATACTTAATTTTTTATTAACTAAAATGTAATATTTTATAGAAATGAAAAAAGTATGCTTTTTTTATGCTTTATTTGCTATAAAAGGTTTTATTCGTTTGGGAAAGCAGGTTACACAAATTTCACATTTTCTTCCATCGCACCCTCTTGCGCTGCAAAATGCTCGACCATAAAAAATAATTTGTAGATGTAATTTATTCCACTGACTTTTTGGAAATAAGTTTTTTAGGTCTTTTTCAGTTTGAGAAACATTTTTTCCCTTAGACAACCCCCATCTTTGAGCTAATCTATGTATGTGCGTGTCAACTGGAAAAGCAGGATGACCAAAACCTTGAGACATAACAACACTGGCAGTTTTATGCCCAATACCAGGTAATTTTTCTAATTCACTATAACTTGCTGGCACATTCCCGTCATATTTTTCAGTTAGGATTTTTGAAATACTAACTATATTTTTAGATTTTTTAGGACCTAAGCCACATGTTTTAATTAAAGAATATATTGTTTCTACGGGGATTTTTGACATTTCTTTTGGATTATTTGCCAAAGAAAAAAGTTTAGGTGAAACTTTATTAACTCTTTCATCAGTGCACTGAGCGCTTAGTAAAACAGCAATTAGTAGTTCAAATTTATTAGAGTGAAATAATGGAATAGGAGTTTGTGGAAAAACTTCATTTAATTTTTTCATGACGTATGCTGCTCGTTCTTTTTTTAGCAACTATAATTATCCCTTAGAGTTTATTTTTTTCTTGATCCAATATACTCAACAATAATTTCTAAAGAATTTTTATACGTGGAGGTTGGTAAATTGTTTAGTATATTTTTTGCGCTATCTATTAAGTCTTTTGATTTTTTTTCTGAGTATTCTATGCCTCCAGAATTTCTGACTTTATCAACAAGTTTAGGTAAAGCAGATATTTGTTTTTCTTGAGGGGAATTCATATATTCATTAATTTCTTTTTTCAAACCATTGTTATAAGCATAAATTGCAGGTAGGGTCATTATTCCCTCTCTTAGATCATTTGTTGAAGGTTTACCAATATCATCTGTCGAATATTTATAATCTAGTAAATCATCAATTATTTGATATGCCATACCTAAAAAATAACCAAATTTTTTTAGATTATTAACGTGTTTTTCTGTAGCATTTCCTAATAATGCTCCACTTTCAGTTGCGGTACAAAATAAAGATGCGGTTTTATCATAAATTCTTTTATAGTACTTATCTTCAGATATATCAGTTTTCCAAGAGTCATTAATTTCATTTAATTCTCCCCTAGATAATTCGGTTATTGTTTCAGCAAATCTTTTTATAAGTCTTACATTATTTGTTTCGCAAACAAATATTGCTGATGTTGCAAATATATAATCTCCAATCAGAACAGCGGCATTTCTACCCCATAAACTACTTGCAGTTTTATGCCCTCGCCTTAGATTAGCATGATCCACAGTATCATCATGAACTAGGGTGGCGATATGCAGAAGCTCAACCCCTGTTGCCATTAAAATTGTTTTATCAACATTAGATTCACTCCATAGGTTTGATACTAATAAAGTTATTGATGGACGTATTCTTTTGCCTGGTACAGCAAGAACATGAGTTAACTGTTCAAAAACTTGTTGATTTTTTTTATCTTTGTCATATTTTGAAGAAACATTTACAATTTTTTCAAAAACTAAATTAAGCTCTTTTTGAATAGGTTTATATATTATATCTGGATCCAATATTTAGTCCTTAAATTTTCCATTTTCTAAATCAATTACAGATTCATCTAATTTTATAAATAGTGTTTTTACGTTCTTAAGTTTTGTTTTTGGAGGAATTTTTCTTATGCTCCAACCATCGCTTAATGTGTTGCTATCATCAAAAATCATATTATGAATTTTATCTGAAGTTTTTGGTAGAAATGGATACATAGCTGTTCTTAGTGCAGAAATTATATTACATCCTACCCAAAGACTAGTAGAACTTTTTTCTTTATCTATTTTTACTGACTTCCATGGTTCTTTTTTATCAATATATTTATTCCCGTCTCTGGCAAGTTGCATCAAATGATTTAACGCATTACGAAATTTTCTAGAGTCTATGCAACTTGATATCTCAATTAATGTTTCCTTACATTGATCAAGTATTTTTTGATCTTCTTTTTCAATAGATTTTGGTTCAGGTATAATACCGTCATAATTTTTATTTATGATGTTAAATATCCTATGAACAAAATTTCCAAGAGTTGCAACCAACTCATTATTATTACTTTCAACAAATCCCTTCCATGTAAATTCAGAATCAGATGTTTCAGGCATGATTTTAGTCAGGTAATATCTCAAAGGTTCAGATTCATATCTTTCTAAAAAATCTCTAACCCAAACAGCATGACCCTTACTTTTTGAGAAATCTAGACCACCAAGATTTAGGTATTCATTAGCAACAACATCTGTAGGTAAATTTAGTTTCTCATAACCTAAAAGTATAGCTGGCCATATAATTGTATGAAATGGTATATTGTCTTTACCTTGAAAGTAATAAGTTTCACCATCATCATCAATCCACCATTTTTTCCACAAATTTTTATCGCCCTGTTTTTTTGCCCAACTTTTTGTTGCGGACAAATATCCTATAACTGCCTCGAACCATACATATATACTTTTTGAAGAATATTTTTTGTCAGTAACTGGTACAGGAACCCCCCACTCAATATCTCTAGTAATAGCCCTATCATGCAGTCCTTCTTTTATCATACCTAATGACTGATTAACAACATTTTGTCTCCAATCAGATCTACTTTCAATCCAATTTTTTAATTTTTTTTCAAAAAAACTTAACTTAATAAACTTATGAGTTGTTTCCTTAAATATCGGTGTTGAATCATCACGTATACTCTTAATATTTTTTAGGTCAATTGGGTCTAATGTTTTTCCACATTTTTCACATTGGTCTCCTCTAGCTTTTTTGTTGTCGCAGTGAGGGCATTCACCATAAACAAACCTATCTGATAAAAAACGTTTTTCTTTTTCAGAAAAAGGCATTGATTGGGTTTGCTCGTATAATAGGTCTTTTTTCTCTAATTTTAGAAATATATCATGAACTACATTTTGATGTTCTTCGGTATGGGTATTAGTATATAAATCATAAGAAAATCCCATGTCTTTTAGCGATTGATCCCAAATTTCGTGATATTTTGTAGCAATTTTCTCAGGAGTTGTATTTTCATCAATAGCTTTTAAGGCAGTGGGAGTTCCATGCATATCTGAGCCTGAAACCATAACTACATCGTTACCATAGATTCTATGAAATCTAGCAAAGATATCTGCCGACATATTCATGCCTGCTATATGGCCTAGATGAGGTTCACCATTAACATATGGCCACGCTACACCTACGAGGATTTTCCTTCTCAACTTTATTCCTTATGAATTTTTATTATTTTTATTATAAACGTATTTTAAGAATAATACTTTTATGGTAATTCTAAAAATAATTTATATGCTGAACTTTTTGATATATTGAAGTTTTCGGAAACTATTTTAGATACTACTTTCCCTTGTATATTTTCTTTTTTCATACTTTTTATGATTTTTTTAATATCATTATTTTTATTTGTATCATTTTTTTTCTTTTTATCTCCATTTATAATAATCACAAATTCACCCTTAGTATTTTCATTTGAAAATATTCCTTGGATTTTTTTTGCATTACCATGAATGAAGGTTTCAAAAATCTTCGTAATTTCTTTCGCTATAAATATTTCTCTTTCGGGCATAATTTGATCAATATCTTTAATTGTTTGATTAAATCTATGAGGCGATTCAAACATTATTGTAGGCATGATACTGTTTTTTATTTCTAAGATTTTATCTCGCCGAGCTTTTTGTTTTTTTGGAAGAAATCCAATGAATTGAAATTCATTACTAGAGATTCCTGAAACAGAGAATGCTGCAATTATCGATGATGCGCCAGGTATTGGAATAATTTTATGATTATATTTTTTTGAAATATTTATGATAGGTGCTCCCGGATCACATACCCCTGGTGTACCTGCATCTGTGATAAGTGCTACATCATTATTTTTTAATATATCTAGAATATGTTCAACATCTTTTTCTTTGGAGTGATCATTATATTGAATAATCCTCGCATCTGAATTGATTTTTTTTAGTAATTTTTTACTGTTATAAGTATTCTCAGCAATTATTGTATCGACATTCTGTAGTATTTTTTTTGCTCTTATAG
>CETH01010569.1_pt1 | contig 20632 bp, 58 predicted proteins | sample 361461 | NCBI WGS metagenome assembly CETH01 (sample SAMEA2622695, study PRJEB7988) | marine metagenome | isolation source: saline water (ENVO:00002010), including
TTTGAATTAGTCATCGATTACCTCTATCTCGTCAATATAGTCCCAAGTAATGTTCAATCCTCCCCAGCTTGAGGAGCGCTCTTCAGACCACATGACGTCCACAGTAACCATGTCTCCGTACTGATCTTCTTTGACGTGTGGTTCACTAAGGACAAGACCAGTCATACCGGAGAAGTGAAGCTCTTCATGGGGGAAGATCCTGTATCTGACAACGTCACCTGGTTTCATCTATCAAATACCTTTTATCATTCGCAGCAACAAGAAACTCTTCGTTCCAAGTTAACACATTACCTTCACTAACTAAAACATGCCACCAAGTTGAATCAAGTTTAGAGGGAACTTCGTTAAGAAGGATTCCATGGGCGATACATGTAAAGCCAGCTACTTCTACCCTTGAATGAACTTCAACAATATCACCGGGTTTCATCTATTTTTTCTTTCTTTCGTAGACTACGCAGCTTCATCTTAAGCCAGAAACCAATAAATGGAATAGACCCCAACATTGCAAAGATGATATTCCACTCACCATGACAGTTTGCTAGATGTTGAAACATTTTTACTCTTCCTTCGGGACTGGTAGCAAGTCTATTTCTTCATGTTCAAACTCAACAGAACCATGAGCATACTCAGGCCACCATACCGTGAACAGCTTGAAAGGATTGATTGTCCCAACAGATTCTTCTTCAATAATTAGCCCAATCCCGTATTCATCTTTGCCAAACACGAATCCAGGCTGATCGTTAAAATTTACTAAATCACCGACTTTCACTGACCGCCTCCAAGCTATATTCGCTCGAGCAAGTATAAAGTCCACCCCAGCGAACCATGTCGGTCCGGAGAGTTCCCGTTATTCTAGAAGGATCAGATAAATCAGACTGTAATTCCCAAGTCATAATAGTTTCCCAATCTCCATCATCACATTCAAATCGAGAAATAGTAGTACAAGAGTTTAGATACCAAACCACCATCGGAGGATGATTGCACCCTAAATTGTCTGAAGGGTAAATAACACCATGTACTATGTCTGTAGTGATCTCTCCGATAGGCCCGCAGTCTCCGGAAGTTTCTTTTAGGACTACTGCATATTCTCCCGCCTGGTCTTCTTGGGTGTAAGGACATTCAAGCACTTCACTTTCAGAGCCGCAGCCCATTATTAATACTATTAATATAAAAAGCTTATTCATCTTCACTGATAACCTCCAAATGGTCGTGCGCACATGAGTCAAATTCACCATTATCTAACCACATAAACTCAGGGAACTGGTATATCTTATCGATGGCATGATCACCAAGCGATACATCTGACTTTGTAATCAGAGCCAACTTCCCTACTCGCTTATGCCTAACTAGATCACCGACTCTCACTGATAACCTCCAAGTCAGTAACCCAACACCAGCATTCGAAATGTTGGCCGCCTTCGCTCCAGCAGACCTTCGCAGTCTCTGGTGGTCCTGCATTATGGCCGTCCTTTCTTAGCTTAAGAACAATACCGGCCGGGATCTTGAGGTTAGGGTGGCTGCCATCTGCTGCGGCTGCTGACCGACGCAGGGCGCGGCTTGTTGTTGCGACCAAATCACCGACCTTCATTGAACGACTTCCAAGTATTTAATTTCAGACCATGTAACTTTTGTTTCCCACTTCACATATGCATCGCCATTACATAGGTCTAAGTCCACCACTAACCCTGCCCGGCGCCACCCGCGTGATATCACCAGGTCACCGATTTTCATTATAAACCTCAATAAGATCATACTGAATGGTACTGACTACGTCTCCGTTTGATGCACGCGTGTGGAACCACATAACTTCAGCACATGTATAGTCATCTCCTAAATTCGAATTTTTAAATGTGCGCATTCCCATGAAAAGCCCTAAATTATCAGGATACATTTTTCTTCTTACTACATCACCCGGCTTCATCAATTAACTCCGCGCTTTGTTCTATCTGTCTTCCTAAGGAAATGAAACGGCCATCAGTCATCACAAGCCAGTCATACTCGAGATTATCATCTCTTGGAATCTTTTCGATTAATATGGCAATATAACTTTTCAAGTTAAAATGATTGCCCACACCTCGCTGCAACCTAACCATGTCACCTATTTTCATTAATCACTCTCACTGATTTGCTGCGTGCCCAATAGTCTGTACGTGAAGAAGATTCCTGAGTATCGAACCAAAGCACATGAAATAAGCCTTTGCTCTTACTAAAGATTACCCCTCTTTGCGTTTGATCCATACGCTCAGCTTCTTCCCAGTCTACCCCAAAATCTAGAGCTTCTGAAACTACGTCACCGACTTTCACTGATCACTCTTTCAATCTCCATACGACCACAACCAATGATATAATTGTTTCGTGTATACATGATCTCGTAGATGCCTTTATCATTGTCGGCTTCAAGAACGAGAACTGGATCGATTGGTTCAATAAGCATCATGCCCTCTTTGATCTTAAGAAGATCTCCGACCTTAACATCACCTTGATAATCGCTCCAGTCTACATCAATAAGATCTATAAACATATAGTACCAACCAATCCTGTGACAATAAAGACCATCGAATAGAGACAAACTATGCCTACTACTTCTTCTGTTTTTCTAATTCTTTCTGCGAACGATTCATTCTTCAACGTCTTCTACCTTTACCAAACTGGGTGCTACATACCACCCAATAGTTCCACTACCATTAACATCAAAGAGTGGGGACAGCCCACCGTGGTCCATCTCAGAAGACCACATGACCTGATAGCTTGTATTCTTTCTATGACTTCCCCCGTCAAGGACAGTTAAGATAATTCCATTAGCGCTATGCTCTTCTGAAGTTAGCCAACGTTGGTTGGGGTTGAACCTAACAATATCACCGACCTTCATTGATCTTCTCTAATGCATATTCTGGCATCCACTCTTCTATGCCTTCCTTACCCCATTTCACCCTGACCATATTAGAGCCAACGGCAATGATTACGCCGGTATACGTTTTGTCGTTAAGATAACTTACTCGGTCTCCAACTTTCATTAGTTGACTCCCCACTGATTAGCAAACTGCTCAATACGAATATCAGTCAGATTCTTATGATCATGCATACCAGCATTAAAAAAGCTGGCTAGATTAGCGGGCACTCCAAGCGCTTCAGCCGATTGAGAACCATTAGGGCTATCGAAAAACCCGCAAGCTTTTAGAACCCCAAGCTCCCATGCATCATCTTCGTGTTCAACATCAAACATTATTTAACTCCTAGCGTTTAGCTAACTTGTACCAATCGTCACCGGTGAGACCAGTTGTTGGAATCACTTCTACAATTCCTTGATCAACAAGATCCATAAGAGCTTCGAAAAACTCCGGTCCGGCGTACTCGTTATCGGTCTTCCTTCGAATACCCCACGACGATGAAGCCACGAGGTCTCCACTATATGCTTCAACTTCCTGACTCAAGTATCCGATGATCTCTTTCTGAAATTGTTCTTTTGTTTTTCTTGGCCTGTTTTTCCATTCCATTATGCAACTCCTTGGATTTGAACCATGTAAAGAATGTTAGGGTGCTCAGTAGCCTTCCAGCCGTTAAGCATCTCAACCAACTTGATGACACTCTCAGTATCCTCCTGGTTCCGGAAAGTAACGAGCAAACCGTCGCTTCCACCGATCTCTTCTTCACCGTTAAACGATGTGATGATATGATTAATCGCTGATTGTGGTGCTTTCATTTATTTACCCTTCGTACTTGGTCATATTAGACACGATGTAACCACTGTAGATATAACCGTTGTCATGCTTGACTTTGGCCATCGTACCACCGTAATAAAGTTCTACCACTGTGAACTCTGGCTTTGAGCCCTTCTTACGGTCTTTAATCCGTGGTGCTCGGTAGTAAACTCTATCTCCAACTTTGATTCTCTTTGCCATCTTTGGCTCCTTTGTTGTGGTTACCTTTTCTTTATATTTAAATTATACCACGTATAGAAGCAATTTGCACGAAATACATAAAAAACTGCCAGGAAAGTTTGTTTTCCTGGCAGTTAAGCCTTCTTGCCAGAACGGAAAGTCAGCGTGGGGAAATTAGCCCCCTCCTCCGGAGGACCTATATAAAATATACAGGGAATGCCAAAAGTGTTTACAATTTTATCTCTAAAACTATACGGTTTCTTCGTAATCGTAGCTGCAAGTCATATTAGCACTGTAGGACTCGACCATTTGCTGAGCCATTTCTAGAGCAGCAATCTGTTCTTCAAGCCGTGCAATATTTTCCCTAGCTGCAGCGATCTTCTCATTAGCTTTCGCGCTATAGTCCTTGTTCATTTGCATTAAACCGACTGGACCTTCAAGGGCGTGACGAGAATATCGAACACCGTGGTTGCCAAACTCACGACCATCGCGATACCGTGGATTGCATTCAGATTTTTCAACTGCAGCAACTGCAGGCTTGAGAAAAAGTTCGTATTGACTTTGAGCTGCAGCTTCGCTATCAGCGTGTACGTAAAGATCGCCGGTTGCGTATCCCAAACCAACTCTATAGTAAGCAGTTGTGACATTATCTTCTACCCATTTCTTGAGCTGGCGAATTCGTAAACCGATCCTGTTTGACCGGCGAGTACGGGTCGCTTGCTTGCTCCAGCCCATGAACCGTGTGAGCACCCATTGCTCTCCTTCAGAACGTTCTCCTTCGTAAGTTACGTCCATCAAACGCTCGATTGCGCGCTTGAAATCGCCACCATCGTAGATGCGATTCTTTTGGAACCATGCGTGAAGCTTCAAGACATCGTAACCATAAGCAACTGGGCAGAACCCGTGCTTTTCAACCGTACAGGTTTCGTAAACGCCAGCGGTTTTCTTATCTCCGCGAATCTCGTTAGCGTTGAGCTGCGTTTCGTGTCGCTGGTAGTAGCCACCGTGCGAACCCTCGTAGTGATGAGCGCGAAGATTGGCTTGTGGACCGCGTGGAAAGCGTTCACTCAAATCAAAGAGCATAGCGAGTTTTGGGTTCTTGGCGAGTAATTCTTTGTACATTGAGAGCTTCATGCTTTCTCCTTCATTTTGTGGGGACCTTCCCCATTTCCTTATAGTTCTATTATACCAGGATTAGATGACGTTTGCACGACTTTCTGTGTTTTTATTGAATTAATCTTACGACCCATACCCTCCATATTAAGCTCGGGCTGGGTTGCTGCGATTAACTCTCTTTCTCTATTGTGGGCGTTTTGTTTTCCGCGAATAATCTCAAGTACCTCTCGACGAAAACCATCGATACCCTGTTCACGAATTGCAACGCTTAAAAGATTTTGCCTATCATAATCCAGAGCATTTCTAACGTGGGCCTCCCAGCGGATTTTTGCTGAGCGCTTGAACGCTCGACCTCTGGCGAATGTGATACCAACATAGCGTTCACCATTGGGCGCGGTGAGTTGATAGATGACGTGGTTTCTGTCGTTTCTTCTTTTGCGTGCCATGTTAAGCTCCATTCCTACCTTATGATTAATAATACCATATGTAGAGACGAATTGCACGACTTTATACTATAATATTAAGCTTTTTAAAAAAGATGCCGCCACGATTGATAGAGCCCACCAAGCGCCGACTCCTAAGACGACACCAATAAACACAATAGCAAGCACATGCTGGGCTTCATCGGCTGTTTCCATGGCTTTCACTATTGCGTTTACTAGTATAGCAAACATATCTAATGTCATGCTGCTTTTCGCTCCTTCATCTTGACCTTAACTTCGTTGCTCATGAAGTCGGCAATTGCGCCATCGGTGGTAACAACCCAGCCTCGCTTAAGGCGGGAGTGACCAGGATCAGGAGCGTATCCGTCAGTTAGAATAAGGTAGCCATCAAAGCGATGCTTATTCTTGTTAGCGTGCTCAGTTGGCGCCTTGAAGCAAGTACCACCACAACGGGTCCGGTGCGTCTCAGGAGTCTTACCTGAGCGCCACACTGTTTCACTGCTCTCATCGACCTCGGTATCGAAGTGATAAGTAACAAACTCAGTGTTCTTAGCCAGATTACGAAGCTCTCCAAAGAGAAGACTAAGCTCGTCATTAGATACCGAACCACTCTGATCGATGTATACCGCAATCGAAGAAGTGTATCCACGCTTGTGACCGCTATGGATTCCAGGGTACTTCTTGTTGAGTCGCATTCGAGAAGTGGACCTATTAGATCGTCGAGTCATACCAACGAACTGCTTAAGGATCATCTCCCAAGGAATCTCCTTACTGATAGCTTCACGAATCTTGCCGCGAGTCTCAGAGGAGACCGAACCCCACTGACCTTTCCTATCGCATTCCTTGACGGCCTCTTCAACAGCCTGTCGAATCTTTCCTTTGGCAATTTCTCGTTCTTCATCAGTCATTTCTCCCCAGCCTTCATGATCATCCATGGAGCCTGGAAGCCCAGAGGCAGCGCCACCCTCTCCTTCTCCATCACCATCGACTGGCTTGGTCAAGGCATCCTTGGTTTCTTCATCTTCCATGAGACGTGCGAAGTACCACTCGCTGGCTTCACACTTAGGAAAAGATGCAATCTTAGCAGAAAGAACGTTAAATCGATTAAGCTGCGCTTCAGTCATTTTCTCAAGCTGCTCTTCAGTTAGAGCCTCAAAGGCCTTTCCAGGAATCAAGCCACCTTCAGGAAGCTCATCTTCTGGAATAAGAGAATTAATGGCTAAATCAGCGCTATAGTTCCAAACAACATGGGGATCAAATCGTCGAGTAGTTGTGTGCTCAAAGACCAAGTGGTAACATTCGTGCTTTAGAAGACCAAGAACCTGCTTAGGGGTTAAGCTAGCCAAGAACTTGGGGTTCCACCACATTTTAATATCGCCATCCCGGGCAAGTACACCAGCAGTTGGAATTGCGTCGGTACGCACCTTCGTAACCTTACGAAGAACCTTGCAAAAGAATGGCTCCTCAAGCTGAAGCTTGACCAAGAACTTATCAAGGTCAAAATTTTTGGCGGCAACATCGTCAGCGTGATTAACTGGGGCGATGTCAGTAGTTGTTCCTTTGTCAGCCATGTGGCCTCCTTTCCATTATGATTAATAATACCATATCTGTCGGGTTTTTGCACGACTTTACTTAGAAACAATTAAAAAAAATACACCCAATGTAATAAAAAGCGTGAGAATTGTGCTTTGTCCAATGACAGTCAAAACGTCAAGTAAACTATTCATTTTCAACTGGTTCAAGTTCACCTGCGATCAGCCATAATGTTCTATCATCTACATAGACTTCATAACTAATATCTCTATTAGCAGGTGTTCTTGCAATAACACCTATCTTTCCATTAAATAATGTCGCCATTGAAATACCTGGTAGTGCCTTAATTCTTACTAAATCGCCTACGTCGAACTTGTTCTTCATAGAATTTTCTCCATTTGACTTTTGTCAAAACATATTTCTTTACAAATGTCAGGCACCCAAATACAAAACCAATTATTATTGGGGTACTTCCGATTTATAATTATTCCAACAATGTTCATTTTTTTTAGACTGTTGGGATGAATTACTCGGATTAAGTCCCCAATTTCGAAAGTCATTTTTTCTTTGCCTCTCTTTTTGCCTTCGCCGCTTCTGCTTTTTCTTTCTTAGCTTGTTCACGTTTCTTCTTCGCATCCGCTCGAGCCATACCTACAGTGTAACATTTCTCATCATTACTATATCCATTCGGATTATTTAAACGATACACTCGCTGTTCAGCTAGTTCTTTCGAAACACTAGCAGAGTACATAACTGGTTTATCTTTAAATTTCCAATATTTCTTACAAAGGAATATTCCCCATCGACCGTCTGGAAGCTCTTTTACTTCCCACTTCAATCGATTGCTCTAATACTTGTAATTTTTTTAGTATGACAACTGGTCGCGACCATCATATATGCATCCCTAACAGCTTCCGGAAAAGAAATTCTTTCAACCAACTTCTTCTCTTTACCTTCAGGCCCGCTAATAATAATCTCGAAAGTCTTATAATGATTTTTTTTAGTCATTATTTACCTCTTCTACATCTTCTTTTAGAACAAGAGCTTTTTCGCCATTATCATTTTTGACCTCGATGAATCCAGGCTTGGGGCCTTTTACTCCACGGACTTTTAGCACTTCATAAATCTTTCCAACCTTCAAGGTTGTTTGATAAAAATCATCGCCCCTAACACCAAAACCCCAATAAAAATTATTATTGATCATCCAGGATTCTCTATCTGGTTGCTCTTTAGTAATCTTAACCTTACTTCCTTTTTTCATTCTTTCCCTCCATTCTCATACACATGGGTAAAACAAACAATACCGTTACAACTGCAGCGATAATCATTGAGCTATATTCCATAATTAAATCTCAATAGTCATATTACCATTTTCAGTAGAGAACTCTACACTCCAACCACCCAGTCCGTTAACTCCATTTTCATTAGCTAATAGACACCCTGCGGTTGATGTCAAAGTTGCTGTCACTGTTGTGTTACCTCTCTTATGATCATATTGCTCAGTGCTACATTCAATATAGTCGTAATAATCATAAAAGTTTTCTACGATCTTTTCCGTACAATAGCTTTCGAAATCAAAATCTCCACGCTCATAATCTTCTAGGTGATCTTGATCTCTCATATCTTCGATCAAATCTTCTTGAAACTTAATACCCGATCGAGCTGCGTCTACCAAGGCTTCAACAGTCCCAGTTTCTGCCACCGCTGTTTCTTCTGCTTCCCCTGTATAATGAATAACGTCAACATCATCTTCATATGTTAAGCTGACGGTGGTTTCAGGATTTACACCAAGCTTATCGAAAGCATCAGATAGCTTTTGGTATCGACTAACCGCGGTTGATACTAGCTCAAGCTCTTCAAATGAACAAGGTGTACCACTTCGGTATGGGCTTAGCCAAATCCTGGCGCCGACCCCCTGCTCAACTGTAATTTCGTATACCGTACCCTCGGCATCTGTTCCGATATCTCCCTTATGAGTTACCTTTGCGCCCTCCTTAAATGGCTTAGCTGCTTCAATCTTTGCGAATACTGCTTTATAATCTCTAGACATTATCTTAACCCTTGCTTTCGTTGTCGCCTCTTTGGCTCTTTAAAATCTTTCCACTCTTTGTAGTACTCTTTAGTCTCTTCAATGATCTCATCATACTCCTGTCGGGTAATATCCCCTCTATTCATTCTAATCTTTAATAAAGATTTTTCAGTCTTAAGCGCTTGCCCCTTTTTACGAAGCATACTGTCAATTAATGTCTCTTTGGTCCAAGCCATTATTTTCTCCTTGATAAGCTAGCAAGTCCTTTTTGCCAGCCTTTTCTACAAAAACAGGTCTAACTTTCAAAACTTCACCATGATGAAGGATGCGAGTAGTACCCATTAGTTTATCATGTTCTATAAGAACGCCAATATGGTTCTTTGGTGTTAGTGGCCAATTTTTACTATTACGAGTATCAACTTCTTCCCATTTTGCAAATCTAACAACATCACCTACCATCATGAGTTAACTTTTCGAAACTCGTTAGAGTCTATAACTCCCTCATAATCGAAAGTGCCACCATCAGTAAAAAATAAATCACCTTTTTTTGGGGCATAATGGTGAAAAATTTCTTCACCCGGCTGAATATCTTTTAAAGCTATAAATTCTATTCTAGGATGGTTTTTATCAAAGACTCTTCTATGCTTGGAGTTCGGTTCGTTAGAATGATTATAGATCGTTCCATAGCCTAAACACAATGCATGACTGGATTTCTCCCAAACAAAAACATGATCAGACAATAAGTGTCCAGCTTGGTGTAGCCTCATATAGTCATTCAATAAGTCCATATGCCAAACTAAAACTGGGGCGCTTTCAAATATCTCATACTTTTTTATAAACTCAGTAGCGAATACTCCCAGCCCCTCTTTGTCAACAGTCGATTCTTTAACTTCTATTTTCTTTGAAAACCATTTGCCATTCTTTAATTTTTGTTTAAACATATCCAATCCACTAAAATTAATTTACATTATATTATAGCACACAGACTAAGTTTTTTCATCCAACATTAGTTCGAAATGTAATTCTGCCCATTCTTTTCCATGAGTAGAAATCTTATTAGTCATCGGCCAAAATACTTGGACTTGACCCCATTTTTGTATTTCGGTTACAATACCCACTTCACTACCGACTAACCTAACTAAATCTCCCTCTTTGAGAAGCTGATAATTTTCTATTTTATTCATCTGGGACAACTTTAAGATAGGTCATGTGCTCTCTAGTCATATCTCCGTTAGCCCAAAGGATATATGCGTGACCTTTGTCAAAGTAACCACCGCGAGGCTCTTGAGATGCTACAACTATACCCGGGTTTCTGTCCCTATAGTCTTTCTCCCACGTTCTCATAATCGTATAAAAATTAACAATGTCACCTTTTTTAACCATTAAGAATTCCTTACCATTTCTAATTGAGACTTTTTTAAAGCCCAAGTATTTCCCGTTTTAGTTTTAACGATTACTCGATCTGATTCATAAAAAGCTAAGACGATTCCTTGGACTTCACAAGGGAAACCGTTATAAGGTTCCACAACTTTTACCTTATCACCAATCTTCATTGTTCAATCTCTCCCCAGGCATAACTCATAACTGTATCGGAGCATTCTTTTAATGCTATTTTTAATCGCGATTCTTCCATAATATCACATGAGATTTTAGGATTAGTTTTTTTGACTGCAAGACTTATACAAGAATTTGCAGCCACTCCCAACATTATTCCCAAAAATATAAGGACTACAGCATCTCCAATTTTCATTTATTCGGCCCCGCTTCGCTAACTATACTCACTAAATCTAGCTCAGACTCATCAAAAGATTCTACTTTCCCGTTAGACCAGAGCACCTTAACATCGATACCAAAGTTTCTGTCTGGAGCTCCTCTATCAACCCATTGGTTGATTTCTAAGATAATCCCGCTTTGACCTCTATATTCATTAAATGAATCAGGCCAAGTATATTTTACTATATCTCCAACCTTCACTTTAATTCCTTAAGACTTGACTTGAGAAAACTCCGGATCTTTCCCAAAGATGGAAAGAGAACTTTGACAGCATTCTCAGCTTCTTCGATAACTAGACCTGGTTCATCAACTGGAAACTCTCGAGCCATTGCCCGACGTCGTGAAGCGCCAGTTACAAACTTGACTTTTACTAAATCACCCTTCTTCATTAGGAATTAAAACCTCCACATCTTCCATCCGAGCTGTATGAATATCTCCATTATCGTCGATATAGTCTACTGATTCTTCTAATACTCCAAAATCGAATTGATTCTTGGAGCGAAACGTATCAACTCCAACTGAAATTACTAAACCAACGTTTCCCCATCCTCTAGAGTCTATTGGAATAGATTCTATTTCTGGATCTCCTGGTTTCCAATCTCTATATTTGACAATGTCTCCTACGCTAGGTTTCATTTTAAAAATCTCCTAGCGACCAGAACAGTAATGACAGCGCCAACTACAACACACGTAGCGATGCAAATAGCTGCACCAATTTCAGCAATCTGGAATCCTATTAATCCTGCTTCAATCATGAGCACCCACCCGCTAAAGGCTGAACTTCTATATCTCGAACTTCCTCTACACGACCATCATCATACATCACACGATAATAGCATTCACGGACAGGTAAGTTACCTAGCTCTGGACATTCGTCCATTATTTCCAAAACGATACCAGAACTTCCGAGGTCAGCATCAAATATTAAATCGCCGATTTTCATTTTGTTCTCACAATAAGACCGGCGAAGCCTACGCTGGTGTCAGCAATTACTGCTGTATCGATATTATAAATTGAATGATAAAATACGGACATTATTTTCTCCCCATAGGATACATGATATTCATCATGATACCCGCTAATAAGATAACGTAAATACTAGCGACCGCTGCTATTGAAACAATCTCAATCATTTGATCACCACATAACGGCTAGTGTCGCTGCTCCAAGAAGAACCCATGTCTGGATTTCGCAAACTCTTGATTTCGAATTCGTTATCATAACGACTCCAAGGGCAGTTCTTGCCAGTGACGATTCGAGGATCGCATGCTGAATCTAATCGAATTATTGATCCGACCTTCATCTCAGCATCAGCATTGCGAGGAGATGTCCGAGACCAGAGACGATCAATGATATCTTGATCAACGATATTCTTGAGAACTTTCGCGCCAACTTCGATTTGCTTCGCAGTTAACTTTCGAGCTCTTACGGTTTTATCGTATCGAGCTTTCCAGTTGTTGCTAAGCTGGTCGTCCAGAGACTTTAGGAAGTTTGGAAGTGAGCCGGCGTTAGCTTCGTAAATTCGAATTACAGCTGCTCGATCCAAGTGGACTTGTCGCTCAAGCTTCCAGTTAGAATTAGAGGAAACAGCTTTTTTCTTCGGCTTGTTTCGTGTGGCAACCATGCGGTCTCCGCAGGGAACGCATCCGCTACCTCGACCGTGCTCGGTTTCTTTACCACAGTAGTTACAGTACGCTTGGTGCCAACCTTCATCGTTAGCTCCACCATCCATGTGCCACGCCTCTGAGCGCCAGCGACCGGTGGAGTCGTAGCCTCCAGCCATTGCGTAGTTGTTGTAACGTCGATTTGAGTAGTTTCGTCGATAACCCATGTGGTGTATCCTTTCTTTATTTATTCCTTTATTCCTTATGATTAATAATACCATATCTAGGGCTAATTTGCACCATTTTACTAATAAAAAAATAAAAAAACCGGGTACCCGCCTCATAAAGGTCGAGTCCCGGCTTTCAATTACCACGTTGGTTTCGTTAAATTAAACGTTGGACGAATCGCCGGTGGTAAGAGACTGATTGAGAAAGCTCTGGAGCGCCTGAGCTTCACGAATAGACATACTAATAGTTGTTGTACCTACTGCATACTGCTGACCCTCTGCAGGACGTGTACTGATGGTAAGCATATTGCTACCTGCCTTCTTGGCAGTGTGGTTACGGTAAACACCGAAATCGAAGCGGGCGGTTGACTTCTCGTTGAAGTAGTTACTCATGTATCTTTTCTCCTTTTGTTTAGATACCGTTCCTTTGAACGTGTTATATAATAACCCTGCAGGGATAGTTTTTCACCTATTTTAGTGATTTTTTTAAAAATAAATCTCCTTAAGAAACAGGCGTGTAACAATAGCGAAAACTCTATTAAGATGCCGTTAACTCTAGAGCATATAGATTATAGTTAGCACGTGAAAGGGAGGTCTCAAATGAAAAGAATAATACTAATAGCTGTTCTCATGTTGCCTGCAGTTTCACATGCTGATAAATTTATAGTAGCTAACAATACTAGGCTTACGTACGATTATGGAAGCGATATCAAGCCATACATTGCAAACGAAGTAGCGTTTACAAGTGATGTGAACGGAACGGTATTCAGCGCTAATAAATTTAGGCTTGGGTTTCGATATAAAATAAATGACAATGTCAGAATCGATCCCCATGTATTCATGGACAACAAACTTAAAGACAATTGGGCGTTCGGATTCGGTCCAGCTCTTCGTCTTGATATAACTTACTAACAAAGGAGTAAACATGATTGAAATGTGGGCTTTATGTGGCCTGGTATTGGCAGGTGCATCAGTAATCAGTAACGATGCTGTTCAGACGCTTGGGACATTTATGGCGTCAAACAAACAGACCTCTTGGTGGAAACTATGGGGAGCAGCTTCGGCAGTTCTAGTATCGACTGTTTTGTACAGTTGGTTTGCTTACAACGGAGACATATCATTTGGACGGTTAGATAAGATACCGTACATACAAGTTGAGTGGTACCACGCTTTAGCGCCAGCTGTGCTATTGATGTTGACTCGATTTGGGATCCCTGTCTCGACGACTTTTCTTGTGTTATCAGCATTCGCAAGCACGATTGTTTTCGAGAAGATGTTGGTAAAGAGTATGCTCGGCTATGCGATCGCAGCTGTAGTGGCTTACGGATTTTGGATGGTCATATCTAAGTTCTTAGACGAAAAGAAGAAAGTTGATAGCAACCATGAGAAATATTGGAGAGTGGCTCAGTGGTGTACTACTGGGTTCTTGTGGTTTACTTGGTTGAGTCATGACCTAGCTAACATTGCAGTATTTGCTCCTCGCCAAATGAGCCCTGAATTCTTGGTTGGTACAATTGCAATGTTGGTTGGTATGCTTGGCTTTATATTCTACGAACGTGGTGGAAAAATTCAACAGATTGTTATTGAAAAGACCACAACATCATATGTTAGGTCAGCAACAATCATTGATGGTGTATACGCTTTCATTCTTCTCTACCTGAAGCAAATGAACAATATACCTATGAGCACAACTTGGGTATTCGTTGGTTTGCTATGCGGTCGTGAATTGGCAATCGCAACAAGAAAGAATAAGAAGATTAAAAAGGTCTTTCCCATGGTCGCCAAAGATTTCATGAAAATTATGGTTGGCTTAGGTGTTTCTATTGGGATTGTATTATTAGTCCAAGCTTTAAGCTAACTAGCTAATCTTGTAATTTCTGGCTCAAAATCCTTTAGGTACTTGAATAAAGCCATTTCCTTTTGCTTACACTCGAGAACCACGTCAACTTCTTCGCCAAAGTTTTCAAATGGAGTATAATACCATGCGCTGTGTGAAATAGCAGGGACCTTAGGATCTTCATATAATTTCTTAGAATTAGAATGGTGGCACTGTTGGCGAATTCCATCTGGCCATGTAGAACGAGCAAGATAAAAAGCGTCTTGGTAATCTTGGTCCTCAGGACCGAGCTCGTGGTGATGGCTGTCAAATACAATTGGAATGCCAATACGCTTGTGGACTCCTTCATAAAGCATCTTGGTAGAGTACATACTTGGCTTGTCATCGTTTTCGACAGTGAGCCTCGATTGTGCTGAATATGATAGATATTTTTCAAAGTTAGAACAAAAGCGCTCAAGGGCAGCATCATGATTTCCATAAGCACCACCGACGTGAATATTGATCTTAGCTTGTGGGGTGTTCGGCAGCTTCATTAGGTCCATAATCTCAGCATGCTTATTAAGCTCGATTGCTGCGTTTTTTACAACTTGTTCGTTAGGGCTGGCAAGTACACAAAACTGACCAGGATGAAAAGACAGCCTTTGATTATTTTCAGTTGCATAACTACCACAAAGCTCGAGAGCTGACTTGATTTTTTCGAACTGTGGTAAATTAGATATTTCGTATTCGCTCATCCACGGGAATAAGCAAGATGTCATACGATAAACCTGAATGCCATGTGCAGCATTCCAGGCGATAACTTTAAACATATCTTGGACGTTTGATAAAGCTAATTCACCAGCGTATTCTGGACCTTTAGCCCTAAAAGTACGTTTAATCATACCACGGCTGCATTGTACCTTTTCGGTTTTTTGAAGAGTGCTATTAATGCATGCGTAGCCAAGGCGGATGGACATATTGATCTCCCGATTTTAGTTTGACTTACTTTAAAATTATATTACTTTTTGGATTGTTTTTCATGGTATTTTATAGCGTAACTAATGGCTTCTTTAGGAGTCCAAAGCTCATAATCTATTTCTTGAGTAGTGTACCCTGGCCAAAGAACTGTAACGTATATGTATTCCAGCGCATATTCAGTGTCTATCTCTGCGGTATCTTCTGGGTATGCTTCATGACGTGGGTCAATTACAACTGTTTCTAAATCAATAACAACGCCCCATTCCTCATGCTCATGAGCGTACGCACGAATTACAATGTCACCCTTTTGCAGTTGAGACATCTTCAATTAGCTCTAGATTTGATGTCTTAGCCCAAATTTCTTTATAGCCTTGATCGATTAGTTGTATTTTTGCTTCTCTACCCCAAGAAGATAGTTCAGAAACAAGAGCTATCTTCCCTTTACCTTTACACCATTCGCGAATTCTAACTAAGTCCCCAATATTCATATTAGTTTACACTTTCAATAATGCTGGGCTTTTTGTTAGTTATGCTATTTTCGTCGTAAATATTTCTCACTGAGCCGCGCCAAGTTCGGATCATATACATTACATCCCTACCTTTATCAGACCAGGTAGTTTCTCTAATTCCAACAATTTCGCCTATAGGCTCTTGATGGCTAGAGTTGGTGTAATATACAATGTCTCCGAGTTCGAACATGTGGTCTCCTTTTAGTTACTAAATATTTACGTTGATATAAATGGGCTCAACAAATTCAATATGCTCTACAGGAACTTCTTCCTTGGTCTCTACAACTAAACCAGCGGTTCCAGCGATTGACATAACTGTAAAAATTACAAAATATTTCATATCATTCTCCTTTCGTGATTCGTTAATTATACCAAGATGTATAATTTGTACAGATTTATTTTAAATTAATTGACCAATAAACTATAAGCGCCAAAACAGCTGCAAATAATTTTAGACATATGTTTTCTGTAAAGGATTCAATTAATGCGTTTTTCATTTTTTGCCAAATCGAGAATAGCTTTTTCGATTTCTTGCTTTGGGCTTTTTGGTTTTCTACCATAAAGTTCATCTAGCTTTCTATTTTGCAAGATTCTTTTATTTATCTTTCTCTTAAAATTTTCATTTTGGCTATTTACGTGAGCATTTAGTATCGCTTTATTCATAATAAAAATAAACAGAAAAAAGAACAAAACATAAATCATGATTCTTCAACTATCTCCAAAATTTGCTTTTTTGATATTTCAATTGTTTCTTCTCCTGTCGTCACAAGAATGATTTCTCTATCCTCTTTTATAACAAGGCCGGTAATTGATTTTTGGCTCCACATTTGTGGATACTCTTCTCTTAAAACAGTTACACTTACTATTTTACCAATCCGAGACATCACAAACACGAACCTTCAAAATATCGTAAAGCTTTCCTGGGTTAATTTTATTGTAAAACAATGGATGAATGCCAGCATATGTTAGCGCACAAGCAATCCATTGAGAACAATACCATTTGCTATCATGCTTAATATAAAATGAAGTTAGATGCGATAGAATTAATCCAGCCCAATCGTATTTCATACCATGTGTCATTTCGAAAAAACAAAGCAACATCTTAAACTGTTGTTGAGATATCTTCATCTCAATTATTTCCCACGTTTCTTCCGAACACATTATGGGGCTATTTGTTCTTCTAACTCTACCAGTATCGTCCGGACTGATCCCTATAAAAGATCCATCAGGTAAAACAACCTCGGCATGGATGATGTCACTTCCCGTCCATTTACGAATAATCCAATTTCGCCAGCCCTTTCTACATCTACAGAAAGCAACCTTAATCGTACGGGTAGTCACATACACCCTTATGCGCCGAAGTTAAAATTTAAGCGCTAATCCCTTTTTCGTAAAGAGAATCAGCCAAAATACACCATGCTTGCTCCATTAGCTTAAGCTCTTCTTTAGTTTGAGCTAATTCTAAATCGCTTACATCTGGATCATCTAGGATATTTTCAAGAACAGACATCCATTCTAGCATTTGCTTTAAAGAATCTTGCATTATAAGACTATCAGCAAAAGCCTCAAGATTTTCTCTTGCTCTCTCCAAAGGACCTATTGGTTCATCATCATGCAAATTTGAGTCACCCTTCAAGAGAAAATCTTTTTGAAAATCTTTCATTTCAAAGCTCTACAACAGGCTTAGTGTTCTTTGAATACTCAATAAGCTTCTTCATAGAAGTTTGAGCGTCTGCGGAATCTAGACCTACATGAATTAAATATTTCTCTTTTAGAAGATTTTCCACATCTAAAAATTCAGTCCTTACTGGATTTTGTCCACGCTCATCACGTCGACAGGCGGCATCATAATGATCTTGCAAGATGCATACGACATCACTATAGTCTCCACCACCGGCGGTGACAACAGCTTCAACCATCCTTTCCAGTTGGGTTTTATTTCTTGCCCCTTGCTTTCTACCTTTACCGATTCCGTGCATTTTTTCCACTCCCATTAATCCAATATTCTTTTTGCTTACTAGCGACGTCGCTATAATATTCATCATTACAATCAGAACAAATTTTCTTATTTAGCGTCTTCTTATTAAGAGCAACGCTCTTTTTTTGATTACAGATGCTACATCTTGAATAATTGATAAAATACAATTTTATCTCCTCATTTAAATTAATTAAAAAACGATTAAAAAAATCAGCCCATAAACGAACTCCACAACATCACCTTATATTAAGATTATATCATAGATTTGGGCTAATTACACGATTTTAGCTTTTTATATATTTTGGAGTTTTCTTTTTCTAATAAAACAGCGTATTCAAAAACTGAATTAAACCTTGAATGAGGAACTGAGGACCCTGCCCAAAAGCCTAATAAAAATATGAAGATAAAGAAAAATGATAAAGATATCACACTCTTTTTACTTAGGCAAATATCTTTAAGCTCAGAAAACATTTCACACTCGAATTAGTCTGAATATCCTACATTTTTACATGAGTCACGCACATCATCGTTTAAAGGATCTGCACACTCACTTATGTGCAATAACCAGCAAAATTTGCCCTGATCACCTCTAACATAACAGCCGTCTGGATATTCTTCTTCAACGCACGGTTGATTATGAAAAATCGTCCCAGGATGATAGCACACCCAGTTTACTTTTTCAACTTGAACAGCAGACTCAACTAAAGACGAATTATCGATGTCAGAAGCTTCTATTTTATAGAACTCTGTTTCGTCTTTATTAGATACTTCTGATGCGCAAGCTATCAAAAACAAAACTATCAGTAGCGCAAAAGATCTCATATTCAATTTTATAAAATATGACCAAAGTTGTTAATCAATAATGACAGTTAACTCGTCTTCATAATAGCGGGCTGCTTTGGTTTCATGGCCCCAGTCCTTTTCAAGCTCAGAGGTCTGCAATTGAACGTCAACCATTCTCAACATACCTTCACAAGTAACTGCTTCTTCATCACTTTGGTTTTTTATAGCAAAAAACTTATTTGGACCGAACTTTTTACCATGATAGTCTTCATCTTCATGAACGTTAAGAATAATAGGGCATGCTTTTACAACTCCTAAGTTTCCATTTGTGTCCTTAACAGTCTCGCCGGTTTTAAACGTATATGGAATTGTGTCTTCAAGTCTTTCTACTTCTTCTTCAACAAGATCACTAATGATATTTCCCCACTTGGAATCAATTGCATCTTGTTCTTTCTTATACTCATGAAGAGCCCTGCTATACTCTGCAATAAAATCACCTGATAAATACTTCATTTTGTCTCCTTTAGATTTTCTGCACTTTGGATTCTTTTCCTAAGTCCTGATGATGAAAAGCTATGATTTCTGCTATTGAACTTTACCTCGATACCTAAATCGTCTCCAGTGAAACTCTTATCAATATAATCTGCACCAATGACTCTAAGATTCGGCCTAATTGCTTTAAGCAAATTAATCAAGTCAAGCTCAGTATCATAAATTACGATAAGGTCTACAAATTTCACTGCGCGTAATTGAATTAAGCGCTCATCCAAAGATTGAATTGGTCTATTCTTTTCAGATCGATCTATTGTAGGATCTGAATGTAGCCCCACAATTAGATAATCACAAAAAGACTTTGCTTCTTCAAGCATCAGGATATGGCCTGCATGCAAAAGATCGAAGGCGCCGCATGTGAATCCAGTTTTCATAAATTAATAATAATAGATCTTGTGCTAATTTACAGCTAAATTTCGCTAGGACTTCTAGAAAATATTACAACATCTTTTTCATCAATTTCGCTTAGGATCCATTGTTCCATATCTTCAGAGCTCTTAAAATCATGTGCATCCATCCCATCATATATGCACCAAGCACCGACCTTTTCTAATATATCAGCTTTATTAAAAACGATCTTATTTGCGCCATTCACATTTATTGATCTTTTTAAAAGATCCATTTGCATCCACGAAATTTGTCTAGGTCGACCTGTGGTTGCACCAAACTCTGACCCTACTTCTCTTATTTCTTCAAATACAGGATCTGCATTATCTTCAAAGTCTTTGGCTCCAACATATGTTTCATATACTTTGGCCACGCCCCAAACGTCCCTAATGGCATTATGGGGAATACCATTGGCAATAACGCCAGCAGTGGTACAGTGTGACGATGTGACAAACGGATATTCTCCCCAATCAATATCTAGCCCAAACCCCTGGGCACCCTCACAAAGGATTTCTATATTATCATAGTCTGGGTTTTCATGTAGCTCTGTATACATATCAACTATCATATCATCAAATTCCGGAATTTCAATTGCCATCACACCTTTGCGGGCGTATTTATCTCGATAAGCCGGACCATTTCCTGTTTTTGTTGTGCCGATATCTTCATCACGGCTATCTTCTGCAATATGAAAATCAGTAATTACGTGAGCATTAGCGGCAATCCTTAAATGCTCTCTAACTTTTATACCACCTTCTTCAAGTTCTTCTATCTCTTTGAATAATTTACCTGGATTGACTACACAGCCCGGGCCAATCACAGATCTTATTCCATAAAAAACGCCAGCTGGAATATGGTGGGTAACAAATTTTTTACCTTCATGATAAATGGTGTGCCCAGCATTACAGCCCCCGTTGAACCTGACCACGTGAGTATAGTTCCCATTTCTTGCTAATTGATGAGCAACCTTACCTTTACCTTCATCTCCGAACTGTAATCCTACCACAACATCAGCTATCATTTTTT
>CETH01137417.1_pt1 | contig 20612 bp, 21 predicted proteins | sample 361461 | NCBI WGS metagenome assembly CETH01 (sample SAMEA2622695, study PRJEB7988) | marine metagenome | isolation source: saline water (ENVO:00002010), including
TTTATTTATGGATATTAATAATTTATGCTTTTTTTAGAATGACTGGACTGATTAAAAGAATACCTATGCAAGAACATGGACTTGGGTATTATTTATCTTTACCTATAGAGTCGATTTTAAAATTTTTTTAATTTTTAATTAATGTTATTTTATTTTAGTTTAGCTATTCTTTCAGCTTTATGTTGGTCAGTTTCATCTCTTATTTCAGCAGATATAACAAGATCAATAGGTGGACTAGCCTTTAATAGAATAAGATTATTTTTTGTTTCATTAATGTTAATTTGTTTTACATTTTATACAAATACTTGGCATACTATTAATACAAATTTTTTAATCACAATAATTATATCAGGAATAATAGGTATTTTCTTAGGTGATACTTTTTTATTCATAGCATTACAAAAATTGGGTCCAAGAAGAAATAATATTTTATTTTCATTAGCAGCTCCTTTTACGGTTATATTAAATATTATTTTTCTCGATCACTTTATGTCATTTATACAACTGATAGGTTGTTTTATTGTTTTTATAGGAGTAGTTGTAGCTATTGCATATGGAAATTCTGAAAAAAATAATCATAAATGGGAAAAAATAGAAGGATCATTATTTATAGGTTTACTTTTTGGAATAATAGCAGCTTTATGTCAGTCATTGGGATTAATCATTATGAAACCAATATTAAATGCTGGAGCTGATCCTATAGCCTCTGCCTCTATTAGGACTTTTGTATCATTTATTTTACTATCATTAACTTTTTTTATTAATTTAAAAATTTTTAAATCTAAAACAAAAATCAATACAAAAATTATTTATCTATCAATCTTAAGCGGTTTTCTAGGAATGGCTTTAGGAATGAGTTTATTATTAATTGCATTGAAAAATGCTGATGCTGGAATAGTAGCAACATTATCATCAACTAGTCCTATAATGATTTTATTTTTAATCTGGATATTAACTAAAAAAATTCCTTCAATAGCTGCTTGGATAGGGACGATTATGGCTATATTAGGAACCTCTCTAATTTTTATCTATTAACTTTATTCCAAGCTCCTCTAATCTAGATTTTTCTACTTCTGCTGGTGAATCCATCAATAAATCCATAGCCTGCTGATTCATTGGGAATGCAATAACTTCTCTAATATTAGGCTCATCGGCTAACAACATAACTATTCGATCAATTCCTGGTGCACTACCTCCGTGCGGAGGTGCACCAAATTTTAATGCATTTAACATACCTGAAAATTTTGATTCTAGTTCTTTTTTTGAATAACCAGCTATTTCAAAAGCTTTGTACATAATTTCAGGTAAATGATTTCTAATTGCTCCAGAAGATAATTCTACACCATTACAAACTATGTCATATTGAAAAGCTTTGATGTCAAGTGGATCTTTATTTAATAAAGATTCCATACCTCCCTGTGGCATAGAAAATGGATTATGACTAAATTGTAATTTATTAGTTTGCTCATCAATCTCATACATTGGATAGTCCACAATCCAACAAAATTCAAATGAATTTTTATCTAGCAAATCAAGTTCTGTACATAATTTATTTCTTACTAGTCCAGAAAATAATAAAGCTGAATTAAGACGGTCACAAATAAAAAATATTGATTGATCATTAGTCAATTTCAATGATTGCAATTGATCATTATTTAAATTTTTTGCAATAGGCCCCTTGTACGAATTATCAATAAAATTAATGTAACCTAAGCCAGCTAAACCATTTTCTCTAGCCCATTTATTTAGTTTATCAAAAAAACTTCTAGGTTTGTTTGCAGTATTATTTACAATTATACCCTTTACCACTGAACCTTTTTTTATTTGATCACTAAATATTTTAAAATTTGAGTTTTCAAATATATTTGTATAATCTTCAATTATAAGTGGATTTCTTAAATCTGGTTTATCAGTTCCATACATTTGCATAGATTCTGCAAAAGAAATTTTTCTGAAAGGATATTTGCTAATTCTAGCAGGCTGTTCTCTATTGTAGTATTTATTTTCTTCAAAAATTTCATATAATACTGGTTCAATAGCCATAAAAACATCTTCTTGAGTAACAAAACTCATTTCAAAATCTAATTGGTAGAATTCACCAGGTGAACGATCAGATCTACTATCTTCATCTCTGAAACACGGTGCAATTTGAAAATATTTATCAAATCCTGCTATCATCAATAATTGTTTAAATTGTTGCGGTGCTTGAGGAAGTGCATAAAATTTACCTTGATGGATCCTGGAAGGAACTAAGTAATCTCTAGCGCCTTCAGGGGATGTAGAAGTTAATATTGGAGTTTGAAATTCTACAAATCCTTGTTCAATCATTTTTTTTCTAATAGAATAAATTATTTTATTTCTTAAAAGAATATTATTATGAAGTTTTTTTCTTCTTAAATCTAAAAATCTATATTTTAATCTAATTTCCTCTCCATAATCTATATCTGAATTCACAGGAAGAGGTAGAACATTAGATCTAGATAAAAGTTTATATGCTGAAATCGCAATTTCTATTTCACCAGTTTTTAAATTTTTGTTAACAGTTTCTAATGATCTTTTAAATACTTTACCAGTAATTGTTATAACACATTCGTTACTTAATTTGCTTATTTCAGTAAAAATATCACTTTTTGAATCAACAACACATTGAGTTATTCCATAATTATCTCTTAAATCAATAAATAAAAGGTTGCCATGATCTCTAATTGTGTCAATCCATCCACTCAAAGTTACAGTTTCATTTAAATTTTCTAATGAAAGATCTGAGCAGTAATGTGATCTATATTTGTTCATTTTTTTGTATTACAATATTTCTTTGATTAATGGTATTGTTAATTGGCGTTTTTTTTCAAGCGACAAATTATCAATTTTATCAATAACATTATTTATCTCTTCATATGACCTAGTAACATGATTAAGTAAATAATCAAAAATATCTTTATTGTTAATAATAAATTGTTTTTCAGTTAATTTTTTAGTTAAAATATTTAATAACATTTCATCATCTGGTAGTTTAATTCGTGTATAAAAAAAAGATTTTAGTCTTGATTTTAAATCTGGTAATTTAAAATTATATTCAAATAAATCAAAACTAGTAATAACTAAGATTTTAAGACTATTTAAAAAACAATGATTTATAATATGAAATAAATCTTCTTCACTTGAAGTAGTTAAATCAGTATCAAATATTATATTTTTTTTTATTGAAATAATTTCCTTAAAATTTTTATTAAAAAAAACTGAATCATTTTTTTTCATCCAAATATTAGCAAGATGGGTTTTTCCTGATTTTTTAGGCCCTACTAACAAAATATTTTTATTCAAAGTATTTTTGGTTAAAGTTTCAAAAGAATGAATATTAGTATCATTAACAAAAAAATTATTTATATCCATATTATTATAAGAATCAAAATTAAAAAATTTTTGTTTTTTCATAATAATTTAATATTACAGTTTTCATTTTCATATTTTAATCGAATTCTATTTGCATTTAAAAGACCAACTAAAATATCATTATTTCCATAGTATTCTAAATTATAAGTATTAACGTTATAAGACATTTTAATTAACTCTATTTTATGAGTTAAAGAAATTGAATTAATAATAGATTTAATTTTTTTTAATTCTAGTAAATTAAGATAGTGTATTTTGCAGGTCAGATAATTTAAATATTCATTCTGAATTAAATTAAATTCTTTCCATTTATCAATTATATTATCTTGTATTTTAATAAAAAAATTATCAGAAAGATGATTATCAAAACGAGTTTTCTCAATCAAATATAAATTTTTTTTATTAACTAAATAATATTCAATTTCATAAATATTATTAGATTCTTGTATTTTAAAAATTATAGTTTCGATATTATTATATTTGTTTTTAAAATTATTGATTTTATTAACATCTAGATTTTCAATATCTTTAAAATCTAATAGATATCTGTCATTAATACTTAAATCTGGAATAAAATAAAAATTATAACTTTTATTAATTAAAAATTCATAATATTTATTATTTTTAGTCAACATATGTTTATTATAATCATTTTTAAAATAAATTATTGTTAAGTAATTTTTTGGTATTTCCTCAACATATGGAATTTTATTTAATCTTAAGTAATCTAAAATTAATTTTTTATTATAATTAATTTTTATATCTGCACTATAAGAATTATTTATAATTTTTTCATTATTAATTATAATATTTTTAATAAATATATTGGCAAAATCTATATCTAAATTTCTTTTTAAGTTATTATAATTTTTTTTTAATAGAATTTTATTAAATATTAAATCTAATGTTAAATATTTTACTTCATCTATTTTTTTATTTTTGAAATCATCAATATTTTCATTGATGAATTTAACATTAACTGATGATGTTTCAAATAATTTATTAGAATAAGAAATATTAGAAAATAAAATAAAAAAAATAAATATAAAATAAAATAATAAGTTCATTTAAATATTTGAACACAATATAATCTATAATTAAAATCTAAAATAGCTATATTAGTGATTAAATAAAAATTTCTTGATTACTAAAGAAAAAACTAATTTCTTTTTCTGCATTTTCTTTTGAATCTGAACCATGAACAGAATTTTCTTGAACATTTAATCCGTATGATTTCCTTATAGTTCCTACTTCTGCATTTTCTGGATTGGTTGCGCCCATTACTTTTCGATAATTTTCTATAGCATTTTTTCCATATAAAACCTGAAGTACTACAGGTTCAGAAGTCATAAAATCAATTAAATCATTAAAAAAAGGCTTATCTGAATGAATTGAATAAAATTCTTTAGCTTGATTAATAGTCATTTTTATTTTTTTTTGGGCAACTATTTTTAAATTATTTTCCTCAATAATTTTATTTATTCCTCCAGTTATATTTCGTTTTGTTGCATCTGGTTTAATTATAGAAAATGTCATCTCCATACTAATTATCCTTTCAAAAATTGATCTATTAAACGTATTCCAAAAGCAGTTGCTCCTGGTTTATGAAGTTTGGAAGAAGAATTAATTCCTCCTTTTAAAGTCCATGATACTCCAGCAATATCTATATGTGCCCAAGGAATATTGTTCTCAATAAATCTATATAAAAATTGTGCTGCATGTGTGGACCCTCCAAAGCGACTTGATCCAATATTTTTCATATCTGCTCTTAATGTATTAATTTCTGAGTCATATTCGGATCCTAAAGGCATTCTCCATAAATTTTCATTAACTATCTCCCCTGCTTTTTGCATTTTTGAAGAAAGAGAATTATTATTAGAAAATATGCCAGCTTTATGTGTGCCTAAAGCAATCATTATAGCACCTGTAAGAGTTGCAAAATCAATTATTTGTGAAGGATTATAAAATTTTTGAGCATAGGATAGTAAATCTGCTAATACTAATCTACCTTCAGCATCAGTATTTAAAACTTCAATAGTTTTACCAGACATTGATTTAATAATATCACCTGGCCTTTGAGCTTTACCATCAGGCATATTTTCTACTAAACCAACTATTCCAACAAGAGATGATTTAAAATTATTTAAAGCTGCATTAATTAATGAACCCACCACAACAGCTGAGCCACCCATATCAGTAATCATTTCTTCCATTCCTGAACTTGGTTTTAATGATATGCCACCAGTGTCAAAAGTAACTCCTTTGCCAATCAATAATGTTGGTTTTTTTGTTTTCTTTATATTCCATTCCAAAATAACAACTTTAGGCTCAATTTCACTTCCTTTTGCAACTGCTAAAATTGAATTCATATTATATTTTTTTAACTGAGAAATATTCAATACTTTAACATTTAAATTTTTAATTTTTAAATTTTGACATTTTTTAGCAAAAGTTACAGGATTCAAAATATTTGCTGGTTCAGATACTAGATCTTTACAATAATTCATTGAATACAAAAGATTAGAATTATAATTAATTTTATTTATAAGATTTTTACTTAATTTATTAATATAAAAATTAAATTTTTTTAGCTCTTTATTAGACATATATTTATCAAAACTATAACTTTTAATGCCCAAGCCAAAAATAATATCAGGTATAATATTTTTATTTTTTGATTTTTGTAAATTATTAGAGAAAATTAAAGTTATATTATTATTTTTAGAACTCACTTTGTTTAATACATCAGATCCAATAATCAAACCGCTTGAATTTTTATCAATAATTTTAATATATATTGAGATATATTTTTTGTTATTTGATCTATGATTTAAGGTAATTTCTTTAGTAATCTCTAAGTTATCCCTAAATAATGTATTTTTAAAATCGATGTTAACAAATTCAGGTAAAGAAATATTATTTAATTCCTTTAAATTTGATATAAAAATAGCAATATTGTCATTTTTTGATGAATAATTATTAACAAAGTAAATTGAAGCCATATGATTAATAAAATTAACCTTTACATATTTATGCAAATATTAAAATCTTGTATACTAATATTTTTCATTTTTATATCTATTTCATGGCTTTTGCAAGTTACCAGATTACTTAGTCTAACAAATTTAATTCAAGTAGATATAATAACTATTGTATTATTATCTTTATATCTTCTTCCAAATCTAATTACAGTAGTAATGCCATTTGTTATTATATTTGGAATAATGCTTTGTTTTATCAAATTAAATAGAGACAGAGAACTAATAGCTATTTATAGTTTAGGTTTAAGATTAAAGACAATAAGTTTACCAATTATAATATTTTCATTAATTTTGTCTATTTTTTTTATATTATTAAAATTTTATGTTTCACCTTACGTTTATGAAAAATACAAGAAAGAAGAATTTGAATTAAGAAATAAAATCAATTTTGAAAAAATGATAGTATCAAATTTCTTAGAAATTAACAATGATACTGTGATAGATTTTAAAAAAAATGAAAACTCATTTGATGAAATATTAATTAACTATAAAGATGAAAATGAAAATATTATATTTGCCAAAAAAGGTAAAATATCTCAAGATAAATTGAATTATGTTTTTGAATTAAATAATGGATTTAAATTAACTATTGTAGATAAGGAAATTGAAAAACTTGAATTTGAAAACTATCTACTAAAAATAAATATTGACAAAGAAATACAATATGAACATTCAGATCAAAATACATTCACGATATTTGATGATATTAAAAAAGAAAATTATTTGAACATTAGTTACAAAATTTTTGATGTTGCAATATTAATTTTTATAATTTTTTTTTATTACAACAATAATATTAAAACTCATAAATATAATTTATCAAATAACATTTTTTTTATTTCGTTATCATCATTAGTTTTAATTACAAATCAATTATTAAAAAATGCAGAAAGTTCTTTAATATATTATTTATCAATCATTATTAGTATAAATTTATTAATATTAATCATTATTTATTATAAAAAATTAAGAAATGAATAAATTAAATTTTTATCTTTTTAATTTATCTACAAAGTATATTTTAATAAATTTATTTATAATTTTATTTTTTGTAATATTTTTAAATTTAATTGAAATATCGAGAGTTTTAGAAAAACAACATCAAAACGTTTATTATTACATGTATTTGTCAATACTTAAAATTCCATCTATAATAAATGAAACAATACCTTTTATAATAATTATAGGAATTTCTTTTTTATTTAGAAATCTTATTAATAATAATGAATTAATAGCAATGAGAAATGTAGGATATTCTATTTTTGACATTTTTAAACCTATTTCAATATCTGTGACATTAATTGGTTTGGTTACACTATTTTTTTTAAATCCACTCTCAACATCATTTGAAAAAAAATATGAAAAAATTTTGAATAAACAAAATAAAGATTTATATTCAATTAAATTTTCAAAAGAAGGAATGTGGATAAAAAATAAAATTACCGATAAAGACTCTAATTATATAAACATAAAAAATATTGATTTAAAAAGAATGATTGCTAAAAATATAAAAATCTTAACTAATAAAAATAATGAAAATCTCCTAATTTTATCAAAAAATGGCATTATTTCTCAAAAGAAATTTATATTAAATGAAGTAAATGTTTTTAATATAAGTAATAATACCTATGAGGAATTAGATATTCTTGAAGTAGATTTGAATTTTAGTAAAGATAATATCATTAATTCAATTATCAATTTTAAACACGTTCCTTTTTATAGTTATTATACTCATATAAAAACTTTAAAAAAATTTAATCTTTATTCTTCAGAAATTGGTTTATTTTATATATCTGAAATATTAAAACCTTTTTTTATTGTCATGCTAGCTTTTGTAGTAGTTGGTTTTACTGGAAAATTTAAACGTAATGAAAATTTTTTTAAAATACTATTTTATTCAATATTAATAGGTTTTTTAATTTTTTTCTTAAAAGAAATTTTAACAAAAATTACTATATCACTAAATATCAATTTTATTTATTCATATAGTGTAATGTTCTTATTACCTTTCTTAATTGGATTATATCAAATTATTAAAATAGAAAATGATTAATTCACGACAATTAATATTTAAACTTATTAGTATTTTTATTTTTATCTTTTTTTTAATTTTTGCCAATAATCATCAAGCTGCTGAGATACTTTTATATGGCGATAAAATTGACTATGATGAAGAAGAAAACATAATAGCGAGAGGCAATGGAAAAATTATATATGATAACAAGTTATTAACTTCTGAACTTATTATTTATAAAAAAAAATCTGGAAAAGTTTTTTTGCCAACTAATTTCAAACTAAAGGATGAAGAAGGTAATTTTTATTTTGGATCAAAAGGAACATTTGATAAAAATTTAAATAATGGTGACATAGAAAATGTTAAAATACTTTTAAATGATGGATCAAGAATAGTTGGTGTAAATGGTAAAAGACGTGGAAACATTGACATAATAAGCAAAGGTGTATTTTCCCCATGTAAATCAAGAATTAAAATTGGTAATTTTATTTGTCCTACATGGCAATTAGAAGGTGAAAAAATTATTCATGATAATGAAAAATTATTTCTTTATAATAAACATTCAAAAATGAGAATAGTAAATACTCCTGTATATTATTTACCTTATTTAGTTACTCCTTCTCCTTTGAGAAAAAAAAGAAAGTCAGGTTTTTTAAGTCCTTCAATTAGTTTTTATTTTATTGATGTAAAAACTGAACAAAATGTTTCATTTCCCTATTATTTCAATTTAGCAGAAGATAAAGAATTAACTCTTAATCCAATATTTAGATATGGTGGAGGTGCTGATTCTTCGCAAACTTTTATGTTTGACTATAATCAACTAATTTCAGGTGGTAATTTAAATGTAGATTTAAATGTTGATTCAAATTTTGATAATCAAAATTCAGATAAATGGCTGGAAAATGGAAGTTTAATCACTAGTTATAATCAAAATTTAAATGCTAATTATAAATTATCTTTTGAATCAGCTTTACAAACTTCTAAAAACTATATTCAAAATACTACACCAAATAATTATTTAAGTTATAAAAATTCACTATCTACAAGAATAAATTTACAAGGTTTTGATTTAAAAAAATATGACGATGAATTGAACATCAATGCTACAACATATACTGTCAATCAAAACAATGAAGATAATAAAACAACACCTACTGTCTTACCTCATATTGATTACTACTCTGGTATTTTTCCTTACAAAAATTATGAAATATCTCACTTATTTCAAACTTATAATATTTTTCGAGATAAACACACAAACGTACATGCTCAAAATCAGCAAAAATTATCCCATTCTTTATATACTGACAGAGAATATATAAAGTTTGGTACAAAATTTAGATTTGCAACAGAAACACATAATCAAGTTTTTCATACAGAAAATAAATTAATTGAATCAGATTTTCATAAAGGATCATATTATAGAATTTTTCCAATTTTGGGTCTGTCAATGAGAACACCCTTTAAATTTAAAAATAGTAAAAATGATTTTGTATACAGTCCAAATGCTATGATTGTATTGGCACCTGGAATGTCTAATACAAACAAACTTTCAAATGAAGATTCGGCTATAAATACTTATTCTATAGCAAATAATATTAGACTTAATAGATTTTCAGGTACTGATAAAATGGATAATTCAAAAAGATTGAATTATGGTTTTAATATTAACAATGAATTATGGGATTTTGCTATTTCACAACAATATGAATTTACAAATAACAGTAATTATCATTATGGTCAGGGTAATGAAGAAAAATTAAGCGATATACTTGGTAATGCTGCATTTAATAAGGCAAAACTTAAGGCATATTATGATTTTAGATATGATTATAATGAAAGTTTCTTAAAACAACATAGTATAGGAATTGAAAATGATCTTCCACTAGCAACAATAGAATTAAAATACCTGGGTCAAAGATCAAAAACAGATGAAGTTATAACTGATGATCTTGAAACATTAAATTACTCTTTAGTTTCAAAAAAACTGTTTAAGTATAATGAATTTACTTTTTCAGGATTATATGATTTCAATGAAGCATTTCAAAAAGAATACAAAATAGGTTATACCTATTTTGATGATTGCTTTGGAATAAGTCTAAATTTTGGAAGTAGTAGATATGCTGATGATAATCTTAAACCTAAACATTCTTTAACTGTTATGTTCTCATTTAAACATATAGGATCATATAGATCAACAAATTTAGCAGTATCAGAGACAGATAAACAAGATATAAGGTGGTTTGATAGTGAAGTTTCCGATGAAATGTTTAATTAAAATAATATTTTTATTAATATTACTGAATAATAAAATATATGCTCAAGATATTATTGAAAATAAAATTATTTTTAAAATCAATAATCTAACATTTACCTCTGTTGATTTGGAAAAAAGGAAAGATTATCTAAGTTTAATTAATGAAGTTGATTATTCATACAAAGAAATAACTGATGATTTAATTTCAGCAACTATATTTTATGAATATTATAAAGAACATACTAAAGCATCAACAAGATTAGAAAAAGATGCATTAGAAATTTATAACAATATACTCGGTCAAGAAACAATAAATGATAATAAAAAAGAATCAATTTTATTAAATATTAAATATGACCTGATAAGGAAAAATACATTAGAAAATTTACTTACAGTAAAAAAAGATCAAATATTAGAAAAACCTGCAGAAATTGATTTAATATATGATATAAAAATTTATTATATAAGTATTAGTTATTCTGATTATGAAAATATAAAAAATGAAATAAGTTTTAAAAGTAAAAATGATTTCAAATATTTAGAAAATTATTTAAAATCTAATGAAATAAATTACTATTATAAAGTTGAAAATATTCAAAATATAAATGATTTAGATAAAAATATTTATAATAATATAAAATCTAACAATCAAATATTCATTTTAAATAATAATAACTTTACGTCATATGTTTATATAGAAAAAAAATTAGAAAGCTATGAAGGTGTAACAGCTAAACTAATTAGTGTTAAAACGGAAAACAAAATCATTGATATTCCTCTGAATTGTAAAAATATTAATAAGTTTAAATCTTTAAATATAACAGAAAATTCTTATAAATACATAGACCTGAATGATAAAATTAAAGAAAATTTGAAACAAATAAATGATGTAATAATGATTAAAGATAATAAAAATTTTAATTATATTTTTTTGTGCGAAATGACTTTCAATCAAGAAATTTTAAATGAAATTAACGTAAATAAAAAAATTAAATCTTTCATTATAGAAATAGAAAAGAATTTCATAAAAAAATATTCTGAATTATATAATTTGATTAAATTTGATGAATAATATGTTTTTGATAACTATAGGCGATATAAAAGGAATAGGTATTGAATTATTAATAAAATTTTTCAAATTAAATTATAAATATAAATTTATACTTGTGACTAACAAAATAATTATTTTAAATTATTTAAAAAAAAACGGTATTAAAATTAAAATTAATGAATTAAATCATTCTAATTACTTGGATGGTTATATTAAAAATAAAATAAATATTTTTAATTTTAAGGCAAAAAATATTTATGAGAATTCATATAAATCAATAATTGAAAGTTATAAATTTTGTTTAAAAAATAAGTGCATTGGAATAATCACACTACCTATTAATAAATATAAAATCATAAAAAATATTGATAAAAATTTTATAGGTCATACTGAATTATTTGAAAAAATAGAAAAAAATACAAACTCAAACATGATCTTTGTTCACAAAAAACTAATAATTTCATCTTTAACAACACATAAAAAATTAAGTAAAATTCCTATAATTATTAAAAATAAAACACTGATTTATAATAAAATTTTAGCATTAAATAAAACATTAATAAGAGATTTTAAAATTAAAAAACCAAAAATTATGATTTCTGGAATTAATCCTCACGCAGGGGAAAATGGCAAAATAGGTTTAGAGGAAGAACTTTATATAAAACCGTTAATTAAAAAAGCTAAAAAAAATAAAATTCAGATTTATGGACCAATATCAGGTGATGCGATGATAAATAAAAAAAATATTATTAACTATGATTGTTTTCTATTTATTTATCACGATCAAGCATTAATACCCTTTAAATTATTAAGTAATTATGAAGGAATTAATTTTACTAGTAATTTGAAAGTAATAAGACTTTCACCAGATCATGGAACGGCTGAAGATATAGTTGGTAAAAATATTGCATCAGTAAAGAGTTTAGTAAATTGCTTCAAAATTGGAAAACAAATATACAGAAATAGAAAAAGTAATTGATTATACCGAAAAAATCATTAGGTCAAAATTTTTTAATTGATAAAAATATTTGTAAAAAAATTTCTAAAATAAAAAATTTATATAATCAAACTATAATTGAAATAGGACCTGGTTATGGTAATTTAACAGATTATATAATAAAGCAAAAACCAAAAAAAATTATTTTAATAGAAAAAGACAATGAATTAAATTTATATTTAAAGAAGAAATATTTTAATAACAAAAGAGTAATAATCTACTCTCAGGATGCTCTTAGATTCAATTATACAAATTTTTCAAATTATATTGTTATTTCTAATTTACCATACAATATAAGTACTAAATTAATTTTAAAGTTATTTAATTATAATAATTTTATTACTACTATAATTGTTATGCTACAAAAAGAAGTCGCAGAAAAATTTAATTATAAAAAAAATAAAATGAATAAATATAAATTTCTTACTAATTTTTTTACTGATTATAAAATATTATTTCACGTTTCTCCTAAAGTTTTTTTTCCAAAACCTAAAGTAAGCTCTTCTGTTGTAATATTTAAAATGAAAAAAGTTAAAGTAAGAAATAATTTAAATAAATTTATTAATGAAATATTTAAAAATAAAAGAAAAAAAATAATAAATAATTTTAAAAATCACAATAATATCAATAACAATATTTTGAATAAAAGAGTAGAAGAATTAAATTTTGAAGAATTGATTAAATTATATAAGTTTTTTTAATTTCTTATTTAATAATTCTTTATTTTCAATATCTAACAAATAAAATTCTATAATTTTTATTACATTTTTAACAGTAATATGAATATTCTGATTAATTAATATGTGTTTATATTCAGAATAATGTTTCATTTCGTTTATTGCATATGACAATCGCAAATTGATTTCTTTTTTATTATCTGTTCCTCTTTTAATTAGACGTTTTTTTAATTCTTTAATTGATGGAGGAAGTATAAAGAAATCAATAATTTGTGATTTACCATATTCTTTTCTTATTTTTCTTGCTCCCTTCCAATCAATATCAAATAAAATATGTTTTTGTTGTTTTCTAGCAGTCACAATATTTATATATGGGGATCCATAAAAGTTTTGAAAATTTTTTGCTGTTTCAATAAAGAAATTATTTTTTTTTAAATTTAAAAATTTTTCTTTTGAAACAAAACAATAATCTTTTCTTTGAATTTCATTTAACCTTTTTTTTCTAGAAGTATAAGAAATAGATAATTTGATATTTTTCATTTTTTTTAGAAGTAATTTACATAAAGTAGTCTTACCAGCTCCAGATGGTGAGGAAATAATAATTATTTTACTTTTTGTTTCTGTATTCATATAATTTTTCTTTATGTTCTTCAAAATTTTTTGAAAATATATGCATATTTGCAAATTTATCAAAAAAATAAAATAAATAATCACTCTTATAATTTTCCAACATTAATTCAATTGTTTTTGTACTTACATAAGTAATTGGTTTAGGTGGAAGGCCATTAATGATATAAGTATTATAAGGATGAACATATTTTAAATCATTATATGTTAATTTTCTTTTTAAATTATATTTACCATCTGTAATTGCATATAATACAGTAGCATCTATTTGGAGTTTCATATTTTTATTTAATCTATTTATGATAACCGAATAAATTTTTTTTTTATCTATAGAATTTAATCCCTCTTTTTCTATTAATGATCCTATAGTTATAATCTCTAATTCAGAAAATGATTTAAATATTTTGTTATTTGATATTTTGAGTAAATATTCGTTTTTAACTTTAATTAGCTTATTTTTAAAAAGGGAGAAATCATTGTAATCATTTAAATAATAGGTATCAGCAAGAATTTGTTCGTAATCAATAATTTCTGGATCATTAAACTTAATTTTTAATCTTTCATATAAATCAAATTTTGACCATCCCTCAATAATAGTTATTTTATTTATAATGTTACTAGGTTGGGAAATTATTTTTAAAAAATCAATAATATTATTTTTATTATTTAACTGAAATTCACCATAGTGAACATTAGATATATATTTATTGTAAAATTTAGCTATGAAATCATAAAAGTTAATAAGTAGTAAATTATTTTCATTAATGTTTTGAGTAACTATTGATGAAATACTTTGATTTTTTTTTATATATATTTTTTGATTTTTAAATTCTAAGTCTTTTACAATTAAAAAATAAAACAGAATTAAAAAAATAATAAAAAATAAAAAAATACTATATTTTTTTAAATACAAGCGCAGTATTTGTTCCTCCAAATCCAAATGAGTTACTAAGTGCAATATCAATATTGGTTTCCTGAGGTTCTTTTGCAACTAAATCTATATGTGTTTCAATAGGATTATTTAAATTAAGAGTGGCGGGAGCAACATTATTTTTAATTGATAGTATAGAAAAAATTGATTCAACACTGCCTGCAGCACCTAAAAGATGACCTATTGATGATTTGGTTGAACTAACCTTTAACTTTGAATTACTAGAAAAAAGTTTAGATATTGCATTTAACTCAATTTCATCTCCTTTTTTTGTAGACGTTCCATGAGCATTTATATAATCTACCTCATCCTTAGAAATATTTGCCATTTCTAGAGCTAATTTCATAGCTCTATAACCCCCATCACCATCTTCGGGAGGAGAAGTTATATGGAATGCATCTCCAGACATGCCATATCCCACTAACTCTGAATAAATTTTAGCATTTCTTTTTTTTGCATGTTCATATTCTTCAAGTACCAAAATTCCTGCCCCCTCTCCCATAACAAATCCATCTCTATCTTGATCCCATGGTCTAGATGCTAATTCAGGACTATCATTAAATGAAGTACTAAGGCTTCTTGCTGCACAAAAACCTGCAACACCTAATTTACATACTGCTGCTTCAGAGCCGCCAGCAACCATAACATTAGCAGCGCCTCTTTTTATAATTTCTCCTGCGTCTCCAATTGAATGCGCTCCAGTGGCACAAGCAGTAACAACTGAATGATTAGGACCTTTGAAGCCATATTTAATTGAAATTTGACCTGATAATAAATTTATTAGAGACGAGGGTATAAAAAATGGTGAAAGTTTTTTTGGTCCTAAGTTATCAATAGTTAAAGATCCATTATAAATCGTTTCAAGTCCTCCAATTCCAGAACCTACAATAACTCCTACATTTAATTTATTTTTTTCTTCAATATTATTTATACCTGAATCTTCAATTGCCATTTTTGCAGCTGCGATTCCATATTGGATAAATCTATCATTTCTTTTAATTTCTTTTAAATCAAGATGAATGGTTGGATCATAATAATCAATTTCACTATCATGTTGAGAAATATATCCACCTATTTTACAGCTAAGATCTTTTACATCAAATGTATTTATTTTTTTTATACCAGACTTTTTTGCAATGAGATTATTCCATGTTGTTTCTTGATTATAACCTATTGAGCTTAGTAAACCTATACCAGTAACTACAACCCTTCTCATATTTGTGAAAAGTATATTATTTTTTACTTTCGATGTGATCTATTGCATTTTTTACAGTTTGAATAGTTTCTGCAGCATCATCTGGAATTTCAATTCCAAATTTTTCTTCAAAAGCCATAACTAACTCAACAGTATCTAAGCTATCAGCTCCAAGATCATCAATAAATTTTGCGTCGGGTGTAACTTTTGATTCATCTATTCCTAAATGATCAACTATTATCTTTTTTACTTGATCTTCTATCTCACTCATAAATAAACTCCTTAAGTCATTAGTTATTAAATTATTTATTCTGTATATGTCAACAATTTAAAATACTTAAGCCATAAACATACCGCCATTAACATGTATATTTTGGCCTGTGATGTATGAAGCATTTTCTGATGTTAAAAATTGAACAAGATTGGCTACATCTTGAGGGCTACCAAATTTACTCATTGGAATGCTGTCTAAGATTTTATTCTTTTGAATATCATTTAATTTATCAGTCATCGGAGATTTAATAAAGCCTGGTGAAATCAAGTTAACATTAATATTTCTTTTAGAAACTTCAAGTGCTATGGATTTATACAAACCTATCATTCCAGATTTTGAAGCTACATAATTAGATTGACCTGGATTTCCTGTTGATGCAACGACAGAAGATACTCCAATAATTTTTCCATATTTGTTCTGAATCATACCTGGTAAAATTGATTTTATTATCATGTAATTAGATGTCAAGTTTGCCTGTAAAACTCTAGACCATTTTTCAAAAGACATCCTTAATATTAAACTATCATCAGTTATACCTGCATTATTAACCAAAATAGAAATATTTTTGTGTTCAGAAGAAATTTTTTTTAAATTATTTTCTAGTTTTTCAATTTCTAGTAAATTTAAATAATAATAATGATGTTGAGTACCATACTTATCTTTTAATTTATCAAGATTATCAATAGATGAAGATGTTAGTATAAGTTCATTTTTAGGATCAATAAATTTTTCGCAAATTGCGCTACCAATACCCCCTGAAGCTCCTGTAATTAATATTTTATTGTTTTTTGACATAATTTATTTTCTCTATTTTACTTAAATCTGAAACATTATCTATTGATATTATTTCAAATGTATTTTCTATTCTTTTGATCAATCCAGATAAAACTTTACCTGGGCCAATTTCAATTATTATATTTTTATTTAGTTTTTTTAAATTTAAAATACTTTCTGTCCATCTTACACGATTTGCCATTTGATTTTTTAAACAATGTTTAATTTCATTAATTTCTTTATGCAATATTCCATCATAATTGGATATAATATTAATATCTGAATTCATTAATTCAAGTTTTTCTATCTCTTCACACAATTTATTTTGTGCTTTAATCATGTGTTGTGAATGAAAAGCAGCAGATACATTAAGTTTTATGAATTTTTTTACACCATTCGTAATAAAAACATTTTGACATTTATCAATGTCTGAATTTAGACCTGAAATAACTACTTGAATATGTGAATTATCATTACCTATTTCTATTGGTAATTTTTCATTTTTAATAATTTCTTCAACTTTAAGACAATTAAGACCTATTAATGCAGCCATACCTGAATAATTAGGTTCTAATGCTGAATTCATTAGGTTTCCTCTTAATACAAGTAATTTTGAACATTCTTTTACATCAAGTTTATTAGATGCGACTAAAGAAGAATACTCACCGAGAGAATGTCCTAGCATAGTATCTATGCCAATATCTTTAATATTTATTATGCTATCAATTGCTTTGAAAATAGATAATGAAGCAGCAAAAAGACATATTTGAGTATAATTAGTAATGTTAAGAAGGTTATCTTTATCCTCAAACATTATAGATCTTACATTAATTGAAATTGAATCTTCTATTTCTTCGATTACTTTTCTTGAAGATTCAAAATTATCGCAAAAATCCTTTGCCATACCTAAGTATTGGCTGCCTTGGCCGGGAAAAATTATTGCACTCATTAAAGCTTGATTTATTTTAAAAATTTAATATATGCAACCACAACTTCTCTTGAATTAATATTTAAGATATAACCATGGAGTATTATGAACAAATTTGAAGCAGTTCTGTTATTAAGCCCAGATATTTCAAGTACTTTATTAAAAAAAGAAATAGATGCATTTTTAGGTATTATTAGCTCAAATGAAGGTAAAATAATTAATGAAGAGGATTGGGGCTTAAGAGATTTATCATATAAAATTGCAAATCACAAAAAAGCATTTTATCAATTTTTTCAAATTGAATTAATAGGTAGCAAAATTCAAGTTATCAAAAAGTCTTTATCACAAAATGATAAAATTTTGAGACACTTATTTGTTAAAGTTGAAGATCATCAAGAATTACCAACAAAACTACAAAATGAAAAAAAATAAATTTTCAAAAAAAAGAAGTAGAGATGAAAATAAAAATTCACCTTTTGAAGACAGAAAAAGATTTTGTCCATTTAGTCAAAAGAATTCACCTAAAATAGATTATAAAGACGTAAGACTATTATCAAGATATGTAAGTGAAAAAGGTAAAATAACTCCTAGTAGAATAACAAATGTTTCAAGACAAAAACAAAAGGAATTATCAAAAGCAATTAAAAGAGCAAGATTTTTATCTTTAATGTCATTTACAAATAAAAATTTCTATAATTAATTATGAAAGTAATTTTAACAACTAATATAAAGAAATTAGGAAAAATCGGTGATTTAGTTAGTGTTAAGGATGGATATGCTAGAAATTTTTTACTTCCAAAAAAAATGGCATTAAGAGAAAATAAAAAAAATTTAGAGTATTATGAAAAAATTAAAGAAGATATAAAAAATAAAGAACAAGTTAAACTAAAAGAAGCTGAAAATATTGTTCAAAGAATTAAATCATTAAAAATTATCTTTAATAAAGAATCTGATGAAAAAGGACAACTTTATGGTGCGGTTTCCAAAAAAGAAATTATAAATTTTTTAGATAGTAATAATATAAAAATTCATTCTGATGATATTAAAATAATTCAACCTATAAGATCTTTAGGAGATCATAGTATTGAGATTAATCCATATATGGATATAAAAGAATCTATTAACATAGTTGTGAAAAAAAACTAAATTATTCACGTTATTACCAAGATATTAACTTTTAATTTTTTCTTATTCTTGTTTATTAATATATTTAAGATATGAAAAAAAAATGTCATTAGAGCAAATTGTCAAATTAAACAAATTCGAAAATGACTCATTAGATAAATTTATTAATTTTGATGCAGAAATAGCGCTAATTGGGTGTATTCTATGGGATAATAGAAATTATGAAAATATATCAGATTTCTTAAATGAAGATCATTTTGCAGATAATAATAACAAAGAAATATTTAAAACAATTAAGAATTTATTAGATAGAAACATTTTAGTATCACCAATTACATTAAAAAATTATTTGACTGAAAGTCAAAATAATTTTGACAATATCAAATATTTAAACAAAATTAAAGACTCAGCACCTTCTACTCATAATGCATATCAATATGCTAAAATTATATATGATTTGCATATTAAAAGAAATTTAGTAGGAATAGGTCAAAACATAATTCAAAATACTATTGAAAAAAGTAATGATTTAGATGGTGAGGAATTAATTGAAAATGCAGAAAATGATTTATATATACTTTCTCAAACTGGTAATACTGAAAGAAAATTTGCAACTTTTGGAAATGCTTTAAAAAATGCAATTGATGTTGTTGAACAAGCGTTTAAAAGAGATGGAAAAATTGCTGGATTACCATCAGGCTTAAAAGATTTAGATAAAAAACTTGGAGGTTTACATAATTCTGATTTAATAATTATAGCTGGAAGACCTTCTATGGGTAAAACTGCTTTAGGAACAAATATAGCATTTAATATTGCAAGTAAGTTTAAAGAAGAAAAAGATAATTTAGGTAATACCAAAACTTTAGATGGAGGAAAAGTTGCATTTTTTTCATTAGAAATGTCATCTGAGCAATTAGCAACTAGAGTTCTTGCAGAACAATGTAAAATATCTGGTGATAAAATGAGAAAAGCTGATCTTTCAAAAGAAGATTTTAAAATAATTGCATCAGTAAGTTCTAATTTAGAAAAGCTAGATTTAATAATCGATGATAACCCTATTCTAACGATACCAACATTAAGAGCAAGAGCAAGAAGATTAAAAAGAATTCATAATATTAATTTAATCATAATTGATTATCTTCAGTTAATGTCAGGATCATCAAATAATAAAAATGAAAATCGTGTTCAAGAAATTTCAGAAATTACAAGAGGTTTGAAAGGAATAGCAAAGGAACTCAATATTCCAATAATTGCACTTTCTCAATTATCAAGACAGGTAGAACAAAGAGAAGATAAAAGACCTCAATTAGCTGATTTAAGAGAAAGTG
>CETH01184388.1_pt1 | contig 20610 bp, 23 predicted proteins | sample 361461 | NCBI WGS metagenome assembly CETH01 (sample SAMEA2622695, study PRJEB7988) | marine metagenome | isolation source: saline water (ENVO:00002010), including
CAACTTTTGAAGGACATAATGGTGAAAATGGTGTTCCTATGCCTTCTAGGTTAGCAGATGATAAAGAAATGCATTCTTTAATTAAAGCTATGTCAACCTTTGGAAGAGGGGTATTTATGCTAACAAGAGGTTCTAAAACCTCTGTAAAAGTTATACAAGAATGGATGAAAGGTTCTAATAGGCCTGCTGTGGTAGCTGCCCTTTTACATAATCCATTATCTGATAATTCAACATTTGATATTTTAGCGGATATTACTAAAGCTACAGAAAGTGGAGATGAGATGTGGGGACAGGTTTCATGTAGACCCCTTTCTATGGAGTTTACTATGCAATCTCCATATTTATTTGAAGGAATTAGTAATTGGAAGCCTGCAATGGAGTGTACTAATAATGAGTCATATAAAGAAGTATTAGGAAACAGTAATTTTAGAAAAAATTTATTAAACGAAATAGAGGATGATGCTCAAGTTAGATTATTTAATGGGGACTGGGATAAAATTATTGTAAGAGAGGTTAAAAGTAAAAAGTTTATAGATTTAGAAGGTTTATCTATTAAGGATATAGCAGAAAAAAATAATGTTAGCCCTTTAGATTGGTTATTAGATCATTCTTTAACTGAGGATGGCATGGATACTCTGTTTATTGCTATGCTATTAAATAGTGACCAAAAAGCAGTTGGAAAATTACTTAAACATCCACGTTCTAATATTACCTTATCTGATGCCGGAGCGCATTTAACTTTTTTCAATGATGCTGGATATGGTTTATATATGTTAGAAAATTGGGTACGTAAAAATAATTTAATGTCCAAAGAAGAGGCCATTTATAATTTAACGGGAAAACAGGCTGATATTTATAGGATAGACCAGAGAGGTAGATTAGTACCTGGACAATATGCGGATATGATGCTTATAGATTTAGATATAGTGGGAGTATCAGAAACATATAGGGTTAATGACCTACCGGGAGGTTCTAGTAGATTAAATATTGACGGGCATGGTATTCATAGTGTTTGGATTAATGGGGAGAATGTTTTCAAAAATAACACTCTTATTAATCCTGATAAACTTCCTGGAAGAGTTCTTAAAGGGTTTCATTCATAATGTATAAATAGGAAGAATTAATTTATCTTTTCTTCCTATTTATAAAATAAGTACTACCAAATATTTTGAGCTGAAGCCATAGCAAAAAGCATAGGAATAGACAGTAAAGTATTTGTTCTACTAAACAGCATAGCCGTTCTTGCTGAAGTTGCTTTTGTTTCTGCGTCAGCCTCAACTATTCCAAGAGCTCTTTTTTGATTTGGCCATATAACAAACCATACATTTATGAACATGATAGTTCCTAACCACATACCGATGCCAATAGCCGTATGTTTTGCGACTCCATCTAATAAACCAATTGTTATAGCTTGCAATAAATAGCCATTTACAAGTGCTAATAGTAAACCAGTAATTAATGTAGCCATTGCACCCCATCTAAACCAAAATAGAGCCGCTGGCGCTATTACTTTACCAATAGCAGGTTTTTGTTCATCAGGAATTTTTGGCATATTTGGTATTTGTACAAAATTGAAATACCATAATAAACCTATCCACATTATACCTGATAAAACGTGAGCATATCTTAGTATTAAGGCCCAAAAAGTAATATCTAATGTTCCACCAGTAGAAGTATAATAAAAAATAAATAGAACTGTTAGAGCAACTCCTGCCCAAATAGTCTTTGAAAGTGATGTTAGAATATGTACCATAGTTACCTCCCAATTATATAAATAGTACATAATATAAAAAAAATAAAATTATATTTTTCATTTAAATAATTTTTTTTGAGAATGACTTTCATTCTCATTTATAATTAGTTATATTTTTGTTTTTTAATTAATTAAATGAGGTTAAAGATGTTTTATTCAATATTATCTAAGATAGATAAATTATTTTCTTTTAAAGAAGTGAAAGCTCATTGTGATATTCCTTGTGGAATTTATGATCCTATTCCTGCCCAAATAGCAGCAATGACGGTCGCTAGAATGATGGACACAATTTCAGAACTTGATGCTCATGAATCTAAAGAGCATAATAACAATAAAGATATGCATTATCAGAACAAGATAGGCCGTATGATAGCTGAAAAAGAACGCTCAGCTGAGTTAATCAAACATGAAGTAAGAATAATTTGGGGAGATTTTTTTAAAGAGCCCCAATTTAAAGATTATCCTGATATCCATAATTTAGTACATGAAATTATGCTATTAGCATCAAAGTGTAAACAGAATGTAAATGTAGATTTTTCTCGAGATTTAGTAGATAAGTTAAATTCTTTTGCAGAAATTTTTTGGAAAATTAAGCAAATTGAATATGCAAGATCTAACTACCATTGCATGCCTAATTTAGAAATAGTTTTACCTAAATATTAATTATAAAGGACGAATTCATGAAAATTTTTATAGTAATTTTAATTATGATAATAGCTAATTTAAGTTTTGCTCATGATAATCATACATTAAAGGAAGAAAAAACACACGAACATGAAAACCATAACGATAATAATATTGTTAATTAGAATTATTTTTTATGTGTAATAAAGGTACTCCTTTAATTTGAGAAAAATTTATTATACCGAGCATTTCACTTGAAATGCTCTGGTTATTGTTACCTTTCACACAAAATGTTTTATTAAGGTAGTCTATAGATACAATCTTTTTAATAATCAATCCAAGTCTTGAATGTATAAAAACTATATTTTGGTTATTTTTTATAAATTGTTTTTTAAATAATGTGAAAACTAATAAATAATCCTTATCACAGTATTCTGGATACATACTATTTCCAGTAATTTTATAAATTCTAATCATTACTTTTTTTAATATTAAATTTTTTTGCCCACTTTAAGCTATCTTCAGTATTAATAGATGGATTATATTCGCAACCAATATAACCTTTATAATCTATACTCTCTAACTTTTTAAATATGAAGGGATAGTTTATTTCTCCTTTGTTAGGTTCGTATCTAAAAGGAGGTGCTGCAATTTGTATATGTTTGGTATATTTTATACTTTTCTCAATAATATTTGTAATATTCCCACTCATGATTTGTGCATGATAGAGATCTAATTGTAGTTTAATAGACGGATGATTTAATTCTACAATAATATCTGTTGCATCTGAAACATAATTTAGATGATAATTAGGAATGTCTTTATTATTGATAGCCTCAATAAGAATAGTTATATTTTTTTTTTGAGATAGATTTGCTGCGTAAAAAAGATTTTTTTTAAAAATATCTCTATATTGAGTTTTATTTGAAGAGTTTAACTCTATACCAGGCATTATATGTATAAAAGGACAATTTAATTTAACTGCATATTCTAAAGCTAAATTAAATTTTTCCTTAAATTCATTTTCTCTCCCTATTAGACAAGCTATACCTTTTTCACCTTTTTCTAACGAACCAGGAAAAGAATTAAATAAAATTAACTTTATATTTGCTTCACTTAAGTAAGATTTTAAATTACTAATTTCATAATCATATGGAAATAAAAATTCAACTGCTTTAAAACCTAGTTTTGATGCAGCATTAAACCTTTTTTCAAAAGGTAATTCTTTAAATAAAAAGGATAAATTTGCAGAAAGTTTGATCATAAGTCATTATGCGATATGTTATTATAAGTGGCAATACCTCAGTGGAGAAACATTTTTGAAATTATTTTACTTTATATTTTTTATTATGCTTTCAAATGTTTCAAGTGTTTTTGCTAATAATATTGAGATCCCAGAAGATGCAGAGAAGATATCCTTAGTAGCTATTTATTCTAATAAACCTGAAGTAAATGAAATTAGTATTGGAGAGACCATAATAGCAACTGCAAATTTTTCTGCTTTTATTTCTAGCGAAGGTTATCTTAATAAGGGAATATTAGAATGTAAGGTTACCGCATATGCTGCACCAGGCAGGGGTTTTAGTTGTGGATTTGCGCAGATGGAAAATGTATCTGGCTATTGTATAATTAAAGATAAGGATGAAGATTCACTTGTCGCAAAATTAGAATGTTCAAGTGGAGCAACAGTATCGACAGACGTTAGATGTGAAGGTAGGTTAGATTTTATGTCTGGTACAGGCAAATATTCAGGAATTAATGGTACCGCTAGGCTCCATATGGAACAAATTTTCACGGCAGGAGAAAGTTCTATAGAGTTTTTAGGTTGGTGGAGATTACCTGCAAAAAATTTATAGTAATTTTTTTTATTTATAACTTTATATAAACTTTATATTAAATTCATTTTGTTCTGTTTACGGCAATTTGTGCAAGTGATTCTAATGCTAATTTTGCTTCGGAATGCGGAAAAGTTCCTAATGCATCTATAGCTTCTGAAGCAAATTGATTGGCTAATGATATAGTTTCTTCTATGGCATTATATTTTTTTATTAAGGCAAGCGCTTTGCCTAAATCCAGATCTGTTTGGTTTAAATCTTCAATAGTTTTTTTCCAAAATATTTTTTCTTCATTATCTGATTTTTCTATACAAATTATTACTGGTAGAGTTATTTTTCCTTCTTTAAAATCATCACCTATTTCTTTTCCTAAATTTTCAGAACCTATATAATCAAGTGCATCATCAGTAAGTTGAAAAGCTATTCCAAGTTTTTCACCATAAGTAGATAAAGCATTTTTAACATTATTTTCCTTTTCTGCCAGAATGCCACTTATCTCTGAAGCTGCTGCAAATAAACTTGCTGTTTTACTGGTAATAATACGCATGTAAGTCTCTCTAGAGGTATTACAATCATTTACTGTAGTCAGCTGTAATACTTCACCCTTAGCTATAGTAGAAGAAGCAGATGACAGCACCTCTAAAATTCTTTTAGATCCATTTGCAACCATTAATTCAAAAGATCGGGAAAACAAAAAATCTCCAACTAATACACTTGTTTTATTTCCAAAAATATCATTTGCTGTTGCTACTCCTCTTCTTAATTTGCTCTCATCAATTACATCGTCATGTAATAGTGTTGCAGTATGAATAAATTCAATACAAGCAGCTAAATGTAAATGGTTATCTCCTTTGTAGTTACATAATTTAGAGGTTAATAAAGTAATCATTGGTCGTATTCTTTTTCCACCTGAAGCCAGAATATGTGAAGATAATTCACTTATCATAGGAACCTCATTTCCTATATTTTCTATTATTATACTATTAACTTTTTTTAAATCATTGCTCACAATTTCTTGGATTTGAGCAATATTCAAATATATTTTATTTATTGAGTTCAATTTATTCTAATTCCAAGTTAATACATTTATTAAGATATATATCATATAACGCTTTTTTTAATTTAATTAATAATTTTTCTTCTATAATGTAATTTATATATAAAATAAATAAATTAATTTTTATTGAATAAACCGTAAAGGTGATTTTTGGATAATAATTCATTAGATTTAACAAAAAATAAAATTTTGAATGGCAATATTGAATTGTATCAACCTAAACTAGGTTTCAGGGTTGGAATAGATTCAATATTATTAGCTTCATCAATTAATAAATATTCAAAGTGTATGGAGTTTGGCAGTGGTTCTGGAATTATTTTAGTATATTTATCTAAAAGGTTTCCTAGCTCAAAGATACTAGGAATTGAAAAAAATATAGACTTAGTTAATTTAGCAAAAAATAATTTAAAAATTAATAAAATTACTAAAAGTTCCGCTGAAGTTCTGCAAAGCAATTTAGGTGATGATATTTTTTTAAGAAATAATAACAATACTTTTGATAGAATTGTTATGAACCCTCCTTATTTTTCTCCTGAAAAAGTTATTATGTCTAAAAATATTACAAAAGCATCTTCTAGATACGAATTTGATGTTAATAAGTGGTTTACTGCAGCATATAAAAAATTAAAGCCCAAAGGTTTTTTAAACTTTATATTTAGAACAGAAAATTTAGATTTAGTTTTAAATAACCTATACCCTAAGTGGGGAGATATAAAAATTTATCCTTTATGGCCAAAAAAAAACATAAAATCTAAATTAATGATTGTGCAAGCAAAAAAGAATGCGAAATCAGGTGTACAAATTCTACCTGGACTTGTATTGCATAATAATGATGGAAGTTATACAAAGGCTTGTGAAAATATATTAGATTATAAAAATTTTATAAAACTTAACTAATAGAATTGTTAATAATAGAGGATTGAATTAATGAAATTGATATCTAAACTTTTTAAAAGTGCAAAACCAGTTGTAAATGTAATAAGAATGAATGGTGTAATAGCTAGTGGATCGAAGTTTCCTGGTTCAAGTAATTTATCTCTAGAAAGTTTAGAGAAACAAATTGAGAGAGCCTTTACTGGTAAAAAAATTGCTGGTGTTGCTCTCATTATTAATTCTCCTGGTGGATCTCCTGTTCAATCTGCTTTAATCTCAGAGAGAATAATTGAATTATCAAGTAAAAATAATATTCCAGTATTTGCTTTTGTAGAGGATGTTGCAGCATCAGGGGGTTATTGGCTTGCATGTTCTGCAGACGAAATATTTGTTATGCCTGCTTCTATAGTTGGTTCTATAGGAGTTATTTCAGCTGGTTTTGGTTTTGTAGAAATTATTAAAAAAATAGGAGTAGAGAGAAGAGTATTTTCGAAGGGAGAAAATAAGGGAATGTTAGATCCTTTTCAACCTCAAAATCCAGACGATGTAAAAGTTATTACAGATTTGCAAGAAGAAATACATAATCAATTCAAAGAATGGGTAAGTAAAAGAAGAGGAAATAGATTAAAGCAAGAAACTATCGATAAAGAGGGGATTTTTGAAGCAAAGATTTTTTCTGGGACAAAAGCATGTGAAATTGGCTTAGCTGATTCAATTGGAGAATTAAAGCAAGTATTAAGAAGCCGGATAAGTGATAAGGTAATTTTTAAAGAAATTTCTGGACGAAAAAAATTAGGGCAAAGACTTGGTTTATCGTCGTCAAGATATTATAAAGTAATAGATTATATTGAAGAAAGAATTGCTTTTGCTAGGTATGGTCTCTAGAAATTTATAAAGGACTGGAATTTTATGTTAGGTTTTAGTATTCCAAAAATATTATTATTAATTTTCATAATATTAATAGTTTGGTATGGATTTAAAGTTATAGAAAAAAGAACGTCCATGAAAAAAAGCCGTTCTTCTGATGTAAATAGTGCAAATGAATCAAGTAAATTTAAAGATGATGATATTCAAGATTTAGAGAAATGCCCTAAATGTAATAATTATTTTATTCCTGGATCTGAGTGTACGGAATGTAATCCAAATAAATGAATAGGAACTAAAAGTGCCAAAAGTTGATAATTCGTTTCAGTCACTTATAATGCGTTTACAAGAGTATTGGGCAAAAAATAATTGCGTCATACTTCAACCTTTAGATATGGAGGTAGGGGCGGGAACATTTCACCCAGCAACAGTTTTAAAGGCTCTTGGAAAAGAACCTTGGAAAGCAGCATATGTTCAGCCATGTAGAAGACCAACTGATGGAAGGTATGGCTTGAATCCAAACAGACTTCAACACTATTACCAATTTCAAACTGTATTAAAACCTTCACCAGATAATATTCAAGAGTTATATCTCGAAAGTTTGGATTGTCTTGGAATAGATTCTAAAAAAAATGATATTCGTTTTGTAGAAGATGATTGGGAAAGCCCTACTTTAGGAGCTTGGGGACTTGGATGGGAAGTGTGGTGTAATGGTATGGAAGTTTCTCAATTTACTTATTTCCAACAAGTTGGAGGTATTGACTGTTTTCCTATTACAGGCGAACTTACATATGGTTTAGAAAGGTTAGCTATGTATATTCAAGGTATAGATAATGTTTATGATCTATCTTGGAACTCAGATGGTGTAAGATATGGAGATGTTTTTTTACAAAATGAAAAAGAACAATCAACATACAATTTTGAAAAATCTAATCCCACTACCTTGATAAAAAATTTTAAAGAATTAGAATCTTTAAGTTTTAAACTAATTCAAGATAATTTAGTTTTGCCCGCTTACGAGCAGTGTATTAAAGCGAGTCACATATTTAATCTCATAGATGCAAGCGGAGTTATTGGTGTAAATGAAAGAGCAGATTATATTGGAAGAGTTAGAGGTATGGTGAAAGCTTGTTCTGATCTTTATTTAGATAATTTGAAAGAAAAAACTTAAATGCCAGAATTATTAATAGAATTATTTTCAGAAGAAATTCCAGCCAACTTACAGAAATCCTCCGTCAATACTTTAGAATTTATGATTTTAAACTATTTTAAAGAAGAAGGGTTAAGTTTTCAAAAATCTCAAGTTTTTTGGAGCCCCATGAGACTTTCATTAAGTATAGAAGAGGTGGGTCTTAAATCAGAAGATATAGAAATTAATAAAAGAGGCCCAAGGTATGATGCAAATGATAATGCAATTGAGGGCTTTGCAAGAGGTTTAAAAGTTAATAAAACTGATTTAGTTATAGAAGATACTGAAAAAGGTAAATTTTATTTTTATAAAAGTTTTAAGAAAGGAATAAAGGCTCAAACAATTATTGAAGAAGCAATCAAGAAAGTAATAATTTCTTTTCCTTGGAAAAAATCAATGCGCTGGGGTTCTAATAATATAAAATGGATTAGGCCTCTGCATAACATTTTATGTGTTTTTGATGGTAAGCCCATAAAATTTAATATTGAGAATATTAAGAGTAATTCTAAAACTTATGGTCATAGGTATCTTTCTCCAAAATTAATCAAAATTATGAATAAGGAGGATTATATAAATAAATTATTAAACGCTAATGTTATAATTGATCCAGAAGATAGAAAAGAAAGTATTTTAAAGTCGGGAAAGCTACTTACTAATAAAATTGGGTTAACTTTTAACCCTTCTAATCATTTGCTTGATGAGGTTTGTAATATAGTTGAATATCCTTTTTTATTTATAGGTGCTTTTGAAAAAGAGTATCTATCTCTTCCTGAACCAATATTAGAATTAACTATGATAAAACAGCAGAAATATTTTCCATTGTATAATAATGATGGTACTTTAAGTAGAAATTTTTTAGGTGTTTCTAATATTCCTTTAAAAAACAATAAGCAGATTATTATAGGAAATGAAAGAGTTTTAAGAGCAAGACTTTCTGATGCTCGCTTCTTTTTTAACAACGATATTAAAAAAGGTCTTACTAAATTATCAGAAAATTTAAAAAATATTATATTTCATCGTTCTCTTGGTTCTATGGAAGATAAAATAAATAGAATGACATCTAATATTTTAAAATATTCAAAATATTTTAATTCCGATAGTAAATTAACTTTAAAAGCTGCCATGCTATGTAAGGCTGATTTGTGTAGTGAAGTAGTTTATGAAATGCCTGAATTACAAGGTAAGATCGGAGGTATTTATGCTACAAAAAATAATATGCCAGAAGAGGTTTCAATTGCGATAAAAGAACAATATTCTCCTTTAGGTCCTTCCGATAAATGTCCTTCTATCCCAGAAGCCAGTCTTCTGTCATTTTCAGATAAGATAGACAGTCTAATTGGTTTTATAGCAATGGATATGAAAGCAACCGGTTCTAAAGATCCATTTGGCTTAAGAAGGTCTTGCTTAGGAGTTATAAGAATTTTACTTGAAAATAAAATAAGAGTTTCTATAGATGAAGTAATAGATGATTCCTACGATTCATTCAAAAAATATAATATTAATCTCAAACTTTCAAAACTTGAAACAAATAAATATGCTACAGAATTTATTTATGAACGTTTAAGAGTTTTTCTTAGAGATAAGGGCTTATCACAATCAGTTATTCAAGCTATATTTGGAGTATCAAAATATAAGGATATTTTAGATGATGTAAATAGAATTTACGCATTAAATGATTTTATGGAGAATAAAAAAGGTAAAGAATTTTTTAGTATATTGAAGAGAGTTAGAAGAATAGTGAGCATAGAAGAAAAGAGAGATAACAAGACGATTTTACCTGAGCCAGAGAAAGAATTATTTGAACTAAATGAAGAAAAAGATCTATTTAAATCTTACATTAAATACTCAAAAATTACGGAAGATTTGATAGTTAATAAAGAATATATTCAGGCAATGGAGACATTCTCACAAGTTTCATCAGAATTAGAAAACTTTTTTGAAAATGTCCAGGTTAATGTAAAAAATACTGCATTACGAAATAATAGATTAAAACTTTTAGCTATGATTAGAGGGGCGTTTTTAAATTTTGCAGATTTTTCATTGATTGAAGCAGAAAACGAAGTTAAATAAGCATATAATTTCATACTTTATTAAAGGGATATTTTAATGAAAAAATGGGTTTATAATTTTGGTGCGGGAAGTGCAGAGGGTGATGCTAGTCATAAAAATCTTTTGGGTGGTAAAGGTGCTAATTTAGCAGAAATGAATAATATTGGTATACCTGTTCCTCCGGGACTAACAATAACTACAGAAGTTTGTAATTATTATTATGATAACACCCAAGAATATCCAAAAGAATTAAATGACCAATTAAACTTATCTTTAAAAAATATTGAAAAAATTACAGGAATGAAGTTTGGTGCTTCAAAGGCACCTTTATTACTCTCTGTAAGATCGGGGGCTCGAGCTTCTATGCCAGGTATGATGGATACAGTATTAAATTTAGGGTTAAATGATATTACTGTTGAAGGTTTAGCTGCAGAGAGTGGAGATGATAGGTTTGCTTACGATAGTTATAGAAGATTTATACAAATGTATGGCGATGTTGTTTTAGAAATAGACTCATTAGAATTTGAAGAAATAATAGATAATCAAAAAGAAATAGACCATATAACTTTAGATACCGAAGTATCTGCGCAATCATGGAAAATAATTACTAAAAAATTTAAAGATTTAGTAAAAAATAAAACAGGAAACGATTTTCCTCAAGACCCTATTGAGCAGTTATGGGGTTCTATTAGTGCTGTATTTAATTCATGGATGAACCAAAGAGCTATTACATATAGAAAATTAAATGATATCCCTCAGTCATGGGGAACGGCTGTTAACGTGCAAGCTATGGTATTTGGAAATATGGGTGATGATTGTTGTACAGGGGTTGCATTTACTAGAAACCCATCTACGGGAGAAAATAATTATTATGGCGAATATTTAATTAATGCTCAGGGAGAGGATGTTGTTGCGGGCATACGAACTCCTCAGAACCTAACTGTTAGAGAAAAAGAAGAACAAAAATCAGATGCTTTAGCAATGGAAGAGTCAATACCGGAAATTTATCAGGAATTAGCTGGTATTTTTAAAAAATTAGAATCACATTATTTGGATATGCAAGATATAGAATTTACTGTTCAAAAGAGTAAACTATGGATATTACAAACACGTTCGGGAAAAAGAACAACTAGTGCTGCAGTAAAAATTGCAGTAGAAATGCAAAAAGAAGGTTTAATTAGTAAAGAGGTTGCTATTGCAAGGATAGATCCACTGGGATTAGATCAATTACTTCATCCCACTTTAGATCCTAAAGCAAATAAAGAAATTATTTCTCGTGGTTTACCGGCTTCGCCTGGAGCAGCTTGTGGAAAAGTAGTGTTTAATTCTGAAGAAGCTGTAGAAATGTCAAAAAACGGAGAAGAAGTTATTCTAGTAAGAATGGAAACGAGCCCAGAAGATATTCATGGAATGCATGCTGCCAATGGAATACTAACAAGTAGAGGTGGTATGACAAGTCATGCAGCAGTTGTTGCAAGAGGAATGGGAAGAGCTTGTGTTGCAGGTGCTGGTGATATTTTGATTGATCATGATAATAACAAGTTTTCTGTTGGAGATATTACTATAAATTCTGGTGAAATAATTACCATAGATGGAAGTTTAGGCGAAGTAATCAAGGGTGAAGTGTCTACAATTATGCCAGAACTTTCTGAAGATTTTTCTGAATTAATGGACTGGGCAGATCAAGTAAGAAAACTAAATATTAGATCAAATGCTGAAACTCCGGTAGATGTAAAAACAGCGCTAGAATTTGGTGCAGAGGGAATAGGGCTATGTAGAACAGAGCATATGTTCTTCGATAATGAGAGAATATTGGCAGTCAGAGAAATGATATTTTCAGATAGTGAAAAGGATAGAAGAAAATCTTTAGAAAAAATATATCCTATGCAAAAAAATGATTTTGTAGAAATATTTAAACTTATGAGAGAATTACCTGTTACAATCAGACTTTTAGATCCACCTTTACATGAATTTTTGCCTAAAGAAGAAGAGGAATTACAAGAATTATCAGATATTTTAGGAAAAGATCTTTCTCATATTCGTTCTAGGTCTTTACAATTAGAAGAGCAAAACCCCATGTTAGGTCATCGTGGCTGTAGACTTGGCGTAACATTCCCTGAAATATATGAAATGCAAATAAGATCTATTTTTGAAGCTTCAATGGAAGTTACTGAAAAAATGAATATTGAAATTATTCCAGAAATTATGATACCTTTAATTATCAGTGACAAGGAATTTTTATTTTTTAAAGATATAGTAGAAGCCACTTCTAAATCAATAAATAAGGAATATGGAAAAACGCCAAAATATCTTTTAGGCACTATGGTTGAATTGCCGAGAGCTGCATTAAACGCTGAAAGTATAGCATCTCATGCTGATTTTTTTAGTTTTGGTACAAATGATTTAACACAAACTACACTTGGAATAAGTAGAGATGATTGTGCTAAATTCTTACCTGATTACATAGAGCATAACATTCTAGATAATGACCCATTTATTTCAATAGATGTAAGTGGAGTAGGTAAATTAGTTTCAAATGCAGTGCAAGATGGACGTAAAACAAATCAAGAAATCAAACTAGGTATATGTGGAGAACATGGCGGAGATCCAAAATCAATAGAATTTTTCCATAAGACAGGACTTAATTATGTATCTTGCTCACCTTACCGAGTTCCAATTGCAAGATTAGCTGCAGCTCAGGCAAAAATAAAAAATAAGTAGCTTAGATAAATTCCAATTCACTATTTTTAACGTTGATAGTAATATTATTATTTTTTAAATTCTCATATATTACAGTGTTAATGCTTACTAGGCATATGCCTAGACTAGATGACCGAACTGTTCCAACTGCTTTATTATCAATAAATATTCTTTCACCATTTGAAATATCTTTACCAATAATCTTTGCTACTACTAATTTTCGTTTAGCGGTTCCTCTATATTTTTGTCTAGCCGTATTTTCTTGCCCAACATAGCAACCTTTTGTAAAATCTATAGCGTTTATCTGTTCAAAATTATTTTCTATTATAAAGCTTTTTTCTTTTACTAAGTCTGAACACGGATGAGGTATTCCATACTTAATTCTTATATAATCCCATTCTGATAAAATACCTTTTGATAGGCTATTAAATTCTTTTAGCAAATTATTTGAATAAACTCTTAATCCTAAATTTCTGTTTCGAGGGTCTATAAATAGTAAATTATCAGAAATATTTTTTGTACACCCTTCATTATTTTTGATTTTTAAAATAGATATAAGTTTACTAAGATCTGATCCATATATGGCATAAGTGTCAGTTTCATCTTTCAAAGTTATTTCTACATTACTTCTAAGTTTATATATATTTAATTTATGAATTAGTTCTTCATGAAAAATTTTTTCGCAATCCATAATTATATAATTTTCCTTTGATTCAAGAAATAAGAAAAAATCATAAAGGTATTTTCCTTGAGGAGATAATAGAGCTGAATAAATAGATCTATCTTTAGAGATTAAATCTATATTATTAGTTACTATTGACTGTAAAAATTTTTTACTATCTTTACCTTTTATCTTTAATAGTGTTCTGTTTTTTAATTTTATTATTTTTAAATTTTCAAACATTTATTTTAATTATTATCTCCGGTCGCATAAAAATACTTGCATTCATTTAATTACCTTCGTACACCGATAATATGTTAATAACTTTTTTAGATAATAACCATAAATATGATGGTTCAACAATTAATAATAAACCACTTGATGGTGCACTAAAATCAATTATTCTTCTATCAGAGGCACTAGCTAGTATAGGTCATATTGTTAGAATTTACAATAATTGTGAAGAGTCAAATGTAATAAATAATGTTAGTTGGAAACAAATAGATAAATTTGATGCAAGTCATTCAGATGTATGGATAGTACATAATGATCCAAAATTATTTGATTTAGTTCCTTTTAAAGAAAAAAAAATACTGTGGTTAACAAGTTCTGGACTAAAGCTAGCAAGACCAGAGAATTTTTCACTAACAATGAAACATAAACCAACAATTATAATTCAAGGTGAAAATCACGTTAATTCAATTCCTGAAGGATTGAAATCTTTGGACGCTAGTATAATTCCTTCAGGACAAAGTAAGTATTTTATTGAGAATGAAGATTTATTTCCTTCCGTAACACCTAAAGCTCTAGTTACCACACATCCTCTTATGGGTTTAGATTGGATAATAGATATATGGATTAAATATATACATATAAAACTTCCATGGGCTGAGTTACATATTTATTCTCATAGCCTTTACAAAGCGGTATCAGGAGAAAAATTTCCAGAGGTTTATAAGGAAATCGCAAATATAGTAAAAAATAATTTAAGATATAATATAAAAGTTAACATTCCCAAAATAGATAAGTTAATGATTGAAGAAATAAGAGATTTTAGAGTTCATTTATACCCATCCCATAAATTTGAAGTTTCCTCTTTCTCCCTCTCAGAGACCCAAGCTCTTGGAATACCTGCTATAGTAAGACCTTTAGGTTCAGCACCAGAAAAAATTTATAAAGGCAAGACAGGTTTTATTGCAGAAAATGAAAAATTGTTTTCAGAGTATACAATTAAATTATTGAGTGATTTAACTTATTTTAAAGCTGTAAATAAAGAGTGTAAGACTTTAAAGAAGACAAGAGACTGGAATAAAGTAGCAGAAGAATTTATACAAGTATTTAAAAGTTAGGTAAGAAGTATTATGAATAAGTTATTATTTATAGGAAATACTCGTTTAGGCGATGCAGTTATGTCTTCGGGCTTATTGAATGATCTAGCTAATTATTATAATGCAAGAGTTACAGTAGTTTGCGGTAAAGTGGCTGCCCCATTATTTGAAGATTGTCCATTTGTAGAAAAAATCATCAAAATTAATAAAAAAAAATATAGTTTACATTGGTTGGAAATATGGAATGAAATTCGCTTAAATAAATGGGATGTCATATGCGATTTAAGAAGTACTCCTATAGTATGGTTTGTAAAAGCTAAAAAAAGAATAGTGTTAGGTTCGAGGGGAGATAAAATTCATCGTGTCAAAAGATTAGCAAAATTAAATCCTTTTGAAAAAATCCCTATCCCATTAGTTTGGATAAGTAAGGAAACTTTATTGGAAGCAAAAAAATATTTATATAAAGATATTGGCCCATTTATTGCAATTGGTCCAACAGCAAATTGGCCAGCAAAAGTATGGCCTAGCGATAATTTTGTTAGTTTAATTAGAAGAATTTTAAATTTTAAGGAACTAAAAGATTGTAAAGTTATTTTAGTTGGAGGACCAGGAGAAGAATTAATTGGTAAAGAACTATGTGAAAAACTCGTGGATATTAAACCTATTAATTTAATAGGTAAACCCATTTTACCAACTGCTGCAATATTTTCATTATCAAAAATTTTTATTGGAAACGATTCTGGATTAATGCATTTATCTGCAGCTACAGGAATTCCGACACTAGGTTTATTTGGTCCTACAGATGATAGGCTATACTCTCCAACCGGCAAAAATGCCTTATTTATTAGGACTCCAAAAAGTCCTGAAGAATTGATGGATATTCCAAACTTTAATCATAGAACTTCACCGTCCTTGATGGGTACATTAACAGTAGAAATGGTTGAAAATAGGGTTAAAGATCTCTTGCTAAGAGTAAAATGATTTCATAATATTAAAAAGAATATTTTTTAAGGAGAGAAAATGAAAGCATATATGATAGCTCATATTGAAGTTACTAATCCTGAGTTAATGGCTAAATATAGAGAAAAAGTACCTGCAATAGTAGAAAAATACGGAGGAAAATATCTTGTAAGAGGAGGAGATTCTGTATTACTTGAAGGAGATTTTTTTAAACATAGGGTTGTTTTATTAGAATTTCCTGATCGTGAGGCTGCCGAAAAATTTTATAATTCTGAGCAATATGCTCCGATCAAGCAAATGAGGTTAGCAGCTGGCAATAATTCTTCAGTAATAGTGGACGGACTGTAAGTCTAAATTATTTATTTTTTTATACTAAATATATTATTTTTTGTTGGAAATTTTTTATTTTTAACCTCTTGAGAGTATTTGCTAACAGCTTTAGTAATCGAATCATTTATTTTACCATATTTTTTTACAAATTTTGGAGTAAAATCTCCGTATAAATTTAAAATATCATGGATAACTAGTATTTGACCGTCACAATTTCTACCTCCACCTATTCCAATAGTAGGTACTTTTATATTTTTAGTAATATTTGTCGCTAGTTCTTCTGGTATAGCTTCAACTACCATTGAGAAAGCTCCCGCATCAGAGATAGCTTTAGCATCATTCATCAGTTTAATTGATTCTTTTTCAGTCTTACCTTGCGTAAAAAATCCACCTAATGTCTGAATTCTTTGTGGCATAAGTCCTATATGCCCCATAACAGGAATACCTCTTTGGTTCAGAAAATATATTGTTTCCGCAAATTCCTCTCCACCCTCTAATTTTACTGATTGAGCGCCCGTTTTCCTCATTATTTTGCTAGCAGATCTAAAAGCTTTTTCAGGTGATTCTTCATAGCTTCCAAATGGCATATCTACTACAATGTGTGGTTTAGTTGTTGAGCGGACCACTGCAGCACCATGGTTCATCATCATATCCAATGTAACTGATAAAGTATTTTTATATCCGTATATTGTCATTCCTAAGCTATCGCCTACTAAAATAATATCTACTTGATCATTAATTAATCTGGCCATTTGTGCAGTATAACAAACTAAAGCAACGAGTGGTTCTTGTTTGTCATTTAGTAGTTTTCTTTTTCTTATATCTTTTACAGTTAATCTTTTATTCATTTTATTTCTCTTAAAATTATTGAAAAAATATAACAAAAATTAATTTTTTTTTCAGTATAAATTTATTATTTGTTTCTATTGCGATTGACATTCATTATCAACTATATTTTAATGTTTTGAGGGATTGGAGTAAATATGTACGTTTGTATATGCAACGCATTCACATGTAGAGATGTCAGAAAAGTAAGAGATCAAGGAGTATCTCGCTCTGGACAAGTATATAAAAAGTTAGGCTGTAAAATGCAATGTGGCAAATGTTTAGAGACAATTGATAGTGTTTTAAAAGAACCAGTCGATGCCGATTCTGTAAATAATAGTAACCCTGAAAACCTTAATTTTTTTCCAGCAAATTTGTAAAAAAATAATTATTTAATAAGTTTATATAAAATTTTAGTCTATAAAATTTTATGCTTAAACACGTATTTTATTGCGAATGAGAATGCATCGCAAGTACTTGATTTTAAACAATTTTTATTGATTTATGTTTGAATTTTACTATATATTAAAGATAATATTTTTTAAGGAGGTACTTATGAAAGGCGACAAAGAAGTAATAAAACATTTTAATAAAGTTTTAACAAATGAATTAACAGCTATTAATCAATATTTTTTACATTCTAAAATGTTTAAAGATTGGGGATATGAAAAATTGGGAAAGAAGGAGTATGAGGAATCTATTGATGAGATGAAACATGCCGACACAATAATTGAAAGAATACTCTTTTTGAATGGTATCCCTAATGTTCAAGAAATGCATAAAATAATGATTGGAGAGGAACCGGTTGAGTGCTTGAAATGTGACTTTCAAATAGAGGTAAAGGCTATACCTGATTTAAAAGAAGCTATTCAGCATTGTGAGAAGGTATCTGATTTTGTTAGCAGAGATATTTTTAGACAAATCCTGGACTCAGAGGAAGAGCATTATGATTGGCTAGAAACCCAATTACAATTATCTGAAGAAATCGGAAGAGAAAACTGGTTACAATCTCAAATGTAATAATTATCTTTTAATTCTTCTTAAATTAACTATATATAATAGAAACTATATAGATTTAAGGAGATGGATGTGAAAGAATTTTTTTCTGGAACAGATAACTATGTTGCAACAGATGAACTAGCTTTGGCAGTAAACGCTGCTATTACTTTAGAAAGACCCCTACTTATTAAAGGCGAGCCAGGTACTGGTAAAACAATGCTAGCTGAGGAAGTAGCTAAATCACTTGAGAAATCTCTTCTAAGGTGGCATGTCAAATCTACTACTAAAGCTCAGCAAGGGCTTTATGAATATGATGCCGTATCAAGACTAAGAGATTCTCAGTTGGGAGATGCCAGAGTAGAGGATATAAATAATTATATAAAAAGGGGAGTATTGTGGGATGCTTTTGAGGCAAAAGAAAAGCCGGTACTTCTTATTGATGAAGTAGATAAAGCAGATATAGAGTTTCCAAATGATTTACTTTTAGAGTTAGATAAAATGGAGTTTTATGTCTATGAGACAAAACAAAATATCGTAGCAAGAGAAAGACCTATCGTTATAATAACTTCAAATAATGAAAAGGACTTACCAGATGCTTTTCTAAGAAGATGCTTTTTTCATTACATAAGATTTCCTGATGAAGAAACTATGAAATCAATCATTGAGGTTCATTTTCCTAAGATAAAAAAGAAGTTAGTAGATTCTGCATTAAAATCTTTTTTTGAAGTAAGAGAAGTTCCTGGAATTAAGAAAAAACCATCAACGTCTGAACTATTGGATTGGATTAAATTACTATTAGCTGAAGATGTACCCCCAGAATTATTAAGAGAAAAGGACTCTAAGAATGCTTTGCCCCCACTTTATGGAGCGCTTCTAAAGAATGAAGCTGACGTTCACATGTTTGAAAGACTTGCATTTATGGCAAGGCGAGATAACAATTAAACTAAGGAGAAAAATATAATGTTTACAAAATATAAAACTAGTATTTCATCTAATTCTTTTATTAAATTTCTTATATTAATAATTGCTTATTTAGGATTATCTACTAGTGCTTTTGCAAAAGAAATTTGTGTTACGAATTTTGGAAAAGATCCTATTGCTATGATAGTAGGTCATTCTATGCAATGGGTTGACCCTAGAAGAGGCAGATGTATTAATACAAATGAAATAGAAGCTTTAATTCAAAATATTGAAGTAAAAGATGTATGCTCATTTGATGAAAAAACTACAACTGTAGATTTAGTGACTTATGCATGCTTCAGGGTTAAAGGTTCATCAGGCCAATGTTCTCCTGAAATTGAGAATTGGGAATTTCCTGAAGATTGTGAAAAAAGAGTAAAAAGATCTAATTAGTATAGGAAAATTGTTGTTTATAGGTTTCTTACATCAGCTAAAAGAAGCAGGAGTCCCAGTTTCTATTAGAGAGTATTTAGACTTTTTATCTGGATTAGATAAAGGAATTATTAATCTTAATACTAATTCTTTTTACCACTTTGCCAGAGCCTCTTTAGTAAAAGATGAAAGACACTATGACAGATTTGATCGGACTTTTTCTGAATTTTTTGAGGGAGCTCTTAAAAAAGGCGAAGAACTTTTAAGTAGTATTCCAGATGAGTGGATTCAAGATGCTTTACAAAAAAATTTGACTGAAGAGGAAAGAGCAAAAATAGAATCCTTAGGCGGATGGGATAAATTGTTAGAGACTTTAAAAAAACGATTAGAAGAACAAAAGAAAAGGCACCAAGGTGGAAATAAATGGATAGGTACTGGTGGAACTTCTCCATTTGGTTCAGGAGGTTATAATCCAGAAGGAATAAGAATAGGTAATGAAGGACAAAGGCAAGGTAGAGCCGTAAAAGTCTGGGAAAAAAGGTTATGGACAAATTTTGATGATAAAAAAACTTTAGGCATCAGAGATATTAGAGTTGCGGTAAGAAGATTAAGACACTTTGCACGAACGGGAACGCCTGACGAATTTGATCTAAATGGTACAATATCCGCAACAGCTAATAATGGTGGATATTTAGATGTAAAAATGATGCCGGAAAGAAAAAATAGAGTCAAATTATTATTATTTTTAGATGTAGGAGGGTCCATGGATCCTTATATAGAAGCGTGTGAAGAATTATTTTCTGCATCAAAAAGTGAATTTAAAGATTTAGAGCATTTTTATTTTCATAATTGCCCATATGAAATTCTATGGAAAAATAACCCACGTTCTTCAGATGATATAGTTTCTACTTGGGACATTATTAGAAAGTATGGAAGTGATTATAGAGTATTATTTGTAGGAGATGCCTCAATGAGCCCATATGAGGTAGCATATGCAGGTGGGTCTATTGAACATTGGAATGAAGAATCAGGGGCCACGTGGCTAGATAGAATTACTTCACATTTCGATTCAGTAGCTTGGCTAAACCCAGAAAGTAAAAAAATATGGAATTCTTCTGCTTCTAATAAAATGATCAGAGAAATATTTGATGAAAGAATGTATGAATTAAATCTAAGCGGTATAGAAGCCGCTATGAAAAGGCTTTCTAGATAGTTTTTTAAATAGCTAAAT
>CETH01184180.1_pt1 | contig 20609 bp, 21 predicted proteins | sample 361461 | NCBI WGS metagenome assembly CETH01 (sample SAMEA2622695, study PRJEB7988) | marine metagenome | isolation source: saline water (ENVO:00002010), including
GAGGCAATCCAGCAGGCTGGTGGAAAAAAGTGATAGTAAGCTATTAATGTCATACTTGGGGTGGGTGACAAACCACTTTTCCTGCTCTATTCCACAATATATCTGGGGGTGCCATTTGGGGCGTTCTAATCTGAAAAGGAGCTAGAATGACCATTGGTGCCAAAGATAGGACTCCGATGACGGCGCTAAAGCAGAATACAGTTGGAGCTCCAGACGCTATCAAAAGGGAACTTTACAAAAGACCCATCAAATATTTCGTGCTCTTTTATTCTTGTGAATCTGACCACATGGATATGCACGGTGTTCTCACATTTAAGTCGTTGGAAGCGGCCTATATTCTCTTTTGGTCCTATACTTGAAGATCGGTTGCTAACAATGAAAAAATTCGGTATCGGACAAGGGGTCCTGCGCGAAGAAGATCCCCGTCTTCTGAGGGGTAATGGTCTATTTGTAAATGACGTGGGGCTCCCGAATCAGGCTCATGCAGTAGTCCTACGCTCTCCTCATGCCCATGCCGAAATACTTTCAATAGATGTATCCGCCGCATCTTGCCTTCCAGGTGTTAATGCGATTTATACTGGCGAAGATATCGCCTCGGACAGCCTCGGCGTGCCCGGTATGCCGGTCAAATGGCTGAGACCGGATGGTCAGCCCATGAGATACCGACCCCAGCCTCCACTGGCACGAAATCGGGTGCGTTATGTGGGTGATCCAGTTGCCCTCATAATCGCGGATACCTTGGATCAAGCCACAGATGCGGCGGAAACAGTCAGGGTTGAATATGAACCATTGCCGTCTGTTACCGATACTGCGCAAACCGTCGATGCTGACGCACCATTGGTATGGGACGATTACCCCGACAACATCTCTGGTCTTTACCTTGCTGGTGATGAGGCTGCGACTAACAGCGTATTCGAGAGTGCTCCCCGAATCGTCAAAAGACGGTTTACGATCAGCCGTGTCTTTGCCCATTACATGGAACCGAGGGGTGCAATTGGCGAATACGACCATCGTGAAGACCGTTTCTTATTGCATGCTGATGTGCAGTATCCGCATAGAGTTAGGCAGTTGCTGGCAGAAAAGATATTCAGGGTACCGGAACAGAATATTCGCGTAGTTTCGCGAGATGTTGGGGGCGGGTTTGGTACTAAGGGGTGGCAGTACGCCGAACATCGACTTGTACTTTGGGCAGCACGTAAATTAGGTCGTCCGGTGAAATGGACCTGCACTCGGTCGGAAGCGGTACAAGCGGATGAGCATGGCCGTGATAATGTCACTGATGCGGAACTCGCACTTGATGAAAATGGCATTGTCCTCGGACTTAGAGTGCAGACTATCGTCAATATCGGCGCCTATCTCTCTGCAATCCGCAATCTGCTGGCCGCTTTTACGAATGTTGGCACGCTAATCGGAGTTTATAATATACCGGTTGCCCATGCGTCGGTGAGGACCGTGCATTCGAATTCCAATCCGACTGCACCTTATCGGGGTGCTGGGCGTCCAGAAGCAACCTACATAATCGAGCGGATGTTCGACGAGACGGCACGGGAGTTGCATATCGACCCGACGCAGCTACGAGCTCGAAACATGATACGGCCCGAGGCAATGCCATTGAAAACGGCGCTTGGCCTTGTATACGATTGCGGAGAGTTTGCTGAGAACCAGAAACAAGTTCTTGAGATGGCAGATTACGCGGGTTTCCCTTCTCGTCGAAAGGAGGCCCGTAACCGAGGGAAACTGCGAGGAATCGGCACCGCCAATCCAATCGAGCGTTCTGCCTCTCCATCTCCCGACTTTGCAGAAATCCGATTTTCTACCGACGGTACCGCTAGTATTCTTATGGGTACCAAAAGTCAGGGCCAGGGGCATGAAACGGTCTATAAACAGATCGTTGGAGAACGCCTCGGATTGGACCCATCCCAAATGCGGGTGATCGATGGCGATACTGACCGTATTGCGTTTGGCATTGGTACAATGGGCTCTCGTTCGACGGTGATCGGGGGTTCGGCACTTTACTATGCTGCTGAAAAAGTGATCGAAAAGGCGAGGGTCATAGCCGCACATGTTTTAGAGGTCGCGGACACAGATGTTGTGTTCGAAGACGGTGCATTTTTTGTCGTTGGCACGGACCGGTCGACTTCCCTAACCAATATAGCCAAGGCATCTTTTCAACCTGCGAAATTGCCGCCCGGTGTCGAACCCGGCCTATTCGAAACGGCAACCTTCGTACCCGACGACGATACATATCCAAACGGCAGCCATGTCTGCGAAGTGGAAATTGATCCGGAAACCGGCCAAACTAAGTTGGTAGGATATTGGGTCGTTGACGATGTCGGGGTTATGATTAATCCGGTGATTGTTAAAGGCCAGATACACGGTGGAGTTGCTCAGGGAGTGGGTCAGGCTCTGGGTGAGAGGGTGGCCTATGATCCAGATAGCGGTCAGATTCTCAGCGGCTCTTTCATGGATTACTGTATGCCGCGCGCGGAAGATTTCCCTTATATAGAAATAAAAGGAAATGGAGTTCCCACCCAGAGGAATCCGCTGGGTGTTAAAGGCGCTGGCGAAGCCGGAACTGTTGGCGCACTACCGGCAACCATGAATGCGGTTATGGATGCGCTGGCTCAGGTCAACGTAAAGGCTCTCGATATGCCGGCGACCCCCGATCGGATCTGGGAGGCCATCCGCTGCGCATCAGAGGTTTAGGAAGGTTCTATGTCTTTTTGGGCCAAGTTTTCGATCATCTGAATGAGAGTTTTTCGCATAATCTCTATATTTTGGGGAGATATGCCGTGTGCAGCGGTGCGGTCGATCTCTTCCTCGAGGGGTAAAAGAATAGTCCTCAGTGCAGAGCCTTCCGGCGTCAGATAGACATAGTATTTTCGCTTATTACCAGGATTATGCCGTTTAATGATGTATCCCTTTTCGATCAATGCCTTGACGGCAGCAAAGGTGGTTGGTTCGGTAAAACCAACGACGTCACTCAGTTCTTTCTGGGTCAAACCTTCCCGGTCCCATAGGACTTTCAGGAACGCCCAATGTCCGAGCGGAACTCCGTATTCCGAAAGTAAGTGCGTCAGGCTATGACCGTAGCTACGTCCCGCAGTCCGTATGAGGTGTGCCAATGGTTCATTCGGGCTGCCACTTTGTGAATGACATAGAGTTGGATCCCCTCGATCCAAGAGATTATCGTTCATTTCTCGACATCTCCCGGTGTGACCTGGTGATTCAAAAGGATTTCCCGGCCCTCGTTCGCTGACTGTATTATTGCGCAGCATACTTCAAGCGTAGCACGGCCCCATTCACCAGTATGTATTGGCGGGACGCCGTCATTCACGGCGGCATACAATTCGTCAATCACCTCCGCACGCGGAATAAATGGGTTGGGTAGGGGATGGAAATCGATATCAGTGTGGCGATAGACCCGCACGCCGTTGGGTAGCGGGCGTATGTCGGCTCGCGGACAACTCACGATGAATAGACCGAAATGTTCGTGTTGGTGGTCTGGTCTCCTTAGGTCTGAACGGACTGCTCCCGCACGTCCGCCATAGGCACGGTCGGCCTTGATTGCGGCTTCGGTGCGCGTGTCTTCGAAAGGATCAGACAGCGCCCGGCGGGATGAACCATAATTTTCCGGGTCCTTGGCTGCCCCTGATTCCGTTCTCCAACCGTTAAATTCATCAGTATCAAAATGTGCGTAGCCAGAATAGGTTAAGTTTGCAACCGTTCCGTTGGCGAACTTCAATAGGGCTGAATACGCACCTTCTGTCGATCGGGAGATGTCAAAGTCTCCTGTCGTCGCGTATACCGTCTCCACCTCGCCTCCACCTAAAAGTCGGGTAATATCAACCTGATGTGCGCCTTGGCTGAATACGACGCCGCCGCCCTTCGCGGTATCGAGTTCCTCAGGCCTGCGAGGGCGATATATGAAGTCGGTGTAATTAAGACCCGTGATCAACTTGGGCGGCCCGTAATCGCCGGACTGGATCAATCGGCGGGTTTTCAGAATCGGTGCATCGTAGCTGTGGCTATGTCCGACCAAGAGAAGAACACCGGCGGATTTCGCACAGTCAATCATTCGGGTACATTCCGCTATCGTAACCGCCATTGGCTTCTCGACTAGTATATGTTTCCCTGCTTGTGCGGAGATTATTGCGTGTGCAGCGTGAAACTCGTGAGGCGTGGTGACATAGACAACGTCGATATCAGCCTCTGCGCACATTGATTCTACGCTAAGGTGGGAAGTTCCGCCGAAATCTGATTTAAAACGTTCTAGCGCCTCCGGTCGGATATCTGCCGCGGCAACAACGTCGATATTAGGGTGGTGTGACAGGGCGGGCAGCATCTTGGTGAACCCTTGGCCTAAACCCGCTACTCCCAGTCTGAGCGTTTTGTCTGCCATATCTTTCAGTCCAAGGAAATATGATGAGCACAGTAATATCCTACTCGCCCTATCCTGACAATAATCTTAGGTTCCAAAGATATTGCAGAAAACTAAGAACAAAAAATTTTGACAAATACGATCCGCGCGGCAGATGTTTCATGATTGTACCGGGAGAAAATGATCTTTTATGCAAGGTGGAAGATGACACCGCGATGTGCAGCATGTGGATACGCTGGACCCCAGCTTGCGATCTAACTAGATTCCAAAAGACCTGACCGCGCTAATTCGTCTGCCCGTTCGTTTTCCGGATGGCCGGCATGGCCTTTAACCCAGTGCCAGGTGATATTATGGCGGGCAATTGCCTCGTCGAGGCGGCGCCACAGATCTTCATTCTTGACCGGTTTTTTGGCTGATGTTTTCCATCCGCGTTTTTTCCAGGAATGGATCCATTCTGTTATCCCTTTCTGGACGTATGTACTGTCAGTGTATAGGTCAGCTTTTACCGGGCGGGTCAGAGTTTCAAGAGCTTGTATGGCTGCCATAAGTTCCATGCGGTTATTGGTAGTTTCGCGTTCACCGCCTTTCAGCTCTTTGTCAGTATCATTCCACCGAAGGATCACGCCCCATCCACCCGGTCCAGGATTGCCACTACAGGCACCGTCTGTAAAAATCTCTACTCTATTTTTTTTCTCCCCCATACGTTCAAGTTAACCCGTAGGCGGTAGAATCGGACAACGCTTTATGAAATTCTATAACAGAGATGAACTCCGTTGGGTCCTTACGGTCCATTAGTGCATCTGAAGGTGTGTTAAACCAATCGTATAGCCGGGTAATCAGAAACCGCATTGCGGCACCTCGAGCCAGCAGAGGTAGTGCATCGCGTTCTGATTTGTGAAGCGGACGCACATCCTCATATCCCGCAATCAGCGCTTTCGCGCGCGGCGCAATTATTTGTCCAGACGAAAAACACCACGCATTTAGGCAGATAGCAAGATCGAAAGCTAATGCATCGTTACAAGAAAAGTAGAAGTCAATCACACCCGATATATTGGTGCCATCGAAGAAAACATTATCGGGAAATAGGTCTGCGTGGATAACTCCGGTCGGGAGTCCGGTCGGCCAGCAGGACTCGATTGCGTTCAATTCCGCTTCTATCCAATTAGCAAGGGCGGGACGTAGCTTATCCGCCAAAAGGCCTACTGACGAGAAGATAGATCGCCAAGCGGAAAGGCCAAGGTCATTCCCACGCTGCGATGAGTACGTTGCTGCTGTCTCGTGTAATTCAGCTAGAATGGTGCCTACTTTACGGCAATGATCGGTCGTAATTTGTTGAAGGAAGGCGCCCTCTGCGAAACTCACAATGGCTGCCGGTCGCCCGGAAAGGCGATGTATTACCTCCCCGTTTTGGTCAGACAAAGGCGCGGGGCATGGAAAGCCCGAATTAGCCAAATGTCGCATCAAACCAAGGAAAAATGGCAGATCCATTGGATTTACACGTTTCTCAAAGAGGGTAAGAATGTAGATACCATCGGTCGTCCTTAGTCGGAAGTTCGAATTCTCTATTCCCTGTACAATTCCTTCCAGCGATACGGCATCACCAATGTCGAAGCCATTTAGGAACTTTTCTAGATCCTCTCTCGAAACGCTGGTATAGACGGCCATACTGATCAATCGCGGCTTAAGTTTTCAGCGCGCCGGGCAGGCTGAAGGTCACCTTTTCGTCTATTACATTCCGTTCTTCGACTGTAACGTCATACTCTCCGCTCAGAAATTCTATTAGTTCTTCTACAAGAACTTCTGGCGCGGAGGCACCGGCGGTGATACCGAGTGTTGACACATCGTCAAGCCAACCGTCGTCCAAATCCGCTGCTCGTTCGATGAGAGTAGATTTTGGACAGCCAATCGTAAGAGCAACTTCCGCTAACCGATTTGAGTTCGATGAATTCGGCGCGCCGAGGACAAGGAGCGCATCGCATTCGTCGACAAGTTCTTTAACTGCTGCTTGTCTATTAGTGGTCGCGTAACAGATATCCTCTGTACGTGGAGCCTCGATTTGAGGGAATCGCCGTTGAAGGATGTCTATTATTTCTACTGTTTCGTCGACGGACAATGTCGTCTGGGTGATGAAAGCGAGATTGTTTGGATCGGGGACGTGTATCGTTTCCGCCTGTTCAGCATTTTCGACCAGAAACATCTCTCCGTCTCGCAGTTGACCCATAGTACCGACGACCTCCGGGTGCCCGGCATGGCCAATAAGGATCAGAGCTTTACCTCCGTTGTGTTGGCGGGCCGCATCGACATGCACTTTCGTAACCAGAGGACACGTGGCGTCGAGATAGAGCATGTCACGTTCCTTTGCCTCAGCGAAAACCGACTTTGCGACTCCGTGTGCCGAAAATACAACTGGTACATGGACGGGCACCTCCTCAAGTTCCTCCACGAAAACAGCGCCCTTCGCTTTTAGGTCGTCGACGACATAGCGATTATGAACGATTTCATGCCGGACATAGACCGGTGCACCATACTTCTCTATCGCGAGTTCGACGATCTTAATAGCGCGATCAACCCCGGCACAGAAACCGCGGGGCCCGGCAAGGATTATTTTAAGCTGTCGTCTGGTCATCTTTCTTCCCGGACAAGCCATACCATGTCTTGTGAAAATGTGCAGCGTTATCTAGAATCCAATTTTTTCGTGAGGTTTGGTCCTAAGCCAATATAGAGTGGGATGTCTTATCCTAAAGGGAAAACCAAATGCCGAAACATATTATCGCGAAAAGATCTCCATACAGTTTGGCCTTAGAACTAGAAAATTTGACTGGTTCGGCAGTTGCAAAATGACCAAAAACGTTCCCCAGTGCGATGGCACGTGTAATAACCCCTGATTCGTCGAACGACAGGCCGAATGTTTCTTTCGTGCGCAGTATGAAAGGTATGGTTGTCCGCGGCGTAACAATAGTTTTATGTTTGTTTGCGTCTGCGTGTGCCTTGTCTGGGAACGATCAGCCCTACGACTGTCCTTCAGTATACATCCTTCAGGACGCTAAGACTCTGACTCGTTTTAGGCCGGGGCTTGGACGGGATATAACAGATACCCAGTTTCAAGCAGAGTTAATTGATTTCGAGGGGAAATGTGAGTATGCGGACGAGGCCAATCAGTGGAAGGTTAATGTCGAGCTTCTGGTTCGTATTTATGTGGAACGCGGGCTGGCAAACCGAGGTTCGACCATCGCGCTCGAATATTTTGTAGTCCTGCCGAATTTTGAGGGTAACGCTGGTGGAAAGCAGGTGTTCTTGGTTGAGGGTGAGTTTGAGAAGGGCAGGAAACGACTAATCTATAAGGATGAGGTCAAACTAAAGATACCTCTTAAGGACCCCGATGAAGGTAAGCGAGCCCAAATCGTACTTGGCTTTCAATTAACACCCGACGAGCTGAACTACAATCGTATGGGGCAGCGCCAGTAATTTAGTCCTATCCCATTTTATTTTAATAATCCTGCATTTGATGTTTGTTAGACGATTCGCTGCGGTGGTTGCGCCGCCTATGACACTCGTTAAGATATAATAATTATTGGCAGATGACCCCTGCGGGAGAGACGACAGCTATTCCAGTTCGTCGCCGAAGGAGCAACCGCCCCGGAAACTCTCAGGCAACCGGACCGTAGGGGGATGTCACTCTGGAAAGCAGACGGTCTATGCCGTCTCACCGAAGGCGAAAGCCCGTCTAAATCAACGGGTGAATCTCTCAGGTAACCCGACAGAGGGGGCACGCTGGTTGCGGACAGTTAGAGCCGTGCAACCGCCAAACCGTTGTGGGGAGGTTCGTGCTATCGCTGATACAGGTCCAAAAGAACTTAAAAAGACGCCATTATTTGACCTACATGTTGAACAGGGCGGGAAAATGGTGCCATTTTCTGGGTACCAAATGCCTGTCCATTATCCCACCGGTATTCTTTGTGAACACAAGCATACCCGTTCCGCTACCTCAGTCTTTGATGTGTCACACATGGGGCAAATTGCCCTCCGTGGTGATAATCCCGCTAAAGCGCTGGAGAATCTAGTGCCGGGTGATATTTCTGGTCTAGCGAAAGGCAGGATGCGTTATACTCAGTTCACAGATGATACTGGTGGCATTCTAGACGATTTAATCGTGACGAATGTTGGTGACTATCTTTTCTTGGTGGTAAATGCCACTCGAAAAGACGCAGACGTGGCGCACCTTAAAACCTGTCTACCAGGCGGAACCGAAGTAGAAGTGCTTAATGACCGCGCTTTGATTGCGCTTCAGGGGCCGGCGGCTGCGATTGTATTGTCCAAACACGCACCAGGCTCGGAAAATATGCCATTCATGACAGCATTGCCTTTCGAAATTGACGGCAGTCCTGTTGCGGTGACCCGGTCCGGTTATACCGGCGAGGACGGGTACGAGATATCCATACCTTCGGAAGACGCGGTTCGCATCACCGAACTTATACTTTCTGAGGACGGGGTCCAACCGGCCGGCTTGGGTGCTCGGGATTCGCTTAGGCTCGAGGCCGGGCTCTGCCTATATGGTCATGATATTGACGAAACTATAACGCCCGTAGAAGCAGAGCTGACATGGTCGATTGCAAAACGGCGCCGTTTAGAGGGAGGTTTTCCTGGGGCGGAGGTTATCCAACGACAGATTGCCCGTGGCGCCGAGCGGAAACGCGTTGGTATTTTGCCGGATGGCAGAGCGCCGGCGCGCGAAGGAACCGACATTATAGGTGCCGATGGAGAGGTCGTCGGCATGGTAACATCGGGAGGATTCGGCCCGTCCTTCGGCGGTCCTATTGCTATGGGATATGTGAAATCTCTTCATGCCGCGAAGGATACTAGGGTCAACTTGATGATCCGGGACAAGCCGCGCCCGGGTTGTATAGTCGGCACAACCTTTGTTCCTAATAGATATTTTAGAAGCTAGGAGTAGGCCAAATGCGTGATCTCAAATATTCGAAAGAGCATGAATGGGTATGCCTTGAAGGTGATATTGCCACTCTCGGTATCAGTCAGTTTGCACAGGAACAACTTGGCGATGTTGTTTTCGTCGAACTGCCAGATATTGGCAAGGTAATCGAGCAAAACGGGGAAGCAGCTATAGTTGAGTCGGTAAAGGCGGCAAGCGAAGTCTACGCGCCTATTTCTGGTACGGTGGTCGAAGTTAATATGGACCTTGAAGATGATCCAGAGCTAGTCAACCGTTCGCCGACAGGCGATGGCTGGTTCGTGAAGCTCCGTATCAGCGATCCTTCTCAGATGGAAGACATGATGGACGAGCTCGCCTATAACGATTTCGTAGCGAGTCAGGGCTGATGCGTTATCTACCACTAACCGACGCAGATCGACACCATATGTTGGGTGTTATCGGGGTATCCTCCATTGACAACCTATTCCGTGATGTACCAGAAAGCGTGCATCTAAAAGAGACGGTTGACCTCCCCGATCATCAAGGCGAGTTGGAGGTGGAGCGCGCGATTGGAGAGATGGCGGCAGAAAATGTGTCCGCAGGCAGCGTTCCATTTTTTCTCGGTGCTGGCGCCTACCGGCACCATGTGCCTGCGGCGGTGGACCATATAATTCAGCGCGGAGAATTCTTGACTTCCTATACGCCTTATCAACCAGAGGTATCTCAGGGAACGCTTCAATATCTTTTCGAATTCCAAACCCAGGTCGCACTGATCACCAGTATGGATGTCGCCAATGCGTCTATGTATGACGGCGCTACGGCCTGCGCCGAAGCGGCGCTGATGGCTCGGCGGGTTACCAAACGTGGCGACGTTATTCTGTCTGGCGGCTTGCATCCTCATTACATGGAGACGACTGAGACGCTGCTAAAATACCTAGATTCGGAAATCGACGTTCTGCCACCGGATATCAATGGGGACGAGGATGTAATGTCCCATATTGGAGATAATACTGCTTGCGTTATTGTCCAGTATCCAGATTTATTCGGCCGGATACGGGATCTGCAACCGATTGCCGATGCTTGCCACTCCGCTGGCGCGCTTTTGGTCGTTGCGGTGACCGAGATAGTCTCTCTTGGGGCCATTAAGCCGCCCGGTCAGATGGGCGCTGATATAGTTGCTGCGGAAGGCAGGTCTATTGGTAATCCGCTCAATTTCGGCGGACCCTATGTTGGATTATTTGCAACCAAAGACAAATATTTACGTCAAATGCCCGGCCGATTGGCTGGAGAAACGGTGGATATTGACGGAAAACGCGGCTGGGTATTGACCCTGTCGACACGGGAACAGCACATTCGCCGCGAAAAGGCCACTAGCAATATATGTACGAATTCTGGACTCTGTGCGCTTGCCTTTACCAGCCATATGTCGCTGTTAGGTGAGGATGGATTTGGCAGATTGGCGATGCTCAACCACGGTAAGGCAGTTCAACTCGCTGACCGGATATCTGATGCGGGGATAAATGTATTGAACGATACTTTCTTCAACGAATTCACGGTTCAACTGGAGGTGCCGGCTTTGCCGGTGGTTAATGAGCTAGCTCAAAAAGGGGTGCTTGCAGGGGTACCACTGTCGCGCCTTTTGCCTCATCGGCCAGAAGTCGAGAACCTTCTGTTAATTGCGGTTACAGAGACCGTTACGGACGGGGATATGGAACGCTTGGTAGCGGTGCTGAGGAGGGCTTAAAGATCATTATGCCCATTGACGATACATTCACCGGTAACAAAGGGCTTCGGATCGAAGAGCCTCTGATCTTTGAACAGGATGCGCGCGGGCGATGTGGGGTTGATCTGCCGGAACCGCCCGGGGTCCCAAACCGACTTGGCGGACTTAAACGACAGGATGCGATAGGCCTACCTGGGTTATCCGAGCCGCAGGTGGTGCGGCATTACACGCGGTTGAGCCAGAAAAACTACGCGATCGACTCGGGCTTCTATCCTTTGGGATCTTGTACAATGAAACACAATCCTCGCCTGAACGAGAAAGTGGCTCGATTGTCAGGACTAACAGACTTACATCCCCTGCAACCGGAGTCCACCGTGCAGGGAGCACTCCGTTTGATTGACACGTTGGCATACTGGATCAAGACATTGACCGGGATGCCGGCCGTCGCAATGTCACCAGCAGCCGGTGCACATGGAGAGCTATGCGGCCTTATGGCCGCTCGTGCTGCGCTCGAGGCTCGTGGTGATCCCCGAAAGCGGGTTTTGGTACCTGGCTCTGCCCACGGCACTAACCCAGCGACCGCAGCGATCTGTGGCTATGCAGTTGAAGCTATCCCTCTCAACGATCGGGGAAGAGTCGACCTAAACGCTCTAAAAGCGGCGCTGGACGACGAAGTGGCTGCTTTTATGCTCACCAATCCAAACACCTGCGGCCTCTTCGAGGAGGAAATACTCGAACAGTCGCAGGCGGTTCATGATGCGGGCGCTTTTTTCTATTGCGACGGTGCCAATTTCAATGCCATCGTTGGACGCGTACGGCCGGGTGATCTCGGTATCGATTGCATGCACTTGAACCTGCATAAAACGTTCTCAACGCCTCACGGTGGCGGCGGACCGGGTAGCGGACCGGTAGTACTCTCAGATTCGCTCGCCACTTACGCGCCACTCCCTTGGGTGGTACACGGCGAGGGCGGGTTTCAAATAGTTGAGAACAGCCTAGAAAGTGGAGATAGGCGGCCCTTTGGGAGAATGAAGGCATTCCACGGACAAATGGGCATGTTTGTCCGAGCACTTGCCTACATGATGAGCCACGGAGCGGATGGCCTCCGCCAAGTGTCATCGGATGCAGTCCTGAATGCTAATTATCTTCTGGCGCGGCTACGTGAAGAACTTACCCTTACCTACGAAGGCCCTTGTATGCACGAGGTCCTCTTCGATGATAGTTTCCTGAAGGAAACTGGCATAACGACGTTGGATTTCTCCAAGGCTATGATTGATGAAGGATTTCATCCTATGACCATGTATTTCCCGTTAGTTGTAAATGGCGCCCTTCTGATGGAACCCACTGAGACGGAGAGTAGGGAGACTCTGGATCAGTTTGTTGACGCGATCTTGGATTTGGCGCGGCGCGCGAAATCGGGCGATGTCGAGCAGTTCCACGATTCACCTAGAAATACGCCAAGGCGGCGGCTAGACGAAACCGCCGCGGCGCGCCATCCTATACTTCGGTGGCGCCCCGAGCCGGTGAGCAACAGGTCAACTGAATAAAAGCGGGGAGTACTCCGATTTCTCGCGAAATTTATAACCGCGCTCTGCTAATGTAGTTTCTGTGACAAATCCTTTATGGCGTCATTCACCAAGGCATCGGCGCGCGGGTCATCAAGCTTACCGGCGATCAGGTTGCGGGTTGCATTAACCGCAATCTCCACAGACATGGCACGAACCTCGCGAATGGCATCCGCTTCCGCCTGAGCTATTTTCTCCATTGCCAATTCTTGGCGGCGTTTCAGCGTCTCTTCGAGATTCCCAGTTCCTTCGCGGACAATCTGCTCGGCTTCATCGTTTGCTCTTTCCACCATAGCCTCGGTTTCTTTCACGGCGTCGCGCTGCTTTCTCTGGTATTCTGCGAGAAGCTGTTGCGCCTCTTCACGGAGAGTTGCAGCCTCGTTGAGGCTTTCTCTTACCTCATGCACCCTCGAGTCCAGCAAATCTAAGATGGGTTTACGTACGTATTTCAGCACTAATAATAAGAGTATCAGGAAGCCTATCGCGACCCAGAAAGTCGGATCTTGTAGCATTAGCTTTTGCCCTGTATCACGTTAATAACCGCAACCTCAGCATCTTCTACAGAGACTTCCGTACCTATTAGACGAGAGCTTGCGGCCTGAGCTACTTCGACTGCAACCGATTGGATATTTTCGATTGCATCAGCACGGGCACTCTCTATCCGCTTTTCGGCCTCCGAAACTTCTGCTTTAATCTTTGTGGTCAAGGCATCCTGTCGGGCGACGGATTCTGCGGCGATTTTTTCGTTAGCGGTCCGGATCAAATCCTGCGCCGCCGAGCGTGCTTCGGCAAGAAGTTTTTCGTATGCAGCCACCGCGGCATTTGCCTCTTTTCGGAGGTCTTCTGCTTTACGTACATCCTCGTCGATCCGCTCCTGACGCTCGAGCAGAATGGAAGAAATTCTTGGCAAAGCAGTTTTCCAAAGAACCAAATAGAGAAATCCGAACGTGATGACCAGCCAGAAGACCTGGCTTAAATACGTGTGGATCTGTTCAAGTTGAGGCATCAGTTATCCATACTAGCCCGGGAAATCAGCCGAACAGGATGATCAGGGCGATAACAAGCGCAAACAGCGCGATAGCTTCCACGAGAGCGAAACCTAGCATCGTCATCGTGAAGACTTCGCCACGCGCGGCCGGATTTCGGCCAACCGCTGTAATGAAGGCGGAGAATACGTTACCTATACCAATACCCGCCCCAATAACACCGATAACGGCGAGGCCGGCACCGATAAGCTTGGCTGCTGCTTCTTCCATTTGTCAGTTCCTTTCTTGACTAATTTTCTTACGTGACGTGCGGAGAACCTCTCCGACGCCTAGTGGAGATGCAATGCATCGTTGATGTACAGGCATGTCAGAATTGTGAACACGTAAGCCTGTAAAAATGCGATTAAAAGTTCAAGGGCCGTAAGCGCGCCGACAAAAGCCAAAGGCAATACACCCGCCGCGCCGAGCAATGGCACAAATCCGGCGAAAACCTTCAGAAGAGTATGCCCGGCCAGCATGTTGGCGAACAGCCGCATAGCTAAGCTGATTGGCCGCGAGAGATAAGAAATAATCTCAATCGGGATCATCAACGGCCACATCCACATAGGGACACCCGGCGGAACGAAAAGCGTGAAAAAATGCATGCCGTGTTTCGAGAGCCCAAGAATAGTGACACCAGTAAATACAACCATCGCCATCGCAAAAGTTACGGCGATATGGCTGGTGAAAGTAAAGCTGTAAGGCACCATGCCAAGCATGTTTCCGAACAGGATGAACATGAAAAGCGTGAAAATGAAAGGGAAGTACTTGCGTCCCTCATTACCCACTGTGTCGCGGATCAGATTAGCAACAAACTCGTAGCAAATTTCTGCTACCATCTGCCATCGGCTGGGAATTATCGCCCGTCTACGTGTGCCGGCAAGCATCAGCAGACAAATTAAGGCCACGGCGATGACCATCATAAGTGCTGAATTTGTAAAGGAGATATCGTTACCAGCAACCTCTATAGGTATCAGCTCTTTAATCTCGAACTGTTCTAGTGGGCTGTGTTTCTCAGCGCCATTTGTGTTATTAGCCAACGGTTATTCCCCGTCCCGATCGATATTAGCGTCCTCGGATGTAAGCCGTTGCCCCGACCTGTATCCAATAGCGCCGCCTTGGTTCTGGACGACGCGGTAGACATTGAATATTCCAGCCGCTGAACCCAGAACAAAGAACACCAGCATGAACCACGGTTTTGTACCCAGCCAGCCATCGAGTAGAAGCCCGACACCGACCCCGATTACCAGTGCCGCAACTAGCTCGGTGCCGATGCGCATTGCAAACCCTATACCACCCGTTCGAGACTCTGGATTATCGATTCGTCCAGCAGCAACATCCTGTTTGTCACGAAACCGGCGTAACCGCTCGTCCAGATCTGTGTGAGTGTCTTTTGGTTCTCGCTCCGTCATCGAAAATTGATGCGACATGGTTTCCACGAACGTATTTTACGCCCACGAAAGCGACCGCACCATACGGCCTGTCCTAGACCCTGTCAACCCTAACACTTATCTTCTAATTAACTGAAAATAAAGGAAAAATAAGGATGAATTAGGCAATTTCCCGTAGTCTTTCTGCGGTCCGTAAATCGACTGAAACAAGCTGTGATACGCCTCGCTCTGACATCGTCACACCATATAGCCGGTCCATTCGCGCCATGGTCAACCGGTGATGGGTAACTAAAAGGAAACGTGTCCTTGACTGACGACTCATTTCCTCAAGTAACGTGCAGAAACGATCGACGTTATTATCGTCTAACGGTGCATCCACCTCGTCTAGAACGCATATCGGCGCCGGGTTGGTTAAGAAAACTGCAAAAAGTAACGCTAGCGCCGTGAGAGCCTGTTCCCCGCCGGATAAAAGGGTCATGCTCTGTAGACGTTTGCCGGGCGGACTGGCAAAAACTTCGAGGCCTGCTTCCAGCGGATCCTCGCCCTTTGTCAGTCTCAAATGCGCACGGCCGCCGCCGAAAAGCTTAGAAAAAAGTTCGCCGAAATGCTCATCAACTTCATTGAAAGCGACAAGGAGACGCTCACGACCCTCGCGATTTAGGCCAGAAATTCCTTGCCGTAGGCGAGCGATCGCAGCGAGCAAATCCTCACGTTCGTTCTCCATACCGCCGATTCTTTCGTCTAATTCGGAGGCTTCTTGCTCGGCCCGAAGGTTAACCGGGCCCATATTATCGCGTTCCCTCTGTAGGCGCTCCAATTTTGCCTCAGCAACATCCTGCTCTGGCAAATCGTGATTCACATCGAAGCCCACGGACGATAGCGCCTGTTCCGGTGTGCATTCTAGACGTTCCGAAATACGTTCGACGATCACGGCAAGCGTCTGATCGATTTGTTCGACGGCGGCTTCGCGCCGCACCCTATTTTCACGAGTTTCCGCCAGCTGAGATTCGCGGTTGCGCAACTCTCGGGTGTTGTCCTCCAGCTGGGTTTCCGCGGCGGCGAGATTATCGGCAGCCCGGTCACGTGTTGTTTCCGCATTCTGAATCTGGTCAAAAAGGGCAGAGCGTTCCATGGCTATCTCTTGGGGCCGCGCTTTCAACTTTTCTAATTCGGCAACCTCTTGTGTTCTTCGCTTACCCAACTGTTCCAGCTGTGTCAGCGCATTAGCCGACCTTTCTTTCCACAATTCAAGATCATTAACGATCACTTGCAGTCGTAAGATGCGAGTTTCCGACTCTTGGTCAAGCCGATCATGGGCGCTTCGAATTTCTGCTAGCGATGTTCTTCGATTGACAAGTTCTAATTGTCTCTCTTCGACCTTACGCCGTCGATCGCCGACATCCGCAAGTTTTTCTAACTCCCCGAGAGCGTCCTTTTCTTGAGCGGTCAGCTCTAAAATATCATTATTTAAACTGTCGATTGCGTCTTTAAAGCCTAAAACACGTGACCGCGCATCTGCTGAGCTTTCTGATAAAGCAGATGCGATTTCGTTAGATTTTTGAGAATCAACGTCAGCTGCCCAGACTGCTTCTCGAGCTCTTCTTTCTGCGTCACTGGCATGACGCGCAACAGCCGCGGCGCGCTCTCGTTCCGCGAGAGATTCAGCCGCGGTTTTGTTAGCTGATTCCAACTCCTCCCGCATTTCGTCTAGCCGATTGCGCTGGGCAAGACGCGAAGCAGCTGCAGTTGGGGCGCCCGCAGTAGCAGTGTAACCGTCCCAGCGCCAAAGTGCACCCTGAGCTGAAACAAGCCGCTGACCTTGTTTAAGGTCGCCGTGCAATCGCTGGCCCTGCGCATCATTCTGGACGACGCCAATCTGCGAAAGGCGGCGCATAAGCGCGGCAGGGCCACGAACAAAATCGCTCAGCCTACGGGCTTTTTCCGGCAAGTGCAGCGGATCGGCAAAAACAGGTAGCGCTCGCCAATGGATTGGTGAGGCCTCGTCGGTCGGTGCGATCAGATCGTCGCCCAACGCTGCACCAAGCGCAACTTCGTATCCTGGCTCAACTTCAACCGCATCAATCATCGGTGGCCACAATTCTGGGTCGCCGAATGCAAGTAGTTCAGCAAGCGCTTCTTGTTCAGCACGCAGCTTGGTAGCTGCGGAGTCCGCGCTTAGGTGAATATCGCGGGCGTCATTCTCTGCCGCGCGGGCAACGGCGGTAGTCCCTTCCGCCTCTTGCAACGTAGTCCGTGCATCTGCTGCAGCTAGGCGCGCTACCTCCAATGCTTTGCGAGCGGCGTCTAGCGAACCGTTATCATCAGCAGCCTCTGCGACCTGCTGTTGCTCGAGTTTGATTCTCTTGAGTCTTCCGTCGAATCTCTCACGCTTCATTCCGAACTCTGTTAGTTGGCGCCTCAAAGTCGCGTCACGAGTTTCATCCGCTACAACTGACTGGGTGAGTTTTGTAAGTGCGTTTTCGCGCTCTTCAACATCGGCTTCCAACTCTTCCAAACGAACTTTTGCGGACGCAAGATCGTCGGCTTCGCGCATTTGTGCCGCTTTAATTCTGGCGGTTTCTCGAACGAGTTTTTCGACTGCTCCTGCCGCATCTCCCCCGAGCGTTTTCTCTCGCTGTATATCAGTATCTATTTGTACAATACGATTTTGAATCTCTTGGCGCAGACTTTCAGTGCGTCGCTCCTCAAAATCTAGCGCATCCCGGGCGACCAGAAGGCGCTGCAAAGCCGCGGCGGATTCCACCTCTTTCTGGCGAAAATCTGGAACTTTCGCGGAGGCGTCTGACTGTGCGGTGGTCGCAGCGGCAACCGCCTGCGTAAGTTCCGCAACTGAACTTTCAATATCACTGAGCTCCTGGTTTGCGTGGACTTTTTCTATTTGTGCTGCACTCCAGCGCACATGAAGAAGGATAGCCTCGAAACGCTTAATATGATCTGTCAGATTGCGGTAACGTGTCGCCTGTCGGACTTGGCGTTTAAGCAAACGATGCTGTTCATTTAGTGCACCGACGACGTCTTCCAGTCTCTCGAGATTTGATTCAGCAGCTCTTAGGCGCAGTTCCGCTTCATGACGACGAGCGTGAAGCCCCGTGATGCCAGCCGCTTCCTCCAGCAACCCGCGACGTTGGGTTGGTTTTGCATTTATAATGGCGCCGATTCGGCCCTGACTGACCATAGCGGTAGACCTTGCGCCGGTTGATGCATCAGCGAATAGGGTCTGAACGTCGCGTGCTCTCGTGTCTATTCCGTTGACTTTATAGCTCGATCCATTGCCGCGCTCGATCCGTCGGACAATGTCCAACTCGTCCGAATCGTTGAACTGTGCCGGCGCCCGACGGTTGGAATTGTCAAGAGAGAGAATAACCTCTGCAAGGTTGCGCGCTGGTCGGTCGGCGGTACCAGCAAAGATGACATCATCCATTTCGCCACCGCGCATCTGCTTTGCAGATGTCTCGCCCATGGCCCAACGCAGCGCCTCAACCAAGTTGGATTTGCCGCATCCATTAGGCCCTACAACACCTGTGAGACCGTCATCAATCGCTATTTCGGTCGGCTCGACAAATGATTTGAAGCCAGTAAGACGCATTCGGTTAAACTGCACCGGTCGTATACTCCTATTTTAGCGCCCGCTCATCGGGTCATTTTACTTTCATAACTTCCAGAAGGGCGCGGAACTGGTCTAGCGATATTCCCCCGTCGTAACGGTTGCCATTGATAAACACAGTCGGTGTCGTCCGGACTGCAAAATCGTTTGACGCTTGGAGCCGTTGGCGGAGGATTTCTCTCTGAATCACGTCGTTTTGAAGGCACTGGTTAAACTCTTTCTGCGACATGCCTCCCAAACGCGCCAATTTTGCAAGCGCAAGAGCTGGTTTGGAGGCTCGGGACCAACGGGATTGTGCGTTGTAGAACGTCTCTATGAAGCCGAAAAAGGTCTCGCGGCCCGAACAACGGGCCACCATCGCCGCTCCCAATGCTAAGCGGTCTAGGGGAAAATCTCGATAAATATATCGAACCTTACCCGTATCGATAAATTCTTTCTTCAGGTCCGGGAGTACTTTGACATGGAATTGCGCACAATGAGGACACGTCAAAGACGCGTATTCAACGAGTAGAATATCCGCATCCTTAAGTCCTAAAGAATAATCATCGTCCGACACCTTCAGGTCAGAGACGTAACCGTCAGAGACCGGCTGCTGGGCCACATTCTGCTTAGCCACGGTATCGGGTGGAAGCAAAAGAAGCGCAACCGCTAGAAACGCAAATTGTTTAATTGGGTTCCACATTTTCATCTCCTAAGTACAATATCTAGCGGGTAATTCTCTGTCCAGCACAGGATAAGCTCGAAATATGGCGATATTCGGGGCTTGTCCATTGGATTCCTCCGTAAAGCCCGAGCGATTCTCTATTTATGCTTGCGGCCTAGCCGGACAGCTCGTCCGAGTCCTAGAAGCGCATCTCGAAGTCCGGGGTCTGAAATACCTCTCAGACTACTTTGAAGCCGAATTTCATCTACGTCTGTAAGATGTTTTGGTCGGACTTGCCGAGATTTTCGCCTCGGCAGTATCGGACCCTGTTGATAGCGAAGATTGGCTACTGCACGATATCCGAAAAAGTTGTTTATCCGCTCAATTAGTTGGGGCGCGATATGCTGTAGCTCTAGCGCGTAACCTGAGCGGACACGTAGATGCAGGACTCCATCGCCACGGTTGCCTCGCTGAAAGACCAATTTTTGCGGTATTGTCTCGTTCGCGATTGTCTCACCGACGATATCAGGCCAATCCGTGATTAACTTTGCTTGGGCGAATCCACGTTTGCGCAATGACGGTGCAGCGATTGTCGGGAGGCTGGCGCTTACGGCTAATAACCCGCGTTCCTTTCGGCGTGATGGATAATACGGTTGGCTTTCGCGGCGGGGCGTTTTGATCATTAGTTTATGGTATAATTTTGGTATGTCTCGGACAATAGCCGAAGCGGTATGCGTGCTGTGAAATATAGTAGCACTGCAGAAATGCAACTGGATAATCTGTCATCATGCCTCTTGGCTTGGTACGATGACCACCGCCGAGTGATGCCTTGGCGCGTCCCGTCAGGGGAAACACCAGACGCCTATCCAGTTTGGCTCAGTGAGATCATGCTGCAACAGACCACTGTAGCCACCGTCGGTCCATATTTCGAGCGTTTTTTGGCACGTTGGCCAACGGTCGCCGATCTCGCTGCCGCTGAACTAGACGAGGTGCTCCACATGTGGGCAGGGCTCGGCTATTACGCTCGTGCCCGGAACCTGCATAAATGCGCCAAGTACGTGTCTGAGGAGTATGGTGGGCATTTTCCGAATACCGAGGTCGGTCTTCTCAAGCTACCCGGTATCGGTCCTTACACAGCTGCGGCGATTGCGACGATCGCTTTCGGGCGTAAGGCGACTGTTGTGGATGGAAACGTGGAACGAGTGATGGCGCGTCTATTCGCGGTGACCGACCCTTTGCCACGATCAAAGGGCCGCCTGAGGGAGCTGGCGGCGGGCCTAACACCCGATACCCGTTGTGGTGATTATGCCCAAGCAACAATGGATCTTG
>CETH01097499.1_pt1 | contig 20590 bp, 27 predicted proteins | sample 361461 | NCBI WGS metagenome assembly CETH01 (sample SAMEA2622695, study PRJEB7988) | marine metagenome | isolation source: saline water (ENVO:00002010), including
AATAAAATCATTTGCCAACTAGCGTCTCCACCGGCATCAATATATGCTTTTGCATTTGCAAGTATTCTATCAAAGTTTGTAAACTGTCTATACAGTTTATGAGTATCTTGTGTAGATCCATCTAAAGCAAAGCATATCGCAACATTTTTATATTTGGCTAACTTTGCCCACCACTCAGGTTTTCTGTAGTTGCCATTTGTGTTAATTTTTACATCCTGATGTTTGTGTTGATCAATGTAATCCAGTATCGGTTCTAGATCGTGGCAGTTCAGCGGATCTCCAAAGTTGCCGCAGAATAACCATTCCCTTATTGTGTGCATGTGGGGACCAAAAACTGTTTTGAATTCTTCTATGCTCATTGAATGTTTTGGATAGCCTTCACGTGTAGAGTGGCCATTATAGTTACGTGGACAGCCTGGACAGCCTGCTACACATAGAGTGCTGGCTTCAAAATGTACTGCATTGATCTCTGGTATCATACTGTATTTAAAACTTTTTTACAGTAATCTACCTCCTTTTCATAGTGTGCTTGTAGGTTATTTGCAAAGACATTTCTGTTGTGATCTTGTATGTCTTGTAACTGCCATGTGTGTTGTGACCAGTCTAAATTGTACAAATATTCTACTCTTGCCAACATTTTCATCCCTCTTTCTGTAAATCCTCCTAAGGTTGAAAAGTTTGTGTCATACAGATCATCATACACATTGAATCCTAATTGTTTAAGTTTTTTGTAAAAATTAACTTGACCATACACAATGAATGGTTGACCTATTGCTAATGATCGCAAAGTTTTTTCAGTGACAAAAAAGTCTAGTTGTGTTACATCTGTTTCACATATCAAATTAAAATTACAACTGTTCAGTAAATCAAAAGGCAGGTTAAGTCCTTGTCTATGCACAACTTCATTTTTTGACAGGGTAATGTTGTCCAACAAAGATGAATCCTGTGCTAACATCTCGCCTTGATAATTTAGTATGTAATCTTTGTTTGGAAATTTTTTTAAAATACTTGATACAAACATTTCTCGTGGCCATCTGTCTTTTCCTATTAGGGAACAAAACTTGTATGGTTTGGGTCCGAATTCATATGCAGGCGCCTTGTCTGCTATACCTCGCCATGAATAAAGCCAATGCGAGTAAGGAATAACTTCATAATCTATTCCAATGTCAATACAGTTTGGAGTCCAAGTAGATCCAGCAAGTAGATACAGTTTCTTTACTGGCCCTAGTTTAGGTATGATATTTTTTAGTATCACAGCACTTTCCATGTGCATATCAATACAGAACACATCTGGGTGTTCTCCAATGTCATACACATTGAACACAGGCATCTTGTTTTGTATTAGATCAAGAAAGTTGGAAAGTGGCAGACTTACCATCGAGCAACTCTTTTCCTTTTGTAATATTTCCTATTGGCATACAGCCATGATGATTGTTAATGTTCATTCTATGCTGTGTGAACCAATCTGTGTAGTCACGTGATTGAAATAATTTTGTTCTGCTATCATCTATACCTATTTTGATTTCACCAGTTGCTATTTGATTAGGGGTAATGTCTGGGCATCTTGGATCGTCTTCGTCCAAAAATGCAACCATGTAAGACTTGCCTAATATGTTGTCGTTCAATGTGACATCCACGTGATCGAGTGTGAACAGATCCAAATCTTCATCTGTGAGTGTTATGTACTGTTCGTCTTTATAATGTTTTGGATAAGTTGTAGGGTCAATGAACTGTGTGTAGGATGAAATGTTACCATACTGTAATTTCCTTGCAGTTGGAACGTAGTATTCTATTTCATGGACACAAAAATTTATGTCATGTATGTGTGATAAAAATTTTGCCCTTTTAAATTCATCGTTGTTAATATCAAAAGTTTCTGTTGATAATTCAGTCCATCTGTCACGCAAACGATCAGCAGTTGTGAAACATCTGTGTATATCATTCAAATGTGCTTGAAGATGTGATGCTTCTGATAATATTTGTTCAATAGTAATGTTTATTTTGATAGGAAAATTGTATCCATCTTTGTTCAATTGACTCACAGAGTTTTTTAGTTTCCAAATTGATTCTACCAGTTCTGCTCTGCGTTCTTTATGATATCCTTCTTTCATTTGTTTGAAAGTGTTGGCATTGATATAATTTGCATGGCAAACTTGTAGACTATTTTTCATGTAAGGTTCAATTTTTTTGTAGTGTGGCCACCAACGTCTGGTAAATGAATTGTCTATAATTTCAATTTCTACTTCGCCATTAGGAGTGTTGTAAGATATTTTATCCAGCATTATTCTATTATAATGTAATTTAGATATATGGTCAAGCAAAGGCTAAGGCAGGTATTGATTAATATGCAAATTAATCAGATATTGAAGAGTGAAAACACAACAAATACACAATAGCCAGCCACTAATGCTCCACATACGTTGGGAACATTAATCTCATCTTTGATATGCTCTGACTCTTCGATGATATAGTTCATTGTTTTGCTTACTAGTTCAGTCATTTTAACCTTTCTTTTCAGATTCGTCTCGTTCTTCTTGCCCGTATTTGTACGCACCACTGTAACTTGAGTAGTGGTGCGTACCGGATAGTCTAAGTTCTCACATAATTTTTTAAGGATTGTGTGTGTTACATAGGTACTTATCAAGTACAATTAAAAATATACTATAATTAGACGCGGATTGCAACAAAAATTCATTGCAAAAGTTGCCCGTAATTTTATAATAAATAATATTATGCCAAAACAAAGTGTAATAATATTGAGTGGAACAACAACAGTTGGTACAACTGTTGGTGACAAATACAAAGCAGATGGTTATTTTGGCCTAACTGATGGCTTGCATACTGTGTCCTATAATACCACAGCGTTCGATGGCACCATTAAAATGCAAGGTACATTGGCTCAGACACCAAGTGACAATGATTTTTTTGACATCAGCGGTACCACACTTGGTGGTGACAGCACAGTAAGATCAACCACAGTTGCTTTCAACTTCACTGGCAACTTTACTTTTGTAAGAGCAAAGGTAATTCTAACTTCGGGTACGGTAGACAAGATACTTTATAACTATTAACATGAGCGATAATTTTGTAAGATTAATATTCAAAGAAGAGCAGGATGAAAGAGTTCCAAGACTGTTTGCCGCTATGACAGAAACTGCATTGATAGATTACGTCAATGAAGATGTAGACAGTTGGAATGTCGATCACTATGTGACAGATGAAGCAGATTATGTGTATGAAATTAAACTTAACAATCGTGTAGAAGATGCAGATTCTGACAAATTTTCTGATGTAATTGCAAAATTATTTTCGGAAAAAACCTTTGAAATAGACTTCTCCAACTAAGGTTTTCAACAAATCCAAATAAAGTATTGTTTTTATTGACTTTTCACTGTATAATTACAACTATACAAATGACGTCAAGTCATTTGTGTGTGTTACAATAAAGGAGATGTCTATGGATATCTTAAAACAAATTAAGACTTGGGCCGGACAACTTGCAGAAGTTGGTGCTAGTCTAATTGCATTGGGCATTGTTATCGAAGTGTTACTCGGTAACATGGTCATTCCTTTTGTAGGGAACATTGATGTAATTGGCAATGTACAGAATATTCTTAACGGTTTTTCAGATGCAGGAATAATTGGATTAGTTGCTATCTGGGTCTTATATAACATTTGGAAGTCTAAATAATTTGTAGAACAAATTAATCCCCTCAGTCAGTATCAAAGTTTTATACCCTAAGGCCTTGAGTACTGAGGGGAGACTGACAAAGTAACGCATAAAGTAAATTAAGGAGTACAAAATGAATTTACTTAAAAATGTGGGAGCAACTGCTCTTGTGACGATTGCATTATCAACATTTGCTGTTGCCGAAACTACGGTTACGTTGCCAGATGTTAATGCGGAACTATATGGTAAACTATCATACATGGGTTACTATAATGAAGACACTTCAGGAAACGGTACATGGAAGTCTGGAAATAACTTTTCTAGAGTAGGTATATCTATTTCTGAAGCAGGCGATATGAATGCGTTTGGTAATGTTGAAGTTGGCGTAAATGTCGACGATGCTGGATCAGACACATTCTCATCACGTCTAGCATATTTGGGTGTTGACTCACCTGTAGGTGCTATCAGTGTTGGTAGACAAAACTCTGTCTTCACTGGTGTAACTGGTGCAACTGACGTGTTTAATGTGTATGGATCAAATGCTGATCAAAACCAAGGTTCAAGATTATCAAACACTTTGGTATATTCAACTAGCATGGGTCCTGCAAGTGTTTCAACACTAGTACAAATGGACGGATCTGACAACAACAAAGATATTGATATCTATGAAACTGCTGTTGGATTTGCTGTGTCAGGTGTTGATGTAAATGCTGGTTACAGCAAAAATGCAAACACTGAAGTTGACTACATGGCAGTATCAGGCTCAATGGCAGTAGGCCCAGCGGCTGTTACTGGTATGTACAACATCAAAGACGATAACGGAACTGAAACAAAAGGTTACGAACTAGTAGCATCAATGAATAATATCTCTGTAGGTTATGGAGAAGTTATTGATGGTGACACTTACATTACTGCTGGTATTGACAAAGCAATCACAGGAGCATTTTCTGTGTATGCAGAATATCAATTAGAGCAGAACGTAACTGCTAATCAGGAAGATCAAAACAACTATGCCGTAGGTGCTAAAGTTACGTTTTAATCTTTAAACACAAAATCAAATGAAGGGGTTGCTTTTTTGCAATCCCTTTTTTTGTGATTAAATATGTTTATGATGCAGGCAGGCAACATTTTAGTAGCACCACCACAACAAAGAACTGAACCATGGCGTAACTCTGTAATCGCATTGTGTTCAAATGATGTTGCAGGATGCTGGGGTGTAATCACAAACAGAAGAGTTGAATCTCCTAAGTGGCATGAAGTTGCAAAGCAATTCAAACTTGATTGGCCAAAAGAACATAGTGTAAAACTTTGGTATGGAGGGCCAGTACAACACAACGGCATAATTTGTTTACATTCACCTGACTATATGATACCAAATCTTACAGTAAGAATCAACGAAGGACTGTGTATGTCTGAATCAATCCAAGTCGTCACAGACATAAGAGATGGCAAAGGTCCAAAGACATATAAAATGTTGATAGGTCATTGTGGTTGGACTGCTAGTCAACTGCAACTTGAAATGGAAAGACCAATTGGCATGGCCTGGTTACAATGTGATTTTAATTCTGATTTAATTTTCTCTACACATCAAAAAGCAAGTTGGAACATGGGCATAAGATTAGCAGGGCAAAAAAATACTGACGAAGCATTTGCAATAGTTTAAGATAGATACTTCCAACTAATAGGAAAACTTTCATTGGCAAAGTCTGCTATGAAGTTTGCAATTTTTTGAGTTTCAAGTTGTGTGTCTTTGGCACATCTCAACGCACACACTCTGGCAAAAGCATATAGTGTGCCGGACCAATACCATTCTGTCATCATTGATTGTGGCAAAACCATTCTTGCGAGTTCGGGTGCAACACCATCGCCTAATATTGCTTTATAAGTCTCAAAACATTGTTTGGTATACTGGGCATAGTAAGCCTGTATGTTTGTGTTGTTTGATACCGCAACGTCTAAGGAACCTTGCTTTTTATCTTCAGCACGGCCTCTCCATTCTTGTGGTTTGTAAAATTCTGGATCGTCATCTACATACCTGCGTGACACTTCGTTCCATACCAAACCGACTTGATGTTTTACTAATTGTCTTGCTACAAACACAGGAGCCTTTATTCTAAACTGCATTGATGCGTGGGCAAAAGGAGACCAGTGATTGTGTGTTGCTAGATATTTGATTAGTCCTTCATCACTGTCTGTAAGTTCTTCTTTGCGTTTGGCAAAGGACACTCTGGCCGCATTTACAACAGATAGATCTGAACCCATACCGTCTACAAGTTCTACTTCCATTCCATTGTATTTTAAAGTTTGCATATTAATAATTATCGTAATAAATATGGATATGAAAATTACGGAAGTAATAGAAGGTTGGTCTGACAAATACAAAAAGTCAATAAATTGTAATAATCCAAAAGGATTTTCACAGAAGGCCCATTGTGCAGGAAGGAAGAAGAAGAAAAAATGAAAATACATGAGATACTAACAGAAGGCAAAAGAATCCCTCGCAAAAAAGGGCAGAAAAGAAAATCAAAAAAACATTCAGATTTGTACACTGATGAAGATCCAAAAGGCACGATACATGGACTAGGCTTCAAAGATGAAGCCACAGCAAGATCAAGTGTGTCAAAAATTAGAAAGTCAGGACGTTCACATGCACATAAAATACAAGCGGCAGTGGCTATGGAGCAAAGGGCCAAAGCGGCTGGAAAAGCAGGGCCGGCGGCAGTATATAGAAAATTTATAAACTCTATGAAGAAAAAAACTAAAAAGAAAAATGAAGCGGCCGGTGTAGGAATAGTAACCAAACAAAATGCAACAAAAGATGTACCAGTTGGTGGTGAATACATGAATGTTAAAAAATTATCTCTGAACAAAAAACGCAAAAGTAAAAAAAGTTAGGCAATGCCCTATACACCAACATCTCAAATAGATCTAGACAAACTCATTATAAGCGTTCCAGAATATTTTATAGCAAGTGCAGGTGGTACTCGCAAATCAGATCTAAAAAAATTAATTTCAAGATATGTTGAAATGATGAATGATCAACCACGTAACATGTGGTATCTAAAATGTTTTGCAAACTCTTTAAAAAATAAAAATTGTGTTGAGATTGGAACTGGATTAGGAATCCTAAGTTCTATTGCAATAGGCTTTGAACCTAAGTCTTTAATTGCATATGAAGGATCAAAGAAAGCATATGACATCGCAAAACAATGTATGAATAAAAATATTGATTTAAGAAATGAAACTGTAAACAATTTGTATCAAAGTCCTTTGAATCCAACACCAGATGTAATATTTCATGAGTTACTAGGAGATAGAATATGGGATGAAGGTTGTAATGTATTTTTGCCATATGGAATAAAAAATTGGAAATCTCCTATGTGGTCAGCAATACCGGGCGAATTTATAACAGAAATTCACGTAACAAAAAAACAATCAGGTTTTGCATTTGATACTGATCCTAACAACTGGCCTCATCCGAAAAAAAATATTTTGATTGACCCTGGTGCGTCTGCAGACCTTGAATGGTTAAAAAAATTAAAAAATGTAGTGTACCCTATGTTTGATTTACAAGATGATAACGTGCAGTTATTTAATATTATGGCTGATGACAATTTGTTTGACACAACAGAATGTGTTGCCAAGGCTTTGGTAAATGTTAATCAAGGCACAATCACAACAAATGGCTCAGAGGTAACTAGTTTTGCTGACATAGAGTGGAACAAAGATACAGCGATGAAATTTGATTTTGATGTTGAAAAAGATTCCTTTGTATTTTTTAGATTTGCAATGAAGCATCGAACATCAATATTTTATTTAGACCAAGGCCATTGGGGAGTGACTCAGAACATGTTTAAAATTAAAAAAGATACCAATGTTAAAATAGATCAAAAATTTTACAGTGGCGAAATTGGTATTGAAGTAGAAGGCAAACGCCATATTGTTTAACAGATATAAAGTTTCAATATAAATATCACTTTAGGCACAAGGCAAAAGGAGGCAGACACAATGTCCGAACAAACTGATATACAGGCGTTACTTGATAGATTTAAAAGAACAGTCCCACCCGGAAAAGATTACCAAGACAGACTAGCAGAAGAGTTTGAATTAATTCTTAATCAAAGATTCACACAATATTTTTTACAAGTGTGTGACATACTTGATCTTACAACAGATATACCACACATGACAAGAGGATCAGCAGGCAGTAGTTTGATATGTTATCTGTTGGGTATAACTGATGTTGATCCAATCAAATGGAATATTCCTGTTGCAAGATTTATGAATCCGTTACGTGACGACTTGCCTGATGTGGACATTGACTTCCCGCATCACAAACAAGAAGAAGTTATGGAAAGAATATTTAAGAAATGGCCAGGACGTAGTGCAAGAATATCAAACTATGTGATGTACAAAGAAAAGTCTGCTAGACGTGAAGCACTAAAAAGATTAGGCGTAAAAGGAAACTTGCCACGTGGATTCAAATATGAGGACTATGATGTTGATGTAAAAGAAGCAAAACGTATAGAAAATAAATTATTGGGCAAAAAAAGATGCATATCAAAACATTGTGGCGGTATATTAATGTTCACAAGACAGTTACCTAAAAGTTTGTTTTCGCAAGACAATCAAATACTGTTAGATAAAAACGAAGTTGAAGATTTAGAACATTTAAAAGTAGACATACTGGCAAATCGCGGACTGTCGCAGTTGGTAGATATATCTCCAATGGCTCTTACAGACTATCCAGAAACAGATGAAGAAACATCCAAGTTGTTGTGTCGTGGTGATGTGTTGGGTGTAACACAGGCAGAATCACCTGCTATGAGCAAACTGTTCAAAGCAGTCAAGCCAACCAGTGTGTATGACTGTGTGTTTGCAACTGCACTGATAAGACCAGTTGCTACCAGTGGACGTAAAACTGCTTCTATGTTTATGGATTGGTCACGTGAAAGACAAACAGATACTGTGGTATATGAAGATGATGCTATTGAACGCATAGCATCATTGATTGGTGTTGACTACTATGAAGCCGATATGTATCGCAGAGCATTTGCCAAACGCAAAGAAGATAAAATACTTGACTTCATAAAGAAACTAGGTAACCATCCACAAAAACAACAAGCGATCGATGCTCTTAATTCGCTGAGTGGGTTTGGTTTGTGCAGAGCACACGCAGTCAATCTTGGCAGACTGATTTGGGCACTGGCATATCAAAAAGCACACAATCCAAAAGAATTTTGGGATGCCTGTTTGAAACACGCACAAGGATCTTATCGCAGATGGGTACACAAGAATGAAGCCAAGCAACATGGATTATTTCAAAGAACAAAATCAAAATCTGATTTGATAGATGACCCTGTGTATCAGTATAAAAAATTTGGTTGGTGGTCACGTAAAGATTTTGTACCTGGCATGTATGTGCAAGGCACATGGGGAGACTATGTAGAGTTTGCTGGCATGATTGCAAACGGCAGAGTGTACAAAGGACATGGAGGCAAGTATGTGACCTTTGCAACACTAGGCGTTGATAATTCAGAATACATTGATGTCGTAATTAAAAAACCTTTGTCTCATTCGAAGTATGATATCATATGGGGGCAAGGAGAAGTAAAGTATCGTAACGGTTCTGATCATGTAGAAGTAAACAAGTTCAAAGCATATTCTATTGACCAGTGGTGCAAAGAAAAAAAGATCAATATCAATTAATTAAATTTTGATCGAGATAAATAAGATTACTGTTTATAAAACAGTTAGGCAAACATAAAGCAAACAAGGCAAAAGGAGGCTCGTATGCTAAAGCAAATCCGCAGTTGGTTTTCAAAATCAACACAATCCGACACAATAAAGTTCGACCGAATTAAGAGACAACTCAATCGTAATCCTGTCTTGTGTGATCCTAGTACATCAAAAACAGAGGCACACAGAAGATATGGCGACATTATTAGGTTTATTAAATAGACATATGATCGCTTTGATTGAACATCTTAAATTGGCAGTCTTTGCTCCTAGGTTAGGCACTAGTCCTGGCCTAGAGGGTGTTTACTCGGATGACCTTGATCATTGGGCAACTAAAAATAAGGGAAGAATACTTTCAGTTGCTGACAGTGATTACTCATGGCCCTACTTTTGTGATCAAGTAGATGAATCAGAATATTGCAAAGTATTATTGGTTCGAAAGCCTACTGACAAGACAGTTCCTCAATCTCCTTCTACATCGCGATCAAAGAATTTTGATGTTGTGTTTAACTATTTGTTCAATGCAGATCATTTACCTTGGATCCATCATGTGATGGGAGAATATGGCATGAACCCTTGTGAACGTTATCACTTCTCTCCGTATGAACATTCACAAGGGTTATCTGAAGAACAAGATGATAACAAATTATGGAACTATGTTGCAAAAAGTTTGATACAATACCGTATACCAAGATACCATCATGATGGTGTGTACAGACGTTGGTGCGAAGATGGAGAATATTTTGTTTAGTGTTTCTCGGGACGTGTATCACCGTAGTGCATCACAGTAATACCTTTTTGATGTGGGAACTGCCTGTTCACATCTACAACAACTGACCCTTCGGCAAATGTAAGATCATTAAATTTATTTGGATGTGCTATCAAATACACAGCCGGATCATCAATAACTTTGTCGTAACTAACTTCAGCACCCATAGAAGCAACAATATTGCCTACGAGCACTGAAGCAGATCCTGTAGAGTCTGATACATTGGGTTTGAATGACTTACCCATGATGATAACGTGTGGTGTGTTTATTGCTTGTGCCAGACTCCACAGATATTCAGCAATGGCCCGTGCTTGACCATCTCTGGCCAACATCACTGCTGAAAATATGTCATACGGTAATTTTAGTTTTTGTGACAGATGTCTTAGAGCAATGTTGTCACGTGGATGACATCCGCCGCCGTCTCCCATTCCTGGATTCATATACTTTGTTGATATTAATCTATCACTTGCATTCTTAAGTGTGTTTGCAACTTTGTCACAGTTCATGTGTCCTATTCTTTGTGCAACGTCTTGAATCATATTGACATAAGCAAGTTTGAAAGAAATAAATGTGTTGTAAAAAACTTTGACTGCTTCTGATTCTTCCCAAGTGCCTATGCACAATTTTGGTCCTGCCCAACCATATATTGCATCATAACAATCTCTTAAAGGTTTTGATCCACGTCCATCTGATGTGCCTATGGTATGAAATTCAGGATTGCGGAAATCATCTTTGACTGTGCCCATTGCAATAAAATATGGATTGTAAATTATGTTTGCATGAGGTATGCGTGGAGCAAACTCTCTTCTGGTTGTGCCAGGCAACACCGTTGAAATAATTACCACTGGATGATTCTTTGGTGTGTGGGGTGCAATGTCTTCTAATACTTTGTTTACAAATGAGTAATCGAAATCTTTTGGTTCTAATTCTGCAATGGGATATTCTCCAACATACTTAGGATCATGTGGTGTTTGTACTGCAATGAATGTAATATCATGTCCCATCACGCACAGTTCGGGCGAGTCGACCATGTCAACGCCTTTTGGTTTGTCAATATCTTTTATATCATAACCAGTCACATGATGGTATTCTGCCATGACTTCGGTTACGTCACGACCTAGTTTACCAACACCTATAAAGCCAACTTTCATTTAACTCTGTTGCCCCTTAATGCAAAAAACAATCCACCACAATATAACATGACATGAAAGTTTTCATATAACAATACATATCCCAAACTTGGTGGTTCTAAAATTAAAATTACACCAGTCATTATGCCACACATGATTACACCAGAAAATCTTGTGATCATATCCCCAACTCCTGGTTTGAGTGCAATGGTCATGCCACCAACAATAAGTCCTATGCCAGAAAACAATTCACCATATGCCACAAAAAACCATACAGACATAGGCAATCCAAATGACTCTGCATCGGCTATGTCTGGCGGTATCTTTGCCAACCCTTGTAAAATAAAAACAATACCAAGTGGCAATCGGATCAACCAATTGGCACCTTTGAACTCTGGTATCTTCTTCAAGTATTGTTCAAGGGTCATCATTTTATATTTGTCCTAGTAGTTCGGCAAGTCTCTGTTTGCTTTTGCCAATTGCTTTTGCTCCTGCTATTGCATCTTTGTTTGATGTGTCACCGCCTACTACAATCAATGCTATCATGCCTTGTGTTTTGTGTGGCGTACACACATAGTAGTAGATACCGGGTGTGTCAAAAGTAATACTGACTTCTTTATTCATTTTACTTTTCTTTGGTAATGCCCACCCATCTGGACCTGCTATGAATTCTACGTTGTGTCCTTTGGCAGTTGCAACCCAAGTTATGGTATCTCCAATATCAATTTGTGATATGTCTTCTGAGTATACCATTCTTGCTCCATCGTCTCTTTTGTTTAGCATTTCAACTGTGATATCTGCCGCATACGCCGATGTTGCAAATAACATTGAAATGATTGTGATCAATCTAATCATCATCGTCCTCCATGTCTATTTCTGATATTAATTGTCGAAGTTTTGATCCTTCTGGTTTGCCTCTGACTTTACCTAGTGTGCTAGATTCAAAGTCTTCGTCGCTTTGTGCTTTAGTATCTGACGGACTCACTTCACTGGATCTTTTCATTTTATCATAGATTGTGCTCCGTTGCTTACTAAACTTTTCATATTCCTCATCATCTGATAAGTCACGTATTCTTAATGTATCAATATCAAATTCTAAATCAACCTTTTGTCCTACACCGGAACTTGATCTAGTCTTCATGAACTGTATTTGATATCTGCCACGTTCCCGCATGGCCCTTGATGTAAATATGCCAATCACATTGTCTGCTGTCTGTATTTTGCTCAATCCGCCTGCTATGTGTGAATGATCAAACTCTATTTCTTCAACTGCACCTCTGTTCAACTGCGATGCAGTTACAAACAGTATTTGCAATTCAACTGCAAGATTACGCAGTTCTTCAGATACATATTTGTCTTTCACAAACAGATCACTTGGAGATACTCTTTTGTTTTTTGGCATCATCAAATCCATGTAGTCAATACATAATGCATCAACTTTACAGCCTTGTTGTATTTCAAATTCTTTTATGAATGCTCTTAAATCTAAAACTGTGCTACCGGATGGCAAATACTTGATACGCATTTTGCCACTTGTCTTTGCTTTCATTCTAACTTTCAAATCTACATCATCTATATTTTTGAAAACTTCTCTTGCTGGTGTGCTGGACATCATTGCATCCAGTCTCATTGAAGTCAGTAGTTCACTCAACTCAAGTGTGATGTACACAACATTCAAACCTGCTTCGGCCCAGTTTATTGCTAAGTTCTGTAGGAATAAACTTTTACCAGCACCCGATCCACCTGCAAAAATATTCAACTCGCCTCTGTTGAATCCGCCAAATAATTTTTTATCAAAGCCTGGCCATCCTGTGCTGACAGTACCGTTGTTGTCTTTCAGTGCCATCAGTCTTGACTTTGGATCTTCGAAATAATCAAGACCTAAGTCTTTGGTTAATCCAATTTGTACTGCTTCTTTGATCTTGTCTTCAACAGATCCATACTCGCCTTTTTCCAACATGTCTGCTGATGTGAGGATTGCACCTTCTAGTGCCTTGTGCCTGCAGAACTCTTCAAACTCATCAAGCAACCAATCATAATGTTTTTGATCAATGTCTTTTGCATCTTTCAACTGTATGTTTGATTTACTGTTTACAATATCAACTGCTGGAAGAGTTTTGTACTCTTCAGAATATTCTTTGATAAATTTTGCCGCAGGACGCAATGTTCTGTCAAAATAGTTTGCGTTGAATATGTTTTGAACACGCACATATGACTCTGCGTCATTCAATAACATTTCCAACATTAACTGTTGCAGATCTACATTATAATCTTTTACTTGGGCCATTCAACCTATTATACACTTTGTTCTTTGATTTGTCTACTGTTTGCACTCCAAAAATCTGTAAATTCCAAATAACAGTATTTGGCTCTGTATGTGTTTGAATATTTTAGATCATTCCAATGTGTGCTGTCCCATAAAACAAAAGATCCTTGCCGACTTATTTTCACACACAATAACCATTTGTCTTTTTCTTCACAACTTTCTTCGGATTGTTGAATCCATTCATCTAACTGAGCGACTGGTTTGCCAAGTGCTAGTGCATTCCATTGAAAGTTTGCATAATGCTTGGCTTCGAAAACAATTTTAGGAAAAGTTTCCGGGGGTATCAAATCTCCTTTGAATGATCTTGTCTGTGCTTCAGTTAAGTCATTGATTCTAATGATGTTTGATCCTCCCACAAACGCACCGCTGTAAGGCACCCTTGTAAATTTTTCTTTGTACAGTTCTGTTAAAAAATTTGCAAGTTCACGTTCGTAAGTCTTGCCTTTGTTCTTAGATTTTGTGCCGGACATTCAAATTCTTTCTGGTTAGTAAACACACCAACTATATAGTTAATTATATGCTACTATTAAATTATAAAAATTTCAATCAAAAAATAACTTTTAATTCGTAACCACCATAGGCTAACTAAGGCAATATAGTCCCCAACATAAATGGAAATGCGCCGAAGTCACAACGGTAGGTGGTGAATCCTAGGACACATGGACAAATGATAGTGCTCTGTGAAAAAGATACAACACTGGCACACTTGGTATTACCATAAGAAGAACAAGTGTGTTGCGTCAGATAGAATGAGCCAATGGGTACAGCCTGACCGCCCAGTTACGACAGCGACTTATGGAACCGGAATACTCACATGATGAGATCCAGTTCTGCCTAACGGCAGAATTGTGACCAAAATATCTACATGATAAGCGGCGAACACAGCATGAGCGAAAGCGAAATGCTACTTGGCATCGCCAAGTAATTAAATACCCATATATGAAAATACATTTTAATCACGTGTTTGGACGCATAACAAAAATGGACATACAGTACACTCCAGTGTATGCAACTGTGGAACCACATGAAGTTGAACATGCACTTGGCACAGGTTGGGTAAAACTGCACTACAATGAAGACAACACAACAACAGATCTATGGCAACAAATACGCAGTACCCGTATCAATTTGAACGAATACAAAGCATCAAAAAATCATCGCAAAACTTTACGGCAAGAAATACATGTGGCTGTAAAACCATATGCTGAAGCAGACCAAAACAAAATTATCCCTGTGTACAAAGAGTATTTGGCATATAAAAAGTATGACAGTTGGGAAAAGCCAACTCCCGGCTCAACCATATTTGAATATTCTTATCAAGGTGAGTTGATTGGATTTACTTTATGCACAGAACACAAACACTCCATGGAGAGTGTGATATTTGCATGGAACTACAAACACCCACAGTTGAGATTAGGACAGTTTTCATTGTTGCATGAAATGATGTATGCCAAGAATAAAAAATTAAGATATTTGTATTTAAGTGCAGGATATGAAGTTGCCAGCAAATACAAAGCAGACTACAAAGGGTTCGAGTGGTGGACCGGATCAAAATGGAGTAAAGACAAAGAACTGTACAGAAAATCTTGTGATGCTGACTCAAGACTACAATCGATTCAAGATCTAGCACAATATGAGACTGTGTGGATGAATTTATTAAATACAAAGTAATGTATTGGATATTAACAGTTATGCTAACATATGGCGCAGTTGATGTTACAATAACGAAAGAATTAGTCGGAGATTCTGCAAGTCCTACAGTATATTTCAGCACTGAAGCAGAATGTCAAGATTTTTTGTATGACAACAAAGTTTTTATCACCGAAGATTTGTTTAAACACTTTAAAAAGCAAGGCACAATGGAACTGACAGGATTTGATTATTTCTGTGAATTCAAAAATTAATCTTTTTCGAAACGCCAATTTTTAACATCATCTAAATTTTCTTTAGTCCAATGTTTGTAATAGGATGTACTTTCAAGATGTTTGCTGGCATCATTTATCTTGCTTAGTCTTTGCATCAACACTAATACATACTTGCCATTGTTCATTTGCACTCCGTTGATAATTTCTGGCTCTGCAGGATGATCTTCCAAGCACACAATGTCCATAGGCATCACACGTTTGTTCACTTCTTCCACAATGGCAGACAGTTCGCTGGGATCATATCGGTCCACAATGGTCTCAACAAATATCACAACGTCAAATTCATCTGTCCATGTTCTAGCGGCATCAACTAGACACACAAGATAATCATCATCTAAGTCTTTGATATCTATTTTGTTTTGCAAACGTGCCTGACGAGCATAAGGACATGGAGGCATATTACCAAATTTAGGATTTGATTTTTCAACAAAAGTTTCCATCCATTCATGTATTTCTTTTATGATTTGTTGTTTCATTGTAATGTATTTAAAATAGTTTTGGCTTCGTCTGTGACTTTGTAGTTGCCTGTTGTTCTGTCTTTGAACATTTCGATCACTTCACGATGTTCTGACCAAGTCTCTAAATTTGGTTGTTTGTTGTAATACATATCAGGAGTGACAGTCAAATTTGCTTGATCCTGATCTTCAAAATAAATTTTTGGAGTGTCTAGTGTTTGCATCACATCATGTACAAATTTATGATGTATGTGTCCATACTCGCCTTTGGCGCCGTGTGTAACAATCAAATCATATCCAGAGCATTGTGCAACTAATTTTGTAGTTGCTTTATTTGGATCCCATGTGATCAACTTGCCTTCTTCATGATCTCTGTAATGATCTTCCAAGCCACAAAATTTTGTTTGTATGTTTTCTTCACTCCAGTTGTATTGAACTTCTCTGGCTCTAGCATGACTTTCATCATATGTGAGATAGATTATGGTCCAATTGAAACTAGAAGCCATCTTTATTAGGGGCCATGCAAATATCACACAGTCATCTGGATGTGCCACTACCACACAGGCTTTGACTCTATATTGATCAAGATGCAATGTAATGTTTTGCCGTGTCCAGTAATGTTTCCATAAGTCTATTACTTTGTCTTGTAGATTTGCATATTGTCTGGTGTGTATTGATTTGGTTAGCGATACCAAACTCAACATGGAAGCCATATCAACATCGGCACCAGTGGCTAAGTTTGTGCAGAACGTGGTCATACCTGGATATATTTCTTTTGTGTTGTATAACACATCACACGATCCGTACTTGTATATCAAATAGGCATTGTAACAGGTGAATTCAGTTATTCCACAGTTTGGTATTTTATGTTGGAACCAATCACAAAATTTTGTTACAGAGCCATGTTGATCAATCATGTCTTTGACAGTCTGTGTGTGGAAAGTGAATGGAACACCGGCAGGAGACAGCATTTCATTTATGACAATGTCATAATGTTTTTCTAAATTATGATGTGCATCACGCCAAGCAGTACCTAACACACATTTACCAACACGGGGTTTTGGATCACACATTTTGTTCCAATCAAATTTTGTTGTAAACCAAGTTTTTGCATCGAACACGATACTCCAGTCGGTGTCTGCTTCATAGGCGCCTAACAATTTTAATAACTGTTGACTTTCCCATTGTTTGGTTGTCCATGTGATGTCGAATTCGGACATCCTTTTTATTTTTACTTTGTCTGTGTGTTGACCCCACCATGCTGGATTGATTTGGTCAGCAACAGCATCAACATCATTTACTAAAATTAATATTTTGGATATGTCTTTAGGATTCACATACAGATCAAAATTTGATGCCTGTGTCCGTAACAGGGACAATTCGGTGTCATACACTACTGTGATTAAATTTATCATAAAACATTTCTGCCAGCACTTGTTGTGCTTTGGCATCAGAATGATACCCTGGATCATTATCTGGTTTGCATGGATATTTTGAACAGGTAGATAATATACCTTGATCTTCATGTACAATGTATGGCAGTATGAAACTTGGTAAACTGTCTTTAAACAAATGCCACTCTGACCATAACATGCCTTTGTCTATGGCAAAATTTATTTTGGCATCATAAAGTTTTGTAAGACCATCAACAATGATCCATTGGTCTTGTTGCTGTTTCCAATTTGAATCATACAGAAAATTTACATAATGCATCATGGCGTTCACTATTTCCGGCTCCAACTTTCCTTTCCTGTATTCATGTGTGTAATTTCCTGCCATTGAAAAAATTGTTTCAAATATCATTGGGGTAGGTTCTTTGCTGTAATTTATATTACCTATGCCAAGTTCTCTGTTGTATCCTTTGTAAATGGTTGTGTCCAACAAATGATTCTGTAGTGCATTTGGTCTGTCTTCTGTTGTTTCTCTAGAACTGTATGGCACCCCAGTTGATGGTATCTCCATTCTGTCCCAACTGGTTGGTACCACAATCACATAGTCTGCCTTTTGCCGTATTGCTTCTTGAATCTGCAAACGTATGCCCCCATTGGAGCATCCACGTCTTGCATAGTTACACAGTTCAGCATTGAGTTTGTCTGCTAGTAGTTCACTGTAATGTGTGCCTGGGTGTGTGACAGACACAGAAGAAAAACTGTCTCCGCAGACTACAAGTTTGTTCATGCTAATATTTAAGTGGGTAGTGTATGAGTATCAAAATTAGATTATGTACTGACCGCCTTGGGTAACACGCCGGGGGGAGTTTTTTTGCCTTGATCAACTTTTGGTCCTTCAGCATCATCTGGTTCTGGTGGTGCTGTATATTTTCCAAAGTCTTTGATATTTTTTGCTTTGGCTGTACGAGTAACTGCTCTTGTGCCTTCTAGTTCTGCAATATCTAAGAACAGTTGGTCTACCACATTGTTCTTGGTCAACATTCTACCGTCATTGGATACTGAGACCATTGCTTCTGCATTATATTTGGTTGTTATTTGTTTTAAAGTAGCCGGTGAAACTTTTTCTTCTTTAGCAAATGCCTCGATAGCATCAGCAAAGTTATTAGCACTTTTTCTTTTGTATTTGTCTGTGCCTTTCCAATTTTTGTTGTACCAATCATAAAACTTTCTGCGATTGACACCCTGCATTATCTTTGCTTTTGTTTCTTTGTATGCATCTTGTAACACACCAGGCAAGTCTGCGATAGCGGCCGCGACTCTATCAACTCCTCCTGCTAATGCTCCTCCTAGGTCTTCTACAAATTCTTTATATTTCATATATGATATTTATATTAAGGGCATTCTTGCCTTCTTGGTGTTTTCTACGTTCTCTTCTACTATTTTATTAATGATATCTCTATCCTGTGGCGGCAACTGGTATGCTTCGTTCAATGTTAATCCACCACGCATATACCAACACAGACGTAAAAGTAGATGTTTCAACTGTTTCGTCTCGTTTTCCATGTCTTCAAAAAACTTAGGAATTTCAGAGTTGTCTAGTGACAACAATTTTATGCGAAAAAATTTGCTACGTCAAAAGTTAATGGTAGATCAAACTGTGTTGGAGCACCCTTTTCAACATCAGCATCTGGACTTTGTACTTTGATGGACTTGGCTTTGCCTATGGCATTTATTGCATCGATTGATTTTTTTATTTCTTTTGATGTTGCAACATCCATGTTTGTGATAAATTCTTGTATGAATGCTGTGTCTGTCACTGTATCTTGCCCTGGCACAGAGACGGCTTGTACACTTGCTAACATTTCATCTACAGAATAATTAGCAATTTTATTAAAGGTCTCTGTGTATCTTTTAATTTTTTCAGATTCATCCAACTCACTGTTGGTCACTGCTTGTAACATTTTTTGTTCATCATACACTCTTAGTTGTTGTTTTGCAATCAAGGAATAATCAACAGGGCGTATCTGTATGGTCAATCCGTTATCTAGTGACACAGTACCATCTGGTACAGATTTGTCTAAATTGTCTAACACTTGACTTAGACTCACATCAATATCAACCATGGTGTTTGTTTTTGGTACAGGAGCCTTTACTGTCATGCTGTCACCATAACTTGCTATTCTTATGGATATCAAAATTGTGTCAATATCCACACTCAACACTTTCCATGGATCTTTGATTTGTGGAACACAAGATTTAATCACATCAACAGTACTTTGACCACTTAACAAAGCATCAGGAGTTTTCATTTTGATTTCATCTTTGGCAGTCATAGGATAAACTGCTAATTCACTGTTTTCGTTGAATTCTATGGCACCCATAGGATAGTGTTTACCGCCACTAGGCAGTTTGATATAAATTGATGGCTGTCTAAAATATGTTTCTAATGGATTATTCATCTGGTTTTTTGTACCTATAAATACATTAAATATTTACAAAAGTATTTATATACGCATATTTTGGGGTGTAAAAATTGGCCGACGAACTTACAATAAATTTGAATAATGATGATATCACAGTACCGCAGTGGGCAAAAGAAGAAACCATGGTACAGATCAAGGATCTTTTGGCAGGTAAAGGTGTTGGCAAAGACAGTCTTGCAAAAGGATTAGCAGAAGGCGGAAAAGCCGCCAAAGGATTTGATAAAAGTTTAAAGAGTGCTATACCAGGTCCTATCAAAATGGCATCTGCGGCTGGCGATGCGGCATCGGCTTTGTTAGGTTTTGGCACTACAGTCTTAAAGACAGCACTTACCACAACAGGCAATCTGTCTGACCTCAATGCAGTAATAGATGCTGGTGTTGATGTGTTTGATGAAACCATAGGAAAAATTCCAATACTTGGAAATGTTTTATCTTATTTTGCAAAACAGGCGGCCGAAGCGGCCAAAACAATCAATGAAGTATTTGATGCTGTAGCAATTCCATTTGAAGACCTAAGTAAAATAGGTGCAGGGTTTAATGGCAATTTAGTTGAATTTGGAAGAAGGGCCAGTGATGCATATCTAGAACTGGATGTGTTGGCAGATATCACAAACCAAAATGCAGAAGTGTTTAGATCTTTTGGAGGCACAACGCAACAGGGTGTGGATAGATTTATTAACTTGAATAAAAGAATTTTAGAGT
>CETH01169399.1_pt1 | contig 20569 bp, 15 predicted proteins | sample 361461 | NCBI WGS metagenome assembly CETH01 (sample SAMEA2622695, study PRJEB7988) | marine metagenome | isolation source: saline water (ENVO:00002010), including
GCCAAATCAGCTAAAACTTTTCTATCTAATTTAATTTTCGACTTATTTAAACCATTTATAAACTTTGAATAAGTCATGCCTTCCTGTCTTACTCCCGCATTAATTCTTTGGATCCACAAAGATCTGAATTCCCTTTTTTTTGCCCGTCTATCTCTGTAGGCGTACTGCATAGCTTTTTCCATAGCTTGTCTAGCAATACGAATAGTATTTTTTCTTCTTCCAAACTGACCTTTTACTGTTTTTAGAACTTTCTTATGTCTCGCCCTGCTTATGACTCCTCTTTTTGTCCTAGACATTTTATCCTCTCAAATTATACGGCATATAAGATTTAACAATTTTAGAATCTGGTTTTGACATAATTGTTGAACCTCTTTGTTTTCTTATTTGCGAATTGGTTCTTTTAATCATTCCATGCCTTTTACCTGCTTGTGGCATTTTTACTTTCCCACCTTTAGTTATTTTAAATCTTTTTTTTGCAGAACTTTTTGTTTTTAATTTCGGCATGGCTAGAGATTTATATATACAAATTTTTTTTATAGCAAGATTATTTTAATCAAAATTATGTAGGCTGTATTATCATTATCATCTGTCTGCCTTCAAACTTTGGCCTTACCTCTACTTGGCCTAGATCTTTAGTGTCAACAATAATTCTTTCCATCAAATCCTTTCCCAACTGTACGTGCTGCATTTCTCTACCTTTAAATTTGACAGTAAATTTCACTTTGTCACCTTTGGTAAGGAATTTTTTAGCGTTTTTTATTTTAAAATTATAATCATGTATTTCTGTTCCGGGTCTTAACTTAATTTCCTTAAGAGCTGAGACTCTTTGATTTTTTTTAGCTTTACTAGCTTTTTTTTGCATATCATATTTATACTTTCCAATATCCATTATTTTGCAAACAGGAGGATTTGTGTTTGGAGAAATTTCTATAAGATCAAGTTCCTCACTTCTTGCAGCTTCTAATGCTTTTTTTATTGGCAAGATTCCAAGATTTTCACCATCACTATTGATCACTTGTACATCCAAACTTCTAATTCTTTCGTTAATCTTTGGACCTTGAAATCTTGTTCTTCTTTGAAAGAAATTTGTTTTTGTTTTCTGCACTTATTTGATTGGAAGATTGTTTAATGTTTTGATTTTTTCTAAAGCTTTTATAAATTTAGCTGTTTCTTGTTTTTCTGATCCGAGCTTTCTTATTGTTATACTTTTATCTTTCATTTCTTTTTTTCCACAAATCAAAAGTAATGGAACTTTAGATAGAGAATGTTCTCTAATTTTATAGTTTATTTTTTGGTTTCTTAAATCCACGTCGCAATTTATACCTTCTTTGAAGAGTTCTTTAAATATTTTTTTTGCATATTCATTATGTTCTTCAGCTATTGGTAACACAACCACTTGTGAAGGTGAAAGCCAGAATGGAAGTTTACCTGCATAATTTTCAATTAAAATTCCAATAAACCTTTCTAAAGAGCCAAATAAAGCTCTGTGCAACATGACTGGCACTTTTTTACTTCCGTTTTTGTCAACATAAGTTGCTCCCAGTCGTTCAGGTAAATTTAAATCTACCTGAAGAGTTCCGCACTGCCAATCTCTTCCGATCGCATCTCTTAAAACAAATTCTATTTTTGGTCCGTAAAAGGCTCCCTCGCCTTTATTTATGCTATATTCTAATTTTGTTTTTTTAATAGCTGCAAGTAACGCTTTCTCAGATTTATCCCAAATACTATCACTTCCAACTCTTTTTTCAGGTCTATCAGAATATTTTAAAAACACTTTCTTAAATCCTAAATCTTTATAAATATCTAAAATCAATTTTGTAACACTAATACATTCATCTGTTATTTGTTCTTCGGTACAAAATATATGAGCATCATCTTGTGTGAAAGCCCTGACTCTTAAAAGGCCGTGTAAAGCACCAGAGGGCTCATATCTATGTACCTTTCCAAATTCTGATAATTTTAACGGAAGGTCTCGATAACTTTTAAGTCCTTGTTTAAATACTTGAACACATCCAGGACAATTCATTGGTTTAATGGCAAAAACTTTTTCATCTGGGGTTTCAGATGTAAACATTAATTCTCCAAATTTATCCCAATGTCCAGATTTTTCCCATAGGCTTTTGTCTAATAATTCTGGAGTATTTATTTCTCTATAACCTGCGTTTCTTTGTTTAAGTCTCATGTATTCAATTAATCTTTGAAATAAATTCCAACCTTTTTCGTGCCAAAAGACTGATCCAGGACTCTCTTCTCTAAAATGAAAGAGATCCATTTCTTTACCTATTTTTCTATGATCTCTTTTCTCAGCCTCTTCTAATCTATGCAGGTATTCTTCCAAGTCTTTTTTAGAACTCCAACATGTGCCATATATTCTTTGCAACATTTCATTTTTAGAATCACCTCTCCAGTATGCCCCTGAAACTTTTGTTAATTTAAAAGCTTTTCCAATTTTACCAGATGAAGTTAGGTGGGGACCTCTGCATAAATCATGCCAAGTATCACCGTGATGATAAACTGAGAGCTCCTCACTTTTTGGTATACTCTCAATTATTTCCGCTTTATATTTTTCTCCTATTTTCTTGAAATGTGAGATGGCTCTACTTCTTTCCCATACCTCTCTTTTTGTTTTTACATCTCTATCAATTATTTCTGACATTTTTTTTTCAATTTTTAGTAAATCATCACTTGTAAAAGGTTCCTTTCTTGCAAAGTCATAATAAAAACCATTTTCAATAACAGGCCCAATTGTAACTTGAGTGCCTGGAAATAATTCTTGAACTGCCATTGCCATAATATGTGCGGCGTCGTGCCTAATAACATCTAAGCCTTCTTTATCTTTTTGAGTAATTATTTTTACAGAAGAGTCTTTTTTAATTGAGAAGCTTAAATCCTTTAATTCACCATTCACACTCATAATAAGTGCTTGTTTTGAAAGTGATTTGCTAATCTTTTCGGCAATTTCAAGACCACTTACCTCATTTTTAAAATTCAATTTTTTTCCGTCTTGCAAAGTAATATTTGGCATCTATTTAATTAATTTTTTGTATTCTAAAAAAGTTGAATAGCACATCTGTTCTACATCAAATTTCTTTAATATATTTTTCCTACCCTCATTTCCAATTGATTGCAACTTGTCTTTATCCATTTCTATTAATTTATTTAAATTTTCTGCAAGAGCTTGTGGGTTATTATTTTCAAACAAAAAACCTGAATTACCATCGATAATAGTTTCTTTGGACCCGCCATGATTACTTGCAAGGATTGGGCGTCTCATTGCTTGTGCCTCTACTGATACTCTACCAAAAGCCTCTGGTTCTATGGATGAAGAAACAACTATGTCGGAAACGTAATAAGCAACAGGCATTTCATTTACATGTTGAAGAAAAAATACATCGTTTTTAAGCCCATATTGTTCTGTGGCTGAAACTAATTTTTTAAAATATACTTTTCTTCCTTGATGCGAACCTACAATTATAGCTTGAAAATTTTTTTTATTATATTTTTTCTTCAATAAATTAAGGGACTGTATAAACATTTCCTGACCCTTCCACCTTGTTAGTCTGCCAGGTAATAGGATTTTAACTTTTTCAGAGCTTAAATTTAATATTGAATTAAATTTTTGAACTTTATCATTAGTAATATTGGAATTATCGAAATATTGTGTATTTATACCTCTAAAAATAACTAATAATCTTTTTTGGTCATTTATTAAATTACTATAATTTTTATGTATATGATTGAAAACATAATTAGATCCAGCAATTATTAAATCTGATCTTACCATTACTGAGTTATAAAATTTTTTCAATTTATTTGAGAAATTATATATTCCATGAAAAGTAGTTACAAATTTTGTACGTGTAATTTTGCAAGAAAAAAAACAAGACCAGGCTGGTGCTCTACTTCTTGCATGCACTATATCAATCCTAAGAAAAATTATTATCAAGGAAATCAAAATTGTATTTAATAAAATTAAGATTGGATTCTTAGATCTCACAGGTAGTCTCAAAACTTTCACTCTATCCTTACGAATAAATTTCAAAAGAGGTCCACCAGTAGTAATTATGTAAGATTTACATTTTTTCTCTGCAAGGAAATGAGCTATATCATAACAACCTGTTTCAGCTCCTCCATAACCTAGTCTTGGAATAACTTGCAATACTCTAAAACTCATTAATTAATTTTTTCCCACTCTAGTGCTGTCTTTAGAATATAATTTAAATTATTAAATTTTGGTTTCCAATTAAATTTTTTCCTAAATTTATCACTGTTTGCAATAGAAATTGATATATCTTTTTCTCGTCTAGATCCAATTTCAACTTTTAATTTACCTCCAATAATATGTTCCATTTCTTTTATTACTTCTTTTACAGAATATCCTTTCCCATAACCACAGTTGAAAATGTCTGATTCCGAATTTTCATGAATATATTTTGCTGCCAAAATATGAATCTCTGCAATATCAGAGACATGTATAAAGTCTCTAATTGGAGTGCCATCCTTAGTTTTGTGATCTTCTCCATTAATAATTATTTTATCTCTTTTCTTTGTTGCGGCCTCACACAATACTTTAATTAAATTTGTGGACGAGTCAGATATTAATCCGGATCTCTTTTTTATGTCAGCTCCGGCTACATTAAAATATCTTAAAATTGTATAATTTATTTTTTTATTTTTTGAGCTTTCAATTAAAAATTTTTCGATATTAAATTTAGACTCAGCATAAGGATTAATTGGTTTTAATTCATCAGTTTCTTTTACTTGTGTGTTACTTGTATTACCATAGATTCCAGCCGTTGATGAAAATAAAATATTTTTCAAATTATTATTAAAACAAGATTGAAAAAAAATTTTTGATTTTTCGAAATTGTGGTATTGATATTTTTCCGGATACTTTACAGACTCGTCTACTTTTGTAAGACCTGCAAAATGCATAACTACGTCAAAATTATTTTTTTTTAAAATTTTATCAATTGATACTGAGTCAGCTATATCACAATTGTGATATTCGACACTTGATGGGATTAACTTTTTATTACCTGTTACTAAATTATCTATAACTACGACTGAATGCTTTTTATCAACAAGAGATAAAGTTACATGGCTCCCTATATATCCAGCACCACCAGTTAAGAGTATTTTCATAAAAAAGAACTTAACATTTATTTAAATTAAACGTTAAAACAATATATTATCAGAAGAATTGAATAAACTTTATATGAAAAGATTTAAATACCATAAAATATCAAAAACAAAAAAACTCAGATATTTAGACAATTATTTCAAAAAAAACCTGTATATTATTTTTCTTCCTGGATTTCAGTCCGATATTACAGGAGAAAAACCTAAAGCATTATTAAAGCATGCAATAAAAAATAAACTTGGATTTTTAACTCTAGAGTACTCTGGACATGGTAAATCATCAGGTACATTTACAAAAGGAAATATAAGTAAATGGAGCTATGAAACAAAAATTCTAATTAAAAAAGTTGTAAAAAAGAATTATTTTATTTTAGTTGGCTCAAGTATGGGTGCGTGGATATCTTTAAATCAATTTAAAAATTTTAAAAAACAAATCAAAGGTTTTATTGGAATTGGTTCTGCACCGGAGTTTTTAAGTAGATTGATGTGGAAACAATTTACGAAAAAAATAAAAAATGAAATTATGAATAAAGGTCTCAGTAATATTAAACATGGTGATTATACTTATACTATTACTCGCCAATTAATTTTAGATGGAAAAAAGAATAAAGTTTTAAATAAAAAAATTAAAACACCAATTAATGTAACTATGTTTCATGGAAGTAAAGATGATGTAGTGCCTATATCTTTCTCAAAAAAAGTTTTAAAATGTTTTGTTAATGCTAAAAAGAAAATGATAATTATTAGAGGTGGAGATCACAGTCTTTCAGATAAAAAGTCTGTAAAAAGGATTAAATCTGAAATTAAGAAAATGTATATACCTCAAAAAAATTTATAAAGCTTTTTATTCATTATTAACCAAAAATAAATATCGTAAATAATTTGATTTATATCTTTTTTTGGCAACCATTTATAAAATTTATGAATCTTAGAATTATCTGTAACATAATAAGGAACATCATAATTTGATGTTTTTGGTTTTTTTTTAAATTTAACTTTATTTCCAGTTATCAATTCACATTTATTTGTAAGATCCTTTAACGATATTGATCCTTTTTTTCCTCCACCAATATTAAAAGTATTGTTTTTAATAATGTTGAATTTTTTTATTTGTTTCAAAATTATTTCACAAACATCTTCAATATGAATTACATCCCTTAATTGATTGCCGTGACCACCAAACCCTATATAAGTTAATTTCTTCTTATTTAAATGTTTTCCAACCCAAAGTGACACAAACCCCTGGTCTTGCTTACCAAACTGCCAAGGTCCTGAAATAACTCCAAATCTATTTATTAGATAATTTAATTCTTTTGCATAACTAAATTCTTTTATTAGATCTTCAGAGCTTAATTTTGACATACCATATAGTGACTTAACTCCTGATGTATTAAAATTTTCACTTATTTTGAAATTCAATTTAAGTTTTTTCTTTAAATTGTTTTTTTTGATTAAGCTTCGCAATGAATTAATTGAATAAACTCTGCTCGAAGACAAAAAAATTATTTTTGCTTTATCTTTAACGCATTTTTTTAAAATATTATATGTGCCGATTAAATTTGTAAAGATTACTCTATCTGGGTCTTCTTTTGATGCTTCAATCGATGGTTCAGCACAACAGTCTACGACAAGGTCAAACTTGTTTAAATTTTTAATTTTTTGATAGTTTGAAATGTCAAATTTATAATTTTTAATACCAAGACTATCTAAACGTTTTTTGTTAATTTCAGACCCTTTTCTAAAAAGATTATCTAAACTATAAATTTTTGAGTTTTTTAAATTTTCCTTTAAATAAATGGCTATATTTGATCCTACAAAACCACATCCTCCTGTAATAAGTATTTTCATATTTGAATATTTAACCTATTAATAAAGAAAAACAAAATTTTATGCTGTCTATTTTAATACCTTTAAGAGATGAATTTGAGAATTTGGACAATATTGTAAGCAAATTGGATCAAAATCTTAAGGAAATAAATCACGAAGTGATATTTATAAATGATTTCAGCATTGACGGAACGCTGGAAAAAGTAAAACAAATTTGTGAAAACAAAAAAAAATTTAAAATTTATGACAATACCAAAAAGGGCCTTGGAGGAGCTATAAATCTTGGTATAGAAAAAGTCGAAGGAGAATACATCTGTATCATGATGGCAGATTTATCTGATGATATTAATGATTTAAAAAAATATTATAGAGAAATTAATGAAAAAAAACTTGATGCAGTTTTTGGTTCACGATTTCTAAAAGGCTCAAAGGTTGAGGATTATCCTTTAAATAAATTAATTTTAAATAGAATATTTAATATTTTTGTAAGTTTTTTATTTTTAAACAAGTATAACGATTTTACAAATGCTTTTAAAATCTATAAATCAGATATTTTAAAAGGTCTTCTTCCTCTAGTTTCAGAAAGTTTTAATATTTTTTTGGAGATGCCATTAAAAATAATTACCAGAAAATATGAATATTCAATAATACCTATCAATTGGTACGGTAGAAAGCAGGGAAAAGCAAAATTTAATATTAAGGAACTTAGGTCAAAATATTTATTTACTTTAATATATTGTTTCATTGAAAAAATTTTATTAAATAAAAAAAAATGAAAACAAAGCGAAAAGATATTTATTTTTTTTTAATTTTAGTTTCGGCAATAATAATTGCTACCTTGTCATGGGATAACATAAATTTACCGTTTAATAATAATTCAGATTATGGAAATCAATATAGTGAATATTTTACTAAAAAATATAATCCGCTAAATGATAATTTACGTTTTATATTTTTTATTGGTTTTCCACTAATAGTTTTTATCTTTTCCTTAAAGTACTTTTACCCTGCTCAAATATACGAGATTAATGAAGTTTTAAAGATAGATTATAATAAAAATCTAAATAATAAAAAAAAGGATATCAAAAATTTAAGTAAGATATTTTATTTATTTTTGATTATTGTTTTTTTTGAATTCTTGCTTTTAGATTTTCAGAACTTTACAACACAAATGGATATTTTTCATGAAGGTCTGTGGTTAACCTCGTCAAATAATTTCTCTATAAGTGGTAAATTATGGACCTCTTCTTATATTGGAAGAGGACTGTTTGGAAATTTTCACCCAGCTTTTTTTGGAGATTTGTTAAATTATAATACCATTGGTGCTTCTAGATTTGCTAATTTATTTTTATTATTATTGTCAAAAATATCTTTACTAATTATTGCAAAAGAAATAGTTTTAAATCTTAAATACGAACAATATCAAAAAATTATCTTTTTTGTTTTTCTTTCTTTGCTATTTCTTTCGCTTGTTGAGTATCTTGATCGAGGTGAATTTGCTCAGAGAGCTTTGTTATTCCTTGTTTTTTTTAATATTTTATTTTTTTCTTTGAAAATAAAAAATTCATATATTTTTTTTACAATTGGTCTTTTTTCAATTATTTCAATGCTTTGGTATATTGATATTGGGGCGTATTTAAATTTGATAGTTATATCTATCTTAATTTTTTTTATTATAAGAAAAGAATTTGAAACCGTAATATCAATTTTGAGCGGTGTAATTGTTGGTTGGTTAATATTTTATTTAATCGTCCCCAAAGCAGAATTTTATACCTTTATACAAAATACTTTATCTATTTATAACACAATTGATATGATACACGGATTAATCTATCCTACTCCTTTTTTCTCTGGAGATGGTAGAGCAACAAGAATATTAGTTTTTTTTATTTTAGCAGGTATTTTCGTAATTACCCTAGCCTTATCGAAAAGAAATAATTTTTCGAATTTAAATAAAATATTTTTTTTATTTCTTTTCCTTGGTAGTTTAGTTTACTTCAAAACAGGGCTAAGCAACTCGGATGATGGGCATATAAAAAGAGCATCTGGACCCTTATTAATGATAATTTATACTGCTTTTTTATATATAGCTTTTGAATTTATTAACAAATTTAAATCAAAAAATATTTATATAATTAAAAATAATAATTTTTTAGTTTTTTGGAGTTTTATTTTATTTTCTGCAATAGTATTAAATACAAACATTTTAAAGATCAAAAATATTATAACAGCACCAGAAAGAATTGAACAATTATTATCTTACAAAGATGAAATTTTCATCGACTCAAACTATAAAAGTTTGATTAATTATTATAATAATTTATCTTCAAAAGATAATTGCGTACAAATTTTAACCGATGAGGTTGCTTTACCTTTTTTAATGAAGAAAAAAACATGTACAAAATTCTACCAAATGTGGTTGAACAGCCCTATTGATATTCAAAAAAAATTGATAGAAGAATTAAAAAAATCTAAACCGAAAATTATCCTTGTAGATACTGAGTCGGTTAAATTTAAAATTAATCAAAATCGAATAAAACTAGTTTTTGATTTTGTTGAAAAAAATTATTCTTTTCACAGTAAATATCAAAACTGGACTTTCTTTCATATTAATAGTTAAATTTATACTTAAATTACTTGCTTTTTGATGTCTTTTAAAGATACAGGATTTTTAAGTTTATCTAACATTTCTATTGGGCAAACCTGTTTAAAATTTTCAACTTCTTTAGAGAAATTCTTTAAAATATTTTCAGAAATTTTCGACTTTGTTTCAAAATCATATTCTTCTAATAATATTTTTAATCTATCTTTCCAGTATTTTGTTTCTGGTTTTTGCCAAATCACTGAATTTGGGTTTACATAGTTTTCAAAAATATTTTTAGGATCATAAACAAATGCTATTCCTCCAGTCATACCTGCTGCAAAATTATCTCCTACATTTCCTAATATTACTACTTCACCGCCAGTCATATATTCGCAGCCATTTGCATCGCAACCTTCAACGACCGATATTCCCCCAGAATTTCTTACGGCAAATCTTTCTCCTGCTTTTCCGGCTGCAAATAATTTTCCGGAAGTTGCTCCATATAAAACGGTATTACCAATTATAGTATTTTCACTAGTTTTAAATTTATTAAATTTCGATGGACTAACAACGATCGTGCCACCAGACAAACCTTTTCCAACGTAATCATTTGCGTCTCCTGATAAATTAATCTTAATACTTTTTGAGAGAAAAGCTCCAAGTGATTGTCCTGCTGAGCCAGTCAAGTTGAGATTGAGAATATTGTTAGGTAAACTATCTTTAAAATTTTTAAACAAATAGTGGGATAATTTTGTTCCAACAGCTCTGTCTGTGTTTTTTACATTGCAATTATGTGAAATTTTTTCCTTATTTTTCAGATGATCTTTAATATCTGCCCATGTTTTTTCGTCAATACTATTATCAGGTACAGGATTGATAAAGTTTCTTTCAGAGTACATTTTATTTTTTCCAGGATTTGTTTGTACTAATAGAGGATTTAAATCCAAATCATCAAGGTTGGGAGATCCTCTGCTTACTTGATGTAGAAGGTCTGTTCTACCAATAACCTCTTTTAATGATTTAAAACCAAGAGAAGCCAGAATTTCTCTCACTTCCATTGCAACAAAGCTAAAAAAATTTACAACTTTTTCTGGTGTGCCTGTAAATTTTTCTCTTAATTTTTTGTCTTGTGAGCATACCCCTACTGGACATGTATTTGAGTGGCATTGTCTTACCATTATACATCCCATTGCTATTAAAGAGGAAGTTCCCATGCCAAATTCTTCTGCGCCCATCATTGCTGCAATCACAACGTCTCTTCCTGTTTTAATTCCACCATCGGTTCTTAAAGTTACTTTATGTCTGAGTTGATTTAATGTTAAAATCTGATTTACTTCAGTTAATCCCATCTCCCATGGAACTCCAGCATATTTAACGCTTGTTTGTGGGCTTGCACCTGTTCCTCCTGAATGGCCTGATATTAAAATTACATCCGCTTTTGCTTTCGCAACACCGGCAGCTATGGTGCCAATTCCTGTTGCTGCAACTAATTTAACTCCGATTCTAGCCTTTGGATTAACTTGTTTTAAATCATAAATTAATTGAGCTAAGTCCTCTATAGAATAAATATCATGATGAGGTGGTGGAGATATTAATGTTACTCCGGGAGTTGAGTATCTTAGTTTAGCAATTTCTTTGGTTACTTTAAAACCAGGAAGTTGACCACCTTCTCCAGGCTTTGCTCCTTGTGCAATTTTGATTTCGATTTCATTGCAATTATTTAAATATTTTACAGTAACTCCAAATCTCGCAGAAGCTACTTGCTTTACTTTTGAATTAGCTGAGTCTCCATTTTTAAGAAGTGTTGACCTTTTTTCATCTTCACCTCCTTCTCCGCTACAAGAAGAGCCTTTTATCCTATTCATTCCAATTGCTAACGTCTCATGAGCCTCTGCTGATAACGCACCATGGGACATGCTACCACTTCCAAATCTTGGCGTTATTTCTTCTATTGGTTCAACTTCATTAATATTTATTGGTTCTCTTAATTTTCTAAACTCAAGTAGATCTCTGAGATTTGTTGGGGTTAAGTTATTCATTCCATCAGAATATTTTTTAAACATTTCGTAGGATTTTTTTCCAACTGAATTCTGTAAAAGATGAATTAAATTTCCCTGAAATTGATGATCTTCTCCTGATTTTCTGTACTTATAAAGTCCACCAATCGGTAACACAATAACATTTTTTTGATAAGCCTTTGAATGAATTTCTTTAATTTTTTTCTCAATTCCATAAATTCCTATACCAGATATTCTTGAAATCATTCCTGGGAAATAATCAGCAACTAAACCTCTACTTAAACCTACAGCTTCAAAATTGCACCCTCCTCTGTAAGAACTTAATACTGAAATTCCCATTTTTGACATTATTTTTAACAGTCCGGCATTAACAGATTTTTTAAATCTTTCAACGCAACTTTCAAAATTATGATTTCCAAAAAGTTTTTTTTCGTGCCTTTGATGGATACTATCTATTGCTAAATATGGGTTTATTGTTGTAGCCCCCACACCAATTAACACTGCAAATGAATGCGTATCCATTGCTTCTGAAGTTTGAACATTAATTGATGCATATCCTCTAATACAATGCCTTACTAAATTTGAGTTTATCGCGCCAACAGCTAAAATCATTGGAACATTTGCTCTATTTGCTGAAATATTCTGGTCAGATAGAATTAAATGGTTCGCTCCTTCTCTAACAGCAACTTCTGACTCTTCTTTAATTTGCTCGAGTCTATTTTTTAAATTCTCTTTTATATCAAATGTACAATCTATAACCCTTACCTTGTTCAAAAACATATTTTTAAATTTTTTTAGCTGTGAATTAGTTAAAATTGGACTATCTAATACATAAATATTTTCTTTTGTTAAATTTTCAAAATCTAAAATATTTCCAAGATTTCCAAACCTCGTCTTTAAACTCATAACTTTATTTTCTCTAAGGGAGTCGATCGGAGGGTTAGTTACTTGACTAAAGTTCTGTCTAAAATAATGGGATATTGGTCTATAGTGATTTGACAAAACTGCAACTGGTGTGTCATCACCCATTGATCCTACTGCCTCCTTAGCGTTCTCTACCATCGGATGAAGAATTAATTCTAGATCTTCAATGCTATATCCTGAAAGATATTGGCGCCTTCTAAGTTCTTCTTTGTGATAATTTATAAACTCTTTTTCAGTAATAACTTTTTTATCTAGGTGAACAATTTGTTTATGAAATTTTTTGTAGTCTTTTGATAAATAATCTTTTATATCTTTATCTCTATAAATTTTACCATTTTTTAAATTAACAGCAATTAATTGTCCTGGCCCAAGCCTCCCCTTGGACGTTATTTTGTCCTCTGGAATTTTTACCATACCTGTTTCGGAACCAGCACAAAGAATATTATCTGACGTTATTGAATACCTCAATGGACGTAGTCCATTTCTGTCTGTCGCGGCTATTACCCATTTACTATCTGTGGCACAAATCGCGGCAGGACCATCCCAAGGTTCTATTGTACTATTAAGAACATCAAAAAGTTGCTGGTGTGATCTTGGTAAAATTTTACTCCTTTTAGACCAAGCATCTGGCATCATCATTAATTTAATTAAAGGTACTGGTTTTCCAGAATGAACTAATAATTCAAAAACATTATCAAGTGCAGCGGAGTCTGAATTACCGGGAGTTATAACTGGTTTTAAGTCTTCTACTTTTTCGAAAAGATTGCTAGACATATCTTGTTCATGAATCTTCATCCAGTTTATATTTCCTTTTAGAGTATTAATTTCACCATTATGAGCTAAGCACCTAAACGGTTGTGCTAATTTCCAGCTTGGAAAAGTATTTGTAGAAAATCTTTGATGAAAAATTGAAAATCTTGAAATAAATCTTTTATCATTTAAATCTGGGTAAAAATCAGACAAAGATTCTGCTAAAAACATCCCTTTATAAATAATAGACCTAGAACTCAGAGAACAAATATAAAAATCATTAATTTGTTCCCTTCTTGTAATTTTTAATATTTTTTTTCTTGAGACATAAAGAAGACGCTCTAAGTCATTTCTTTCCATTGTTTTATTGCTTTTAAAAATGACTTGGGTTATCTCTGGCCTATTTGAATCTGCTGTTGTACCAAGAACGGCTGGGTTTACTGGAACCTGTCTCCAACCATATATATAAAAGTTATTTTCTAATAAAATTTGTTCAACTATTGTTTTGGATTTTTCTTGCATAGAATATTCATTTTTTGGCAAAAAAATCATACCAACACAAATTTCATTTTCACCGGTGTGATTATGACCAGTATCTTTAATTTTTTCTAAGAAAAAATCTTTTGGAATTTCAACGCATATACCTGCTCCATCTCCTGATTTACCATCAGCATCAACTGCTCCACGATGCCAGACAGCTTTTAAAGACTCGATTCCATATTCTACGACTTTTCTACTTTTTTTACCGTCCAAGGAAGCTATTAAACCAACTCCACATGCATCATGCTCTAAAGATGGATCATAAGAATGGTTTTCCTGTAATAATTTTTTGTTTTTCAAGTATAAATTCATGCTGCTTTTTCCTTTTTTTTATGAATTTTATTCAGATATTTTTCAATTTGGACAGCTGCATCTCTTCCGTCTCTAACTGCCCATACAACCAGTGAAGCGCCTCTAACTATATCTCCAGCCGCAAAAACACCTGGCAAATTAGTTTGCATTGTTTTTAAATCAATCTTAATAGTTCCCCAACGTGAGATAGAAAGATTTTCTGAGCTAAATAATTTTGGTATATTTTCTGGATTAAATCCTAATGCTTTAATTACCATATCTGCTTCAAGTTTAAAGTTCGAGTTGTCTATTGTAAGAGCTTTTCTTCTGCCAGATTGGTCTGGCTCTCCTAACTTCATTTTAGAAACTTCTATACTTTCGATTTTATCTTTTCCAAGAAATTTATTTGGATTTGATAGCCACAAAAATTCAACACCTTCTTCAATTGCATTACTAACCTCTCTTGCTGATCCCGGCATATTTTCTTTATCTCTTCTATAAAGACATTTTACAGAAATCGCTTTCTGCCTAACTGCAGTTCTCACACAATCCATTGCCGTGTCACCACCTCCGACTACCACCACTTTTTTGTTATGAGCATTTAATGTTCCGTTGTCAAAAAGTTCTACCTGATCTCCAAGTCCTTTTCGATTTGAAGCGGTTAAAAAATCCATTGCTGGAAATATATTTTTTAAATTTGATCCTTCAATATCTACATTTCTGGCTTTATATACTCCTGTTGCAATTAAAATTGCATCATGTTTTTCTTGAAGCTCTTGAAGAGTAGCATCTCTTCCTACTTCAAAATTTTGTTTAAATTTTATGCCTGAACTTTTAAGAAGCTTTGTTCTTCTTTCTACTACAAACTTTTCAAGTTTAAAATTTGGAATTCCATAAATTAATAATCCGCCTGGTCTATCATAACGATCATATATTATTACATCAAAACCCGATTTTCTTAATTCTTCTGCACAAGCTAAACCAGCTGGACCCGCGCCTATAATGCCTACTGACTGATTTCTTTTTTTTTTTACTACAATTGGTTTAACCCAGCCTTTTTCCCAGGCTGTATCTGTAATATATTTTTCAACTGAACCTATGGTAACTGTACCGTGACCAGATTTTTCTATAACACAATTTCCTTCGCAGAGTCTGTCTTGTGGGCAGATTCTACCACAAATTTCAGGCATGTTATTTGTGCTTTGCGAAAGCTCGTAAGCTTCTTCCAATCTACCTTCGGCAGTAAGCTTAAGCCAATCAGGTATGTTGTTATGAAGCGGGCAATGAACTTGGCAAAAAGGTACTCCGCACTGGGAGCATCTGCTCGATTGCTCTTTTGCTTTTTTATTTATAAACTCACTATAAATTTCATGAAAATCTTGCTTTCTTTCTCCAACAGATCTTTTAGTTGGATTTTCAGAATCTATATTCACAAATTTAAGCATTTTATCTGACATTGTTATAAAATAATTGATTAGAAGCCGATTTTAAAGGATATTTAGGTCACTATTATTTACCTTTTACTTAAAAAACCCTTTGTTTATAGGTATTTTGTACGCATAACAGATATGCAATATTTTAAGTGATCTAAATAGTTGAATTAAATATAAATCATTTAGTAGAGAATGGAAAATATTCTTCATATAGTTTTGATTTCTATAATTCAGGGTATCACCGAATTTATACCAGTAAGTTCATCAGCTCATGTTAATTTGCTAACTAAAATATTTGGGTATCAAGATATAGAACTAGTAATAAATGTAAGCGCTCATTTTGGATCATTAATTGCAGTAATATTTTTTTTTAGAAAAGAAATTTTTGAATTTACAAGAAACAAAAGTTTATTTTTGAAGATCATCATATCATCAATACCTCTAGGATTTTTTGGTTTTTTTCTAATAAAATCTGGACTAATTTCAAATTTAAGAACTTTGGAAGTGATAGGGTGGACAACTATTATATTTGGTTTGCTGCTTTATTTTTCAGACAAATTTAGTGTTAAAGAAAACATTAAAAATAACTTCACTATAAAAAATGCGGTAATAGTTGGTTTATTTCAAACATTAGCATTAGTGCCCGGCGTTAGTAGATCTGGAATAATAATTACAGGAGCTAGATTTTTGAAATTTAATAGGGTGGATTCAGGAAAATTATCCTTTTTGTTTTCCATACCTGCTTTAGGAGGTTGGAGCCTTTATGGTTTATATGACTTAACAAAGCAAAATGATAGTTTATTGAGCGCAGGGGCAATTTTAACAGCTTTTTTATCATTTATATTTTCCTACCTTACTATTAAATATTTCTTAATTTACTTAAAAAAATTTAATTTAAGTTTCTTTGTAGGATACAGAATGATATTAGGGGCTATAATACTTGTTATAGCTTATTTATAGTACGAATGCTAAAATGAGGATAATGAAAAATACAATAACAAAAAATAAAATAACTGCTTTTTCCAATGGTAGATTTATTAAAAATTTCATATTTAATCTAATAAATAACAAAAAGAAATATTTAAATCAATGGCTCTAGTTTTAATTACAGGATCATGTGGACTAGTTGGCTCAGAGTCTACTGTATTTTTTGCGAATAAAGGGTTTGAAATTTTAGGTATAGACAACAATTCAAGAAGATCTTTTTTTGGAAAAGATGGGGACATAAATTGGGTTAAAAATAAATTAAAAAAAGGCGTCAAAAAATATAATCACTTTAATATAGATATAAGAAATTACAGCGGATTAGAAAAAATATTTAAAAAGTATAAAAAAAATATTAAATTGGTAATTCACTCAGCTGCTCAGCCCTCTCACGATTGGGCAAAAAATAATATTTTTACAGATTTCAATATAAACGCTAAAGGAACAATAAATCTTTTAGAACTCACCAAAAAGTATTGTTCTGATGCTGCCTTTATATTTATGTCAACCAATAAAGTGTATGGTGACAATCCAAATAAATTACCAATAATAGAAAAAAAAACCCGATGGGAAATTAAATCTAATCATATTTTTAAAAATGGAATTACAGAAAAAATGTCGATTGATAATTGTGTACATAGTTTTTTTGGTACTTCTAAAAGTTACGCTGACCTAGCGGTTCAAGAATATGGAAGAAATATTGGTCTTAAAACTGTTTGCTTTAGAGCGGGTTGCATAACTGGGCCTAATCATTCTGGTGCAAGATTGCATGGTTTTTTATCTTATTTGGTGAAAGTTGCACAAGAAAGAAAAAAATATTTTGTTTACGGTTACAAAGGAAAACAAGTTAGGGATAATATTCATAGTGTTGACGTCGTCTCTTGCTTTTGGGAATTCTTTAAGAAACCAAAAAATGGAGAAATTTACAATATGGGTGGTGGAAGAAAGTCAAATTGCTCAATCATAGAGGCATTTGATATCATAGAAAAACTTACGAATATAAAAACAAGAAAAGAAATTAAAAAACAAAATAGAATGGGAGACCATATTTGGTACGTATCAAGTATGAAAAAATTCAAAAAAGACTATCCGAGATGGAAACAAATCTATAGTTCAGAAAAAATTATTGAAGAACTTTTATCAAAATAGATTAAATTTTTTTAATGATGTGACAATTCGTCAGACAGGAAACTTCAAAAAAATCGGATTTTTTTTAATGAGCATAAGTGATGTGCGTTAAGCAACAGTACTAGAAATTGAAAATTTAATTATAAGCTAACCAGGAGTAATCTTGATTATTTGGTTAGCATCATATCCTAAGAGTGGCAATACATGGGTGAGATCTTTTCTTTCTTCTTACTATCATTCAAAAGAAGGAGAATTTGATTTTCGCTTATTAGAAAATATTGAACAATATCCTAAGAAAAAATTTTTTAACAATAAAATTGAAAAACCTGGTGATATTAGTAAATACTGGTTATCTTCACAACAGTTTATAGCTGATCAAAAAAAGATAAAAATTTTTAAAACACATAATTCACTACACTCTATTAATGGATATAATTTTACGGATGAAAAATTTACCTTAGGTGCCGTCTATATTGTAAGAGATCCAAGAAATATCTTAACTTCTTTAAAAAATCATTTCACTTTAAGTTATGAAGATGCTCTAGATTTTATGTTAAATGAAAAAAAATATATTTATGACAATAGAGAGGTTGGTTATGCAGATTTTCATTTTTTGAGCTCTTGGTCGAATCATTACAAATCTTGGTTAACTAATAAATCTTTTAAAACAATTGTAATAAAGTACGAGGATTTAGAGAATAAAACTTACGAAACTTTTAAAAAGTTAGTCGTTTTTATTGATCAAATAATTAAGTCATCGAATACTGTTAATGATCAAAAAATTCTAAAGTGTATTGATAGTACCAATTTTTATAAATTAAAAAAAGAAGAAGAAGAAAAGGGATTCAATGAGTCAATATATTCAAAACCCTCGGAAGAGAAAATTAATTTTTTTCATTTAGGCCCGGAAAACAATTGGAAACGAATAGTACCAAAAAATTTTCATGATAAGATTAAATTATGTTTTGAGCGGGATTTAAAATTTTTTAATTATAAATAGTTTGTTTTAAGCAGTTAAGTTTAAAAAATTAGAGATTAACTCTAAACCTTTTTTTCCACTCTTTTCTGGATGAAACTGACATCCAATTAGATTATTTTTTGAAACAATAGCTGGTATTTCGTGTCCACCAAAATTGTAAGTCGCTACTATATCTTCTTTTTGTTTAGGATTTACAAAATATGAATGGACAAAATAGTAAAGATCTTTTTCATTAAGCGAGTTAATGAAGTAAGAGAATTTTTGACCAGCAAAATTTTTATTTAAATTTAGTTTGAACCATCCCATATTTGGAATTTTTAGTTTTTCTGTGTTTGTTGAAATTTTTGGCAGTATTTTAACATCTCCCTCGATCAATCCTAAACCTTTACTTGATCCAAATTCATCACTCTTATTAAAAAACAGTTGAAGACCCAAACAAATTCCAAAGAGAGGGATTTCTCTTTCTTTTACTTTGTTCAAAATCTCAATTAATTTTCTAGTTTTAAGTTTTTCCATGACTTTTTTAAAAGCCCCAACTCCTGGAAAAAATACTTTATGAGCTGATAAAATTAGTTTGGAGTCTGTTGTCACAAGGACATTAGAATTAAAAGTTTCAATAGCTCTTTTGAGACTTAAAATATTGCTGCTTCCGGTATCTACAATAACAATTTTTTTCAATTTAAATATTCTCCTTAATTATCAAAGTTTGGAGGTCCCAGAAGGATTTGAACCCTCAACCTTCTCGTCCGTAGCGAGACGCTCTGTCCAATTGAGCTATGGGACCACACAATGAATTGAAGTATCAAAGAAATTGCCAACTTTAAAGGGTTTTTATATATCATTGATATCAGTCAAATTTGAATGTAATTAGATTGAAAATGTCAGAGAAAAAAACTGTAGTAATCACTTCGGCGGTAAGAACAGCGATTGGGTCATTGGGCGGGACACTCAAAAATATTCCGGCATATAAATTAGGATCCTCTGTAATATCTAGCGCCATAGAAAAATCAAATTTGAAACCTTCGGATGTCAATGAAGTAATTATGGGACAAGTGCTTACCGGTGGAGCCGGACAAAATCCTGCACGTCAAGCCTCCATGGATTCGGGTATACCAAAAGAAATTCCTTCTTATGTGGTTAACCAAGTTTGCGGATCAGGATTGAGATCTATTGCATCTGGCTTTCAATCAATTTTATCTGACAATGCAAATATAATAGTAGCTGGTGGACAGGAGAGCATGTCTCAAGCTCCTCATGTAATTCACTTAAGAAATGGAAAAAAATTAGGAGACACAGAATTAATTGACTCTATGATTAAAGATGGACTTTGGGATGCATTTAACGGTTATCATATGGGAATCACTGCAGAAAATGTTGCACAAAAGTTTCAAGTAACAAGAAAAGATCAAGATAAATTTGCATTTGATTCGCAGTCAAAAGCTCTGAGAGCACAAAAAGAAAATAAGTTTGATAATGAAATTACACCATTTGCAATACAACTAAAAAAAGGCAGTACTACTTTTAAAAAGGATGAACATCCACGTGAAGGCTTTTCAATGGAAGCTTTGCAAAGGTTAAAGACTGCTTTTCAAAAAGATGGAACAGTAACAGCTGGTAATGCTTCAGGAATTAATGATGGAGCAGCAGCAGTTGTATTAATGTCAAAAGAAGAAGCTGAAAAAAGAGGTATAAAACCTTTGGCTGAAATTAAATCTTGGGCTTCATGTGGTGTTGATCCATCAGTAATGGGTACAGGACCAATTCCATCTTCAAAAAAAGCACTAGAAATTGCAGGTTGGAAATCCAAAGACTTAGATTTAATAGAAGCTAACGAAGCTTTCGCAGCTCAAAGTTGTGCTGTAGTAAAAGAATTGTCTCTGCCAATGGAAAAAGTTAACGTTAATGGAGGCGCCATAGCATTAGGTCATCCAATTGGAGCATCTGGTACGAGAGTTTTTGTCACACTTAT
>CETH01184041.1_pt1 | contig 20564 bp, 24 predicted proteins | sample 361461 | NCBI WGS metagenome assembly CETH01 (sample SAMEA2622695, study PRJEB7988) | marine metagenome | isolation source: saline water (ENVO:00002010), including
AGCTGTAATTTTTCATCTCGTACCGCTTCCATCAAAAGTTTGCGCAGCGGATCGTATAAACGCTGATTAGTGGCAATGATCGAGTTACCGTAAAGCACAGAATTTCGGCCATCGATCTCACCGACCATCCCGCCCGCTTCGCGTACGATAACTATGCCGCCAGCTATATCCCAGGGTGAAAGACCAGTTTCCCAGAAACCTTCATAACGCCCTGCTGCGACATAGGCGAGGTCTAACGCAGCCGATCCTAACCGCCGCACGCCGGATGTCCTTTTCATGACTGCATTTAACATGACCAGAAAGGATTTCTTGCCTATGCGGTCGCCGAAGGGAATGCCTGTAGCAAGGAGAGAATCTGCTAAATTACCGCGTTCGGAGACCCTGAGTCGGCGGCGATTCAGAAACGCCCCTTCGCCGTTTTCCGCCGAGTAAAGTTCATCTCGAATAGGATCATATACGATGCCGGCAAATAGCTTTCCGTCACGTTCGACCCCGATTGAGATGGCGAAATGAGGTATACCGTGCAAAAAATTGGTAGTCCCATCAATGGGGTCAACGATCCATCGTTCGTCGCCTTCTTCGGCTTTGACCTCACCCCCTTCCTCCATCAAAAAGCCGAAACTTGGCCGCGCCTTCGAAAGTTCCTCGTAAAGAATTTGCTCTGTACGTCGGTCGGCTTCAGTAACGAAATCACCTGGACCCTTTCGGGATACCTGGAGTTGTTCGACCTCCCCAAAATCTCGCACCAGCCGCCGGGATGCTTTTCGAGCCGCGGCCTCCATGACATTTATAAGTGGTGTAGGCAACGACATGGCAACAAGTGTCTTTCGATTGGTTGGCTGGCGAGGGTTTGCGCCTGCAGGTGATAATTTAGTCTTTAGCGCGCTCGACGTAAGATCCGTCTTCGGTATTCACCACAATTCGCGTACCCGCCTCAATGTGAGGCGGTACCATAACGCGAACGCCGTTTTCGACTACTGATGGCTTATAGGACGACGAAGCGGTCTGCCCTTTTACAACCGGGTCTGCTTCCACAACCTCTAAAGTTACGTGCTGAGGAAGTCGGACGCCCACGACTTTTCCGTCGATCAGATCAGCTGTCACCGCCATCCCGTCTTGCAGAAAAGCGGCAGCTTCAGCCATTTGGTCTATTTGGACCGTGAATTGTTCGTAGCTTTCGCTGTCCATGAAGGTGATTTGATCTCCATCTACGTATAAGTAGGTGGCTTCTTTTTCTTCGACCATGAGCTTTTCGACAGACTCTGAGGTTCGAAATCGCTCGTTTGTCTTATTTCCGGATTTGACATCTCGCATTTCGACTTGGATGAACGCATTACCCTTCCCGGGCAGAAGCATCTCGGTTTTCATCACAGTCCACTGCTTGTCCGCATGCTCTATCACATTACCCGGCCGGATGGTGTTCGCCTGGATTTTCATCCTTTTTTTCCGCTATTTAATATGGCGCGTAGACCTATCAGCTTGGCCCGGGATGCGCAATCGGAGAGGGTTAATCGATTTTTTGCGATCGTTCCTAACTGATGACATTAGTGTAAGTTCATTCCGTTTTTGTAAAATCGTTCATTGGTCAAAATCAGTTAGCACGATTTTCGAGGTTTTTTCATGATTTTTAGGTGGCAGACCATGGACCTGCCGAGAGGATCCGATCAACTATTTTGAATGTGTTAGAGCCGACATAACACCAAGCCGCTCGTTGTGATTGTATAATTTAAATTTCTTCGTAGCGATGAATCTCACCCTTAAAGTCTTTCATTCTCCATTCCTGATCAGATTGCTCGATTGCGGCGGTTTGAGCTGCCACTTTCCCGTACCCTTCGGGAATATCGACCACGTAAGTTGGCTGACACAAACCCGAAAGATGTCCTCGAAGGGCATCAAATATTGCGCGTCCCTCTTCTAGAGAGAGACGGAAACGGGCAGTACCTTGGGCCTGATCTGGGTGATGTAAGTAGTATGGTTTGACCTTGAGTGCGATTAATCGTCGGAACAGCTCCGATAGCGTTTCTATATCGGCATTCACGCCTTTTAAGAGTACTGACTGAGATAATAGAGGGATCCCACCCCGTGTAAGACGTTCACAGGTGTTAGCAACTTCTGTGGTGAGTTCGCGCGAATGATTAACGTGAAGCACCATCCAGACCGGAAGATCACAACGCAAAGCTTTTATGAGTCGGTCAGTTACGCGACTTGGTAGGGAGACTGGCACACGGGTATGGATACGTAGATTGTTAAGATGCGGAACCGCGGATAGCTGAGCTAACAGCGCGCCGAGTCTGGTGTCGGAAAGGGACAGTGGGTCCCCTCCCGTAAGGATTACCTCATGGATATCTTTACGGTCTTTAATATATGCGATGGCTGAATCGATATCCGTCGAGGAGGGTGCGGCCGCGTTACGTCCAACACGGTCGCGGCGAAAACAATAGCGGCAGTACACCGGACAAGATAGTGTTGGCATCAGTAGTACCCGATCGGGATATCGGTGTATCAAACCTGGAAGCGGAGAATGGTCGTGATCGCCAATAGGGTCCGCTAGTTCGTTATCCAATGCGTCTAACTCCGCGGTGTCGGGCACAAACTGTTTCGCGATTGGATCTTCAGGATCGTTTGGATCCATTAATGCGACTACCCCGGCGGGGATAGCGACACTGTAGCGCTCGCCAACTCGTTCAAGGGCCTCAATTTCTTCATGCTTTATAAGTCCCGCCTGATCAAGTTGGAGGGCGGTCCGTAATACAGCAGGGGTGGGGTTGATTTTTGACAAGGTGACGGTCTCCATTCTATTAGGCATTATTGCTACGATGGCGAACAATGAAACCCCAAGATTGTTTTCGGGCGCCTGGTGGTGCCGGGACCGTTTTGAAGAGCGCGCGGATTACTTAGTTCGCCGCGCCGACATGCTTAAATCTGCCCGCGAATTCTTCGACCGTAGCGGTTATGTTGAGGTCGAGACACCGGCACTTCAAGTCTGTCCTGGGATGGAGCCGCATCTAAACACGTTCGTGACTAGTCTTTACGATCCGGACGGTGACTATCGTGAACTATTCCTTCACACGTCACCGGAATTCGCGATGAAAAAACTTTTAGCCGCGGGCATGCAACGTATTTTCCAGTTTGCGAGAGTCTTTCGGAACGGCGAACGCTCCACCAAGAATCATCCTGAATTTACGATGCTTGAGTGGTATCGGGTGGATGCGGATTGGCGCACTATTGCTGAAATGGCGGAAGAACTCGTGCGTGCGGTATGTGGCCCCGTTGCACGGCGCGGCAATTTTGTTTGTAATGTCGCAGGGCCTTGGGAATATCTCTCAGTCGCGGAGGCTGTGGAACGCAGTACCGGTATTGATCTGCTGCAGACAACCCAGAATCCGCTTGATCCTGATAAACAAGCGCTACGACTCGCCGCCGAAGAGATTGGGGTACGCACTATTGATAGCGACACTTGGGAAGATGTCTTTTTCCGAATTTTTCTTGAGCGGGTAGAGCCGGGACTCGGGTTGGAAGCGCCGACTGTACTACACTCTTACCCGGCGTCGATGGCGGCACTAGCGAGGTTATCCCCTGAAGATCCTCGCGTTTCAGAGCGCTTTGAGATTTTTGTATGCGGACTTGAACTGGCTAATGGGTACAGCGAACTTACGGACATTGATGAGCATCTAGCCAGATTTACAGCGACCGCTGAGCAACGGATCGCTGCCGGCCGCGATCCCATTCCGGTTGACGAGGATTTTCTAGCGGCAGTCCAGTCCGGCATTCCAGAATCCGCCGGCATTGCTCTAGGATTTGACAGGCTGGTTATGCTTGCTACGGGTGCCCTGCGAATCGACGACGTATTGTGGGCTCCAGTGGTTGGGCCGACTATTAGTTAACACCGCTCAATGGCTAATCGCAGAGATTGAGGGTGAGCCATTCACCAAACAATCGAACTGACCGTTGCATTTTTTCCGACGTTAAATCACCAAATGCGATCTGACAAACCAGGTAACTAGCCGTTGCCGTGGCCATGGGCTCTGCCAGAAATTCGGTTACTTGTTCCGGTGTCCCCATAACTGCGTGCCCCTGCGCTACCATTACTTCAAACTCCGAGGGCTTCTGGTGTTTTGGGTACAGCCATGTCGTGGCGGCGAAATAGCCAGTTGAAACTATCGTGCCATCTTTTGATTAAAGGCCTTAACTGCCGCCGCTGGCCCACCGCTATAATTCCAGACACCACCGCCAACAGCGAGAAAATCTGCACCGGCGTTCACGACGGTGCTGCAGTTGTCGACAGTTATGCCGCCAATGGCGACGCAGGGCACTATCATCAACTCCTGCCACCAACTAAGGATTGCGATGTCCGCTGGCGTCGCGGTCTCTTTTGTGGACGAGGGAAAGAATGCACCGAAGGCGACGTAGTCTGCGCCTGCTTCGCCTGCATCAAATGCCAGCTCACGCGAGCCCTTGCAGGTAACACCGATAATCGCTTTGTCTCCAACCAGTCGGCGGGCATTTACGTAGGGCGTGTCACCTTGCCCTAAATGAACACCATCGCAATCCATGTCTGCAGCAAGATCAGCACGGTCGTTCATTATAAAGGCGACATCGCGGTCTTGGGCCACCGGCCTAAGGATTTCCGTCGCGTGACGTATGTAGTCGTCGGTCACATTCTTCAGCCGGAGCTGTACACATGCGACATCTCCTCCATCCAATGCTGCGCCGAGTTTTTCTGCGAATGCGATCGCACCGCCCGTATCGAAAGTTGGCGGCGATATCAAGTAAAGCTGGCAGGTCTGGGCAGCGATGCGCAAGATCCCTCTGTTTACGCCTTATTCTGGTATATCTTAATGATCTGATTGAGCATGGCCAAAGCCTCATCCTTTGGGCGTTGGAAGGTATTTCGACCTATAATGGAGCCATTGCCGCCGCCATCACGGATGGCAGTGACTTCCTTGTAGATGCCGTCAAGTTCTTTGGCCTCGCCGCCGGAGAACACGACAATGCGCTTGCCGTTAAAACATGCCTGGACAACGTGTTCGATACGCTTGGCAAGAGTGGTAACCGGAATTTTCTGCGCGGAGTAAATCTTTTCTGCTGCGTCAAGGAAAATCGCATCTGTAGGCGGCTTAACCTTGATAATATGAGCGCCGATTAGGGCAGCCATATGCGCAGCATAGGCGCAGACATCCATTGCGGTTTCACCCTCTTTGGTCACCATACCACCTCTTGGATAGGACCAGACGACGACGGCAAGGCCCACGGATTTCGCCTCTTCGGCTAGTTCGCGAATTTCCTCCATAAGTTCAAACTGATACTCAGATCCGGGATAAATCGTGAACCCAATCGCCGAACAGCCAAGCCTAAGCGCATCGCTAACTGTCGCGGTTACGGCCTGATCTTTTTCCGTCGCTAGCGAATTGGCCGAGTTACATTTGAGGATTGTCGGGATCCCACCAGCGAAGGTGTCGGCGCCTGCCTCAATCATGCCGAGTGGGGCGGCAAACGCGGATAGGCCGGCGTCAATAGCGAGCTGGAAATGATAATGGGGATCGTAGCCCGCGTTGTTGGGAGCAAAACTACGCGCCGGGCCGTGCTCGAAACCTTGGTCAACCGGTAGGATCACAAGCTTACCGGTGCCCCCTAGTTTGCCGTGCATCAGTATATTGGCCAATTTGTTCTTTGTGCCTGGATTATCACTTTCGTATCCGGCGAGTATTTTCTTAACTTTCTGGCTGACGCGCATCGATCGATCCTTCCGATAACTTAACCCCGTCAATACTAGATAGACCCGGTAATTTCAATCTTTACAGTCTATATTTTCGCGGAAAACTGGGAGTTTTAGGCTATTCTTAGAGAGATCGATTCGGGGTTGTAACGACTTTTAGTTACTAACCTTTTGGATAGGTTGACGTCACTTTCGTCAACATCGTATTGTGCAAAAATTAAAAAAAACGGTGGGTTAGAGGACTTCGTGTCGAAATTAGATGAAGCGGCAAAGCGCCTCCAAAAAGCTGTTACAGCCTTGGAAAAAGCAGCCCGTACCAAATCTGAAAATGAAAGAGCCGCATTATCCGGTACTTCGGAATCTGACCTTTCTGCGGCGCGGGACAAGGCCGGCGATCTTGAAGCGTTGAACGCGTCCGTCGCGGAAAGGCTAGATCTTGCGATTTTGCGTGTGAAAGACATTTTGGATAAATGACATGGCGCAGGTCGAGATAAAAATCAACGGTCGAAACTACCAAATTGCCTGCGACGACGGCCAAGAAGCTCATCTAGTCCAACTGGGCGAATATGTCGACAAGCGAGTTCAAGAACTCGTGTCGGCGGTCGGTCAGGTGGGGGACTCTCGACTCCTTGTCATGGTATCGCTGCTAGTTGCGGACGAACTTGCCGAAACCTACGCTGATCTTAATCAAACTGCAGCCGCAGCAGAAGTTGCCGGGTCGGTTGAGAAAAAGGAGGCCGCGCTCGCAGAGATCGTCGATTCCGCAACTGCCCAGATCGAAGATATCACTCGGATTCTGTCCGACTAAGGTCCAGACTAAAAGTCAAAGTCCATTTCCCGTTTACAATTTATGCCTTAGGTTAGGCTATGGCGGGGCTATCCGGTGCGATAGGTCATTACATCCCTGGGGCCAATACAATTCTCTCGGGAACTGCCTCTGTCGGGGTCTTGGCCTCGGTACGCGGTGCCCACCTGTTTCGTGCAGGCCGCAGAGGATCATATTGACAGCCGGCCGCGACGGCTCCGCCGCTTCGTTTCTGCAAAACCAGACGGGGTTCTGATTTGTTGAGGAATACGGACTGGATAGATCGAGAAAAATCGGAGTTGCGAAGTGAACTGCGCCTGCAGCGTAGCAAGTTGGGCCCCACCTATGGCACGAATGCCGCGAAATTACTTTCGGATCGGTTCTTTAAACATTTTGATCAGACGTTAGAAGGCTGTGTAGTAGCAGGCTACTGGCCGATGAAGGGTGAAATTGACATCCGCCGGGTGATAAATGAACTCGTGAGTCGCGCAGCGATAACGGCGCTTCCAGTGACGGTAGGGAGAGATAAGCCGTTAGTGTTTCGCCGCTGGGCCCCGGGCGACAGACTGTTTAAGGGAGACTTCGAGGTATTCGAACCTGACCCACGATTGCCCACCATCGTTCCGGATATCGTGGTAGTGCCGATACTTGGTTTCGATGCCGCCGGTAATCGTTTGGGGTATGGGGGTGGTTATTATGATAGAACCTTGGCGGCGCTTAGAATTACGCCCGGAATTCTCGCCGTGGGCGTCGCTTATGATGAGCAGGAGTGCAACAAAATACCCGTAGACGCCAAAGACATGCCGCTTGATATAATATTCACCACCCGGCGAACGATATCGCCTGACAGAGAGGGAAATGCAGACTAAATGAGAATACTAATTTGCGGCGACGTGGTGGGCCGGTCCGGCCGTAATGTAGTAATTAACCAACTGCCTATACTTAAAGACCGATATGCGATCGATTTTATTATCGTCAACGGGGAAAATTCCGCGGGTGGGTTCGGTATCACGCCAAAAATCTGCGATGAATTTTTCGGTGTTGGCGCTGACGCAATTACTACTGGAAATCATGTCTGGGACCAGAAAGACATAATCCCACATTTCGACAAAGAGCCAAGGATCCTGCGGCCGGCAAACTTTCCTATAGGAACGCCCGGTAAGGGTGCCGCGCAATTCACAGATTCCCGTGGCCGAAAAGTTGTCATTCTGCACCTGATGGCGCGTTTATTTATGGATCCCCTTGATGATCCATTCGCCGCAGCTGCCGAGATGCTGAATACGTGGCGACTAGCGGGAAACGCGGATGCCATTGTACTCGATTTTCACGGTGAAGCGTCGAGTGAAAAAATGGCTATGGGACATTTTCTTGACGGTCGCGTCTCGGTTGTTGTTGGTACCCACACCCATGTTCCAACGGCTGACGCACAGGTGTTTCCCGGCGGCACAGGTTATATGACAGATATCGGTATGTGTGGAGACTATGATTCAGTGATCGGGATCCGTAAGGAAACCTCCGTAGATCGTTTTGTTCGAAAGATGCCGACGGTCCGGATGGAAGCCGCTCAAGGGGTTGCTACCCTTTGTGCCGTCTTGGTCGATACAGACGATTCAACTGGGCTTACCACGGATATCCGGCCGATTCGGATCGGCGGGCGTCTTAGGGGCGAACAACCTGATTGACTTAATTAAATTGGATTGTCCGGGTCTTGAGCAATCTTATTTAGTTAAAATCAGGGCATCCCCGCCCTATTCCTGCCACATTACATTGCCAAGCTGTTGCTACTACTAAATTACCCGGACATGTGGGGGTTCGGGGTCGCCATAACACTAGGTATGGTATAAATTATATCAATTTGGGGATGAAGTCGGAGAGACAATGGCGGGGCATTCAAAATTTAAGAACATACAGTACCGAAAAGGTGCTCAGGACGCCAAGAGGGCCAAGGTTTTCACAAAGTTGATCCGAGAGCTAACGGTTGCGGCGAAGGGTGGAGCAGATCCTGATGCAAACCCTCGCCTGCGGGCAGCCATCTCCGCTTCAAAAAATGCCAATATGGGGAAGGACACCATGGAACGTGCCATTGCCCGAGGTTCTGGAAACGATGAAGGTGACCAGTACGAAGAAATACGCTACGAAGGATATGGGCCCAAGGGGGTCGCAGTGATCGTGGAAGCGTTAACCGATAACCGGAATCGTACAGCCAGTGATGTGCGCGCCGCGTTCACTAAGTTTGGTGGTAATCTTGGCGAGACAGGTAGCGTCAATTTCATGTTCGATAGAGTCGGACAGCTCTTTTACACCCTGAATGTTGCCGATGCAGAAACCGTTTTTGAGGCCGCGATCGATGCCGGTGCCCAAGAGGTAGAAACGAATGAGGACGGACACGAAATAATCTGCGAACCCAATGACTTCAATAATGTTTGTGAAGACCTAGAGGGCCTATTTGGCCCGGCGAATTCTGCAGAACTCACTTGGAAAGCCCAGACCACAGTGGATCTTGATATAGATAGTGCTAAGACGATGCTTAATCTCCTAGACGCTCTGGAGGATAATGACGACGTTCAGAAGGTATCGTCGAATGTCGAGATCCAAGATGCCGTCATGTCAGAGCTCTCGGACTGAGTGGGGACCACGCATATGGCAATAAGGCTTATCGGCCTAGATCCCGGCCTGCGATGCACTGGCTGGGGTATCATCGAGGTCGATGGTAGTAGTTTAAAACATGTCGCATCTGGCGAAATCAAATCGACAGCTAGCTTGCCGCTCTCCGATCGGTTGTCTCAACTTTTCGAATCTATAACCGGCGTGCTCAACCTTCATTCACCCGACGAAGCCGCCATTGAGGAAACTTTCGTAAATAAGAATCCATCTTCAACTCTCAAGCTCGGCCACGCGCGCGGCGCGGTGATGCTGGCGCCGGCACGCTTGGGAATTTCAGTCTCTGAATATTCAGCCAATTTGATTAAGAAGTCACTTGTTGGAAACGGGCATGCCGACAAGAACCAAGTGCAGGCGATGGTATGCGTATTGTTACCTGGCGCCAAACCGAAGACTGCGGATGCGGCTGATGCCCTTGCCATAGCAATTTGCCACGCTCATCACCGACAACTGCCGACAATTTCGGGCGCTGCATTAAACAAGGCTCGCGCATGATAGCGAAGCTGACAGGAATCCTGGATACTACGGGTGACGATTGGGCCGTGATAGACGTCAACGGTGTTGGTTACCTAATATTTTGTTCCACCCGAACCTTGACACAGTTTCCAGTGTGCGGCGAAGAGGTTTCTGTTGTTATAGAAACGCACATTCGTGAGGATCATATTCATCTTTACGGGTTCCTCGAACAGGCCGAACGCAATTGGTTCAGACTGCTGACGACGGTACAGGGAGTCGGCGCTAAAGTCGGGTTGGGAATTCTCTCGGTACTCGCTCCCAAGGATCTCACGGATGCTATCCTTGCCCAGGACAAGGCGATGATAAGTCGAGCGCCGGGCGTTGGCCCAAAATTGGCATCCCGTTTACTGACGGAATTGAAAGATAAAGTAAGCAGTCTTGCGGAGATTGTGCCGCCGATTGCTAACGTGAAGTCTTCAGAACAAAGAGGTCATGCGCGCGGATCGTTCGATGATTCTGTGTCGGCCTTAGTAAATCTAGGTTATAATCGAGCTGCCGCCTTTGCTGCTGTATCCGCCGCGATGCGTAACCTCGGAGAGGAAGCACCGGTTGAGGATTTGATCCGCGCTGGTTTACGGGAGCTAACGGCATGACCGAAGATCGCGCAGTCGACGTTGGTTTCTCAGAAGATGATCGTCCGGAAGGACATGTGCGGCCGCAAATGCTCACGGAATTTGTAGGTCAACCTAGTCTGCTGGACAATCTTCGCGTGTTTGTCGAAGCAGCCCGCGGTCGCAACGAAGCTATGGACCACGTGCTTTTATTCGGCCCGCCCGGGCTAGGCAAAACAACCCTGGCGCAAATTGTGGCGCGGGAATTGGGTGTTGGTTTCCGCGCAACATCTGGCCCCGTTATTGCAAAGGGGGGAGACCTTGCCGCCATTCTAACGAATCTCGAGCCACTAGATGTCCTGTTTATAGATGAAATCCATCGGCTTAATCCAGCGATTGAGGAGATTCTCTATCCTGCGATGGAAGACGGTAAATTAGACCTAATCATTGGAGAAGGTCCCTCGGCTAGATCCGTCCAGATCGAACTACCACCTTTCACGCTTGTGGGGGCGACTACCCGATCGGGTCTACTGACGACGCCATTACGAGAAAGATTCGGAATACCGCTACGGCTTGATTTTTATGAGATTGAGGATCTTGTGCGGATTGTCCGCCGCGGTGCGGCGGTGCTTGGTGTCAATGTGACTAACGATGGTGCGACTGAAATCGCAGCTAGGTCCCGCGGCACGCCGCGTGTCGCCGTTCGCCTGTTACGACGTGTTAGGGATTTCGCCGGTGTCGCCCAAGCTGAGGCTGTTGACGCGAAAATCGCTGATACCGCACTTTCTCGCCTTCAGGTTGACCAGATCGGCCTTGACTCGATGGACCATCGATATCTGATGTGTATCGCCGAAAACTATTCCGGCGGACCTGTCGGTGTTGATACGCTTGCAGCCGCCCTGTCAGAGCAGAGGGATGCAATCGAGGAGGTCATCGAGCCGTTTCTCCTGCAATCCGGTTTTTTGCAGCGTACGCCGCGTGGCCGAATGCTCACTCTGAAAGGTTTTCGACATATAGGCGTTTCAGCTCCAAAGGGTCTTGATGACCAGGCAGATCTTTTGACTCCGATGGGAGACAGTAATGACTAATAGGGCACCCGAACATTTACACCTCGTTCGTGTTTATTACGAGGATACAGATGCCGGAGGTGTTGTCTATTACAGCAATTATCTTGGATTTGCGGAACGAGCTCGGGCGGAGCTACTTCGCGATTCCGGAATCGACCAAAGAACCCTTTTGGCGAAAAGAGGTCTGATGTTTGCTGTTCGGCGGTGCGAGGCGGAGTATTTAAAACCCGGGCGATTGGATGACATGTTGGAGGTCTATTCTCGCTGCTTGGAAGTAAAAGGTGCCAGTTTTTTGCTGGAACAATTGGTGAAGTGCACCGGCGAAACGCTAGTGGAGATGAAAGTGCGGCTGGTTTGCATGAAGGTTGATGGGCGCCCGACGCGACTACCGGAAAAACTGAGAAAGTCTCTGGACGGGCTCTTACATGCTCGTTGAGGATATCGCTTAACAGAAATTACCGCAGGCTAAAACGGATATAGTAATGGAATCAGCAGCAGTTCAGTCCACCCTTCTTGCAGGGTCTGTACACGCCGACATGTCGATCTGGGGATTATTTATGCAAGCAGACTTCGTCGTGAAGGCGGTGATGATTGGCTTGCTGCTCGCCTCTTTCTGGTGTTGGGCAATTATTTTCGAAAAACTCATGCGGATGCGGCGCCTTCGCGCTAAGGGCTCTCAGTTTGAGGAGAGTTTCTGGTCTGGCGGCTCTCTGGATGATTTGTTCGACCGTATTGGCTCCCGTCCCGTTGATCCGATGTCAGCAATCTTTTCGTCTGCGATGCGCGAATGGCGGCGGTCGACATCGCGATCTGGCCGGGATCCAGACGGGCACCAGAGCCTTTCGGAACGTATTGACCGAGTGATGCAGATCACCCTTAACCGTGAACTCGAACAGCTCGAACGCTATATGACTTTTCTTGCGTCGGTTGGTTCGACCGCGCCATTCGTTGGACTGTTCGGCACCGTATGGGGCATTATGAACAGCTTTACCGCTATCGCCATGTCAAAAAATACATCGCTGGCGGTCGTGGCGCCGGGTATCGCTGAGGCGCTATTTGCCACCGCACTTGGTCTTGTCGCAGCGATACCGGCAGTTATCGCCTATAATAAGCTCTCGACCGATATTAACCGGTACGCCGGCCGTCTAGAGGCGTTCGCCGGAGAGTTTGGCGCGATCCTGTCGCGCCAGAGCGAAGACGATGGGGCCTGATCAATGGCAATGATGGCAGGGAATGGCGGGGGAGGCCGCGGCCGCAGCAGGGGACGCGGGGGTCACATACCGATGAGCGAAATCAACGTGACGCCTCTAGTCGATGTGATGCTGGTTCTGCTTATTGTATTCATGGTGACGGCGCCGCTTTTAACAGTCGGGGTTCCAGTGGATCTGCCGAAAACCAATTCATCTCAGATGGTCGGTCAGGACGAACCTCTGATGATCAGCATAAACTCGAGGGGAATAGTCTTCCTGCAAGAAACCGAGATCCCGCGGGATCAACTCGTCCCGCGACTGGAAGCGATTACCCAAAATAAAAAAGACACACGTATTTTTGTCCGAGGCGATCAGGCGATCACCTACGGCGAGGTAATGGAGGTGATGGGGTTGGTGAACTTGGCGGGATTTAACCGGGTGGCGCTTGTCACTGAGTTGCCACAGCGTGCTGGGCCCGGAGGGAAGAAGTGAAAGATGCGGTATGGCGCTACTATTTCGGCGTTTATGCACACAATCATCATAGTGCTGATCGTGGTTGGTCTCCCCAGTATTCTTCAATCGGAGCGTCGTTCGGCTACCCCTATCGCTGTCGAGATCGTTTCTCTGAATGCGATGACGAAGAAGTCAGGTCCCAAGGAAACGGCTTTAAGAAAGCTGCCTCAGCGATCATCTGCGCCCAAACCGGTCTCAAGAATCCAGAACCAGCCCCCAAAACCTTCGGTAAGGCCAAGGGTCAAGCCGAAGCACGTTCCAAAAGCAAAGGTCGAACAACTGCCGATACCAAAACCCAAAAGAAAGCGGAAAGCCACGCCTCCCAAACCAAGACCCAAACCTCAGCGATTGGAAGTCGCGGTCAAAAAATCGGTGCCGCCCCGACCCAAACTGAAGCCCAGACCGCCGAAGGACGAATTTCAATCATTACTAAAAAATTTAGCGAAGGAACAAAAGGAACAAAAAGCGGCTCCGAAACAGAAACTCGATCAGATGGTAAAGCGGAAAGAGAGAGAACATCGGCGTTCCCCGATAGAGAAGCGGCGCATTTCCGCAGGCTTGGTAGCGGCTATTACGCAGCAGATCACTCCATGTTGGAAGATCCAGGCGGGCGCGAAGGATGCCGCGAACATGAGGGTCGCGATCCGAATGCGTCTCAACCCCGATGGTTCTCTAGGCGCTTTACCAAAGATTCAGGATCGGGAGCGCATGAAAAAGGAGCCATTTTTTCGGGCGGTCGCGGAGAGCGCGTTACGCGCCCTTCGAGATCCTTCGTGCGTACCGATCAAGTTGCCCTATGAATATTATGATATGTGGAAAGAAATCGTGTTTACCTTTGATCCCAGGGAAGCTCTTGCACAATGAAACAGTTTCGTGAAATACCGCACGCCACGACGAAGGCTCTTACTTATGCTTTATTCTTCATTGTCGCTAAATTACTTGTGACGCCGGCGCTGGCTCAGCTCCAGGTAGATATCACCCGAGGTACGGTCGAGCCGCTACCCATTGCGATACCGGAGTTTTACGGAAAGACCCCGCAAGAGGTTATCATTGGCCGTAATGTCGCGGACCTGATATCAACTGATCTTGAACGTTCAGGGCTATTTCGGCCAATCGACCGGCGTGCTTTTATCCAACGAATATCGGCCTTGAAGGTACAGCCCCGCTTCAGTGATTGGCGTCAGATCAACGCCCAAGCCTTGATTTCTGGAAGTGCCCAGACTCAGCGCGACGGACGACTTAAAGTAGAATTCCGGTTATGGGACGTGTTTGGTGGCACGCAAATGACGGGCCTCGCGTTTTTCACTACGCCTCAAAACTGGCGACGTGTTGCTCACATCATTGCTGATGAAATCTATAAGCGTATCACCGGAGAAAGCGGGTATTTTGACACCCGGGTAGTTTATATTTCCGAGAGCGGTCCAGCCAACCGGCGGATCAAGAGGTTGTCAATTATGGATCAGGACGGAGCCAATCATAAGTTCCTGACCGACGGCAGTGCGCTGGTCTTGACCCCCCGATTTTCGCCGACAGCGCAAGAAATTACTTATCTTTCGTACACCCGAGGAAAGCCACGCGTTTATTTATATAATATTGATACAAACCAGCAGGAAATTATTGGCGATTTTCCGGGTATGACGTTCGCACCGCGTTTTTCACCTGACGGAAACAAAGTAATCATGAGTATGGCCAAGGACGGGAATACCGAGGTCTATACAATGGACCTAAGGACGCGGCGCGTGAGTCGGCTCACCCGCCATCCCGCGATTGATACTTCACCTTCCTTCGCCCCGGACGGCCGTCGAATCGTGTTCAATTCTGACCGTGGCGGATCTCAACAAATTTACTTAATGAACAGCGACGGTAGCGGTGTGAAACGAATCAGTTTCGGAGCCGGGCGGTACGCTACCCCGGTTTGGTCACCGCGTGGGGATTTGATAGCATTTACAAAGAGCAGCGGCGGAACCTTCTCAATCGGTGTAATGCAGCCTGACGGAAGAGGCGAACGCATTCTGGCCACAGGATTCCTCGTGGAAGGACCGACCTGGGCACCGAATGGCCGCGTATTAATGTTTTTCCGTGAACAACGCCGCCGCGCCAATGGTGCTAGCACAGCTAAGCTCTATTCGATCGATCTCACGGGGTATAATGAACGCCCGATTCCAACGCCAGTCGGAGCCTCCGATCCTGCGTGGTCGCCGATTGTGAAATAATGATGACTTGCGACCGAGAGACTTTTGTTTGAAACTTGTGAAAGCTTCACAACGAGTGCCGTAAAAGCTGCGTGATTTTGTGATTATGTTAAATCCCAGCGTGACCTTGGGGACGAGAGAAATAAAATGCCAGAAATATATTGGGGAAAAATCTGATGCGCTTTTCATATATCGCCTGTGCGCTTGCCGGACTTGCTCTGGCTGCGTGTGAATCATCTCCCGAAGTGAGCTCAGCCGCGACCGGGGACGGTTTGTCAAGTGCTGGTGCCGCTCCTGCCGGGACCGGGGGCCCACTAATTAGTGGGCAAGTCTCGCGACAGGTAGCGCAGGCGCCCGGAAGTGTAGAAGACTTTGTCGTTAACGTCGGCGATCGAGTGCTTTTCTTGGTCGACCGGTTCGATCTGACAGCCGAGGCGCGGACGACAATCGAGAACCAGGTGGTTTGGCTAAAACGTTATCCCGGCGTCACGATTACAGTTGAGGGCCATGCAGATGAGCGCGGTACTCGTGAATATAATCTTGCACTGGGTGACCGCCGCGCAAATTCGGTACGCGACTACATGATCGCCTTAGATGTTGATCCCAACCGGGTAAAAACGATTTCCTATGGTAAGGAGCGCCCCGTAGATCCCGCTTCAAATGAGGAGGCTTGGGCGCGGAACCGGCGTGCGGTCGCGGTAGTTGACGGTGGCGCTGGCTGAGTACCGTTATCATGCCGCCGCAATTCTGCCATTATTTAAGCTAATAATGTATGCAGTCCACTGTCCGACACTATAAGTGGTTTACATAGATGATACCTAGGGTGAAACACCCAGCGCTGATCGTTTTTCTATCTGTAGCTGTGCTCTTCTTGACCGTCCCGGCCGGGGTAAACGCACAGAATACCGGCATGCAGGAACTGCTGAACCGAGTTGACCGACTACAACGCGAACTTACAACACTGCAACGACAGGTTTATCAGGGTGAGAGACCGCCGCTACCATCGGGGCCTTCAGCGTCCGGCTCGACCGTTTCTCCAAGGACGGCGGCTAGACAAACGGTACGTATTTCGCAATTGGAAAATGAAATAAGCCGTCTTACAGGGACATTAGAGGAAATAAACTTCGGGATGCGTCAGATCAAGGGTCGTCTCGACAAACTGGTCATCGATCTTGATCAGAGGCTTACTTCTCTCGAAGCCCGTGATTCTGAGACCGAGGGTGGAAATCCGCAGCAGACAAACGTTACGGCACTCGATACTGAGTTAGATATTCACCAGGGGAAACATATAGGTAAACCGGAGGAGACACTGCCCCTTCCCCCGGAATTTGCCGCCTCCAAATCAGGTGTCCTGGGCACAATTCCCAAGAGTATGGCCGTTACATCACCACGTGGCCCAGAGAGATTCTCGACCGGCCGCCCGCCCGCAGCTCCCAAGCCTATCTCGCCGCTCCCGCCGGGGACTCCGAAGTCACAATATGACTATGCGTTGTCGCTACTCCTCAAACACCAGGACTTTTCGCGGGCTGAAGAGGCGCTAAAAGCGTTCGTAAAACAGTATCCTCGCAAAAGTCTAACAGGAAACGCCCAATATTGGTTGGGTGAGACTTATTATGTCCGCAAAAGATATCAGGATGCGGCTTTCGCTTTTGCTGAGGGTTATCAAAAATACTCTGATGGTAGGAAGGCCCCAGATAGTCTATTGAAGCTCGGGATGTCGCTCAGTCGGATGAAAAAACGCGCGGAAGCATGCACCGCCTTCACGAGGTTTCTATCTAACTACCCTACGGCTAGTGCCCGACTAAAAGCCCGTATCAATCGTGAACGTATCGAGGCGAAATGCCGGTGACTGGTTGTAACGGACCCAGCAACAAGTCCAATATTCCCGAACTAATTTCACCGATAGAATTCTCGGGCCTGATGTCGGCAGCTGACCCATTTGAAACTGGCGAAACTATCGCCGTTGCCGTCTCTGGGGGTGCAGACAGCTTGGCACTTTTGATTCTTGCGACCGACTGGGCGGCCGCAAGAAAAATTTCGTTAAATGCGTTGACTGTTGACCATGGTTTGCGAGCAGATTCTGCTGACGAAGCAGCGCTTGTCGGACGCTGGTGCCGTGAGATGGAAATATCACATCATATCCTCTGCTGGACGGGTGAAAAACCCGCCTATGGAATTCAGGCAGCTGCTCGTCGGGTAAGATACGCGCTTCTGGAGGATTGGTGTGTACGTCACGGGGTGGGAGATCTGCTGGTCGCGCACACCGAAAATGATCAGGCAGAGACGTTTCTTTTGCGAATGAGTAGAGGCAGCGGACCAAATGGTCTGGCGGCAATGCCTCTGGTATCTAAGCGTGACCGTATCCGGATTGTCCGCCCGTTTCTGGCGGTTGGTCGAGCTCGGTTGGAGGCTACGGTAAGAGCAAGCGGGTATTCATGGGTAGAGGACCCCGGCAACAAAGACAGACGCTTCGCACGGGTTCGAATGCGGGAACGCCTAAACGAACTTGCGGAGCAGGGCATTGGACCGGCATCAATCGCCGGCACAGCACGGATCTTCGGTCGACTAAGGTTAGCAAGAGAGCAAAGGATCGCGGATCTTGCTAATAATTTAGTCACCCTTTATCCAGAGGGATATGCGTTCGTCGATAGACAGGGCCTGATTGCTGCCGATCCAGAGATTGCTGCGGCTATGGTTGCGGCTCTCGTGACCCAAATCGGCGGGCGCGAATACGCACCCAAGCGTCTCCGTAGCGCAAGGCTTTTCGATTTTCTTAGCGATCCCTGTAGGATTGGTACTCGAACATTGGGTAACTGCATTATTTCGGTTAACGAAACGGAGGTCCGTCTTTACAGGGAATACGAGACTATCTCGGATACAGTGGCGGTTTGTTGTTCATGCCAAGTGGTATGGGATAATCGATTCTTGATCAATTTAAAGCCGTCGAATGCGCCGTTGGATTCTGTCATATCTGCGCTAGGCCGAGACGGATGGGAAGCGATTGCGGCGGACATTTCCGAACAGAACCGACGTATTCCCGGCCCATCGCGTTACAGTTTGCCTGCCATTCGTCGCGGCACAAATATTCTTCAGGTTTGGCACCTTGGCTACCGATCGTCTCAAATTCTTGAAAACATTGTTGAAAATGCGGTATGCAGACCCCGTTCTCCAATTTCGGGGCCGCTGTTTTGGGTTGCTTAACCGATGAAGAGCATTATGTATATCAAACACAACAGATATGAGTACATGACGGAGCATCTCCGATTTGTCCTCGGGATATAGGAACATTGAATAATTTCGGTAAAAACATAGTTCTCTGGGCGATTATTATTCTTCTTCTTTTTGCTCTTTTCAATTTGTTCCAGCAGCCATCAGAATCCAGCGGTCAGTCGGGTTTGCCTTATTCGACATTTCTCGCCGAAGTGCAGGGTGGACAAATCGAAAAGGTCACGATTAGGGGGCGCTCAATTTCCGGTGTGCGTAAAGATGGTCGTTCCTTCTCTACCTATGCACCAAATGATCCAAATCTGATCGATAAGCTCGATAAAACTGGTGTTATCGTGAATGCGGCTCCAGCGGATGACGGGTCTCCGTCTCTCCTGAATATTCTTATATCTTGGTTCCCGATGCTGCTTCTGATTGGTGTTTGGATTTTCTTTATGCGGCAGATGCAAGGCGGCGGGGGTAAGGCGATGGGTTTCGGTAAGTCGAAGGCTCGCCTTCTGACTGAACGTGCCGGCCGTGTCACATTCGAGGATGTCGCTGGAATTGAAGAGGCGAAGCAGGAACTTGAAGAGGTTGTTGAATTCCTTCGTGATCCCCAAAAATTTCAGCGACTTGGTGGTAAAATCCCAAAAGGCGTACTGTTAGTTGGCCCGCCAGGCACCGGTAAAACCCTTCTCGCCCGAGCGATCGCGGGCGAGGCCAATGTCCCATTTTTCACCATTTCGGGTTCAGACTTCGTAGAGATGTTCGTCGGAGTTGGAGCCAGCCGCGTGCGCGATATGTTCGAACAGGGCAAGAAAAATGCACCCTGTATAATATTCATCGATGAGATCGATGCCGTTGGTCGACATAGAGGCGCTGGACTAGGGGGCGGAAACGATGAACGAGAGCAGACTCTCAACCAATTACTGGTTGAAATGGACGGTTTTGAGGCCAATGAAGGAGTGATCTTGATTGCCGCCACCAACCGTCCGGACGTTCTCGACCCCGCGTTGTTGCGACCGGGACGTTTTGACCGACAGGTAGTCGTGCCCAATCCCGACGTTCTTGGGCGCGAGCAAATTCTTAAAGTCCATATGAAGCAGGTGCCACTAGCGCCAGACGTAGACGCCAAGGTTATTGCCCGCGGAACCCCGGGCTTTTCCGGCGCGGATCTTGCCAATCTAGTTAACGAAGCAGCGCTTCTCGCCGCGCGAAAAAATAAACGTTTGGTTACCATGGCCGAGTTTGAGGATGCCAAAGACAAGGTGATGATGGGGGCTGAAAGGCGGTCCATGGTCATGACAGAAGATGAAAAGAAACTTACTGCCTATCACGAAGCTGGCCACGCGCTCGTAGCTCTTTCCGTGCCGAAGCACGATCCACTGCATAAAGTGACGATCATCCCGCGTGGCCGAGCGCTCGGTGTGACGATGTCGTTACCGGAGCGTGACAAATACTCCATGACCAAAGTTGAAATGACGTCAAAGCTAGCGATGATGTTCGGCGGACGCGTCGCCGAGGAGTTAATCTTTGGAGATGAAAACGTTACTACTGGCGCTGGCAATGATATTCAGCAGGCAACAAGTTTAGCGCGGAGTATGGTTACCGAATACGGTTTTTCCGAGAAGCTTGGCCCTCTTCGTTATTCTGCTAATGAGGAAGAGATTTTCTTAGGTCACTCTGTAACCCAGCAAAAAAATATGTCTGATCAAACCGCCGATATGATCGACTCTGAGGTGCGCGGACTGATTGAAGAAGCCGAAAAGACAGCACGTCGAATTCTCTCTGAACGGGCCGATGATTTAGAAAAAATTGCGACTGCGTTGCTAGAATTCGAGAATCTCTCAGGCGACGAAATTGATGCGCTTTTGAGGGGCGAGGAGATAGTTCGTGTTACATCAGATGATCCGCCGAGCGGGTCGGGTAGGAAGTCGTCCGTGCCCACATCAAGCAAGAAGAAACGTGGCGAAGGGTCGGGCGGAATGGAGCCCCAACCACAGCCCGGAACCTGACGGTTTGTCGGCTTTCTGACGGACTATATTCGTGAGAGGAGCATCCGGCTTTGGTGCTGACCGAACCCTCTCTGGTTCCGGTCTTGTTGTTAATCCGGTTGGATTGCTATCAGGCAGAGCTGCAAAATCGGCGG
>CETH01051477.1_pt1 | contig 20560 bp, 20 predicted proteins | sample 361461 | NCBI WGS metagenome assembly CETH01 (sample SAMEA2622695, study PRJEB7988) | marine metagenome | isolation source: saline water (ENVO:00002010), including
TGTCTCCAATTCCAATATCAACTAAAAGAGGTACATTTAATTTTACACATTCTTCCATAGTCTTCTTTACTAATTTAGTCGTAACTTCTAAAGCGTCTGGTTCCACCTCAAATAATAATTCATCATGAACTTGTAAAAGCATTTTTGCTGAAATATTCATTTCTAATATTTTTTTATTCAATTCAATCATCGCTATTTTAATAATATCTGCACTTGAACCTTGAATAGGAGCATTAGCGGCAGCTCTCAAAGCTTGAGCCTCCATTCCAGCTTTTCTTGCAGTTTTCAAATCAATCTCATAAGGATCTTTCCCGATTAATCTGCCAAGACCATTCTTATCAAATTTAAATTCTCTTTTTCTCCCAAAAATAGTCTTAACATATCCTCTTGAAAGTGCAAACCTTTCTTGAAGTTCTAAAAATTTGAAAATTTTTGAATATCTCTCTTTATATTTTATTAAAAACTCTTTTGCTTCCAAAGTACTTACACCTGTGGAACGAGCAAATTTTTTTATCCCCATTCCATAAATAACTCCAAAATTAATTGTTTTCCCAACTCTCCTTTCTTCAGTATTTATTTCTCTCTTCTCAAAGATTAATTTTGCTGTTAAAGAATGAATGTCTTCATTTTTATGAAATGCATTAATAAGTATTTCTTCATTTGCTAAATGAGCTAATATCCTTAATTCAATTTGGGAGTAATCTGCTGATAATAATTTCCAGTTTTTTTCAGGTAAAAACGCCTTTCTTATTCTTCTACTAAACTCTGTTCTAATAGGAATGTTTTGAAGATTAGGATTACTACTACTCAATCTACCGGTAGCAGTTGCGGCTTGATTGAAGTTTGTATGAACTCTACCTGTCTTTTTGTTAATAAGATTTGGGAGAGCATCAATATAAGTGCTAAGTAATTTGCTAAGTGTTCTATATTTGATTAAATGTTGAATTATCTCATGTTCGTCGACTAATCTTTCAAGAACTAATGCATCTGTACTCCATCCTGTTTTTGTTTTTCGTGATTTCTTTTTATCCAAATTTAATTTTTCAAACAAGATCTCACCAAGTTGTTTTGGTGAAGATAGATTAAAGTTTTCTTTTGCTAATTCATAGACTTTACTCTCAATATTCTCTAATGTACTTTTCAGCTCTGTTGAGAGTTCATTTAGATATGGCGTGTCAATAGTTATACCATTCATTTCCATTTTGGACAAAACAGGCTCTAGAGGTAACTCGATTTCTTCGAATAATTTGATTAAATCATCTTTTTCCTTTAAAAATCTTTCTTTAAGAACCTTAACGATCTTATAAGTTAAGAAAACATCATAACCACAATAGATACTTGCATCATTAATTTGGACAAATGAAAAATCCTTATTTTTGCCAAGTGTTTCTTTAAAAGATGGGGGCCTAAATCCAAACAATCTAAAACTAATTTCACTTAACCCATGCTTTTCCTGACTATTTAAAACATAGTCTGCCAACAAAGTGTCAAAGGTTACACCTTTAAGATCAAGTCCATGATTAAAAAATATTTGTCTGTCAAATTTAGAATTTTGGAGTACCTTTTCTTTCCTTGGATTTTCTATCCAATTTCTTAGTTTTGAGAAAACATCTTCAATGGATAGTTGTTTCAGGTTTTTTTCTTTTATTTGATGACCGAGAGGAATATAAAATAAATCTTCATTTTCTTCTCCAAGACATAATCCAATCCCAACAAGTTCTGCATCAATTGGATTTAAACTATTGGTCTCAGTATCTAGAGAAACTATCTCAATAGTGCTATCTAATCTTTGAATTAATTTATCAAGCAATTCAAAGTCGTTTACAACAGTTACTTTGATTTTAGGTATTTTATTTATACTATTTTCTAACTCAGTTTTATTGGAGACTTTTGGATCTTTATCATCATCTTTATCCACATTATTTTTGTGAAAACCACCTTTACTAAAGGTTGAATTGAAAATATCAATTTGCCTAAGTAATGTTGATAATTCTAATTTTTGAAGTGATTCTGAAAGCAGTTCTTTATTTATATTTTTTAATTCATAACCATCACTTAATATCAAAGGAACTTTAGTATTTATTTTTGCTAAGTCCCGTGAAAGAAAAGCATTATGCTTATCATTTTTAAGCTTTTCTATGACTGAACCTTTTATGCATCCTTTATATTTTTTATCATTATTCTGCTGAATCTTATCCAAAGCTTGATAGATTCCCTCAAGGGTTTTGTTTTCTTTTAGTAGATTGATTGCAGTTTTTGGACCTACACCTTTAATTCCTGGAATATTATCAGAACTATCTCCAGTAAGTGCTTTTAAATCAACAACTCTGTCTGGAGCAACACCTAATTTTTCTTTGACTCCATTTTCATTCATAAGTGTTGGATTGCCACTTTTCGCATATGGACCACCACCCATATAAAGGACATATATATCTCTTTGATCATCAACTAATTGAAATAAGTCACGATCACCAGAAAGAATATTTACACACCAACCTTTTGAAGATGCATCATTTGCAATTGTCCCTAAGAGATCATCCGCTTCATAACCTGGAGATTTAAAAATTGGCAAATTAAGACTTTCTTCTAAAATAATTTCTAATTGCCCAATATCTTGAAAAAAAATATCTGGAGCGACATCTCTATTTGCCTTATAATTTGGATCTAATTCATGTCTAAATGTTGGTTTTTCTGTATCAAAAGTTATGCAAACTCCTTCAGGACTAATATTTTTGCAATTATCAAGAAGACTTTTTAAAAATCCATATGTAACACTAGTTGGGAATCCCTCTTTTGTGGTCAGGCCACCATCAACTCCTTTACTAAATGCATAAAAACTTCTAAAGGCTAAGGAATGACCATCGACTAAAAGTAATATTGGTTTTTTATTAATATTTGAAGTCATATTAATTAATTAATTTATTTATTTATTTGACCATGGAGGAATATCTAAAAATATCTTTTCTCCTGGATTGACTCCAGAAATCACTGCCGTTTGATTACCACTACTTATACCAATTTCTATCTCTTTAAATTCTGGAAAACTATTTTTGCCAACTTTAAGAATACCTTTTTTCCCTTTCTCTGTGACGATAGAAACAGTTGGGACTAAAATCTTTTCAATACTATCTTCAACTTTAAATTCCAAGTCAGCAGTCATACCAATCTTAATATCTTTAGAAAGTCCCTTGAATAAAAGATTCACTTCAAAAGAGGTTACATTATTGTCTTTACTGGCTCTAGAAGCAATTTTATCGACTATCGCAAAATATTTATTAGAGGGAAAAGCTTCAACTCTTACAAGAGCCTCTTGACCAATTTTTATTCTTCCTATATCACTTTCTGGAACTTTTGCTATTATTTCGAGTCCATTTGATAATTCAACAATAAAATTTCTTATTGTATTATTTGAATTAAAATTTGCGCTTGGTGCAACATATGTTCCAATCTCAACATACTCTGCAGTTATGACGCCAGCGAACGGCGCCCGAATAGTATAAAAACTTTTTTCTGAAAGAGCATCATTTAATTTTGCTTGACTTGTTTCAAATTTATTTTTAAATTCTTCGAAGGTTTCTCTACTTATTGCTCCTTCTTTAAAAAGAAGCTTTCTCCTCAAATAATCTTTTTTTTGCTTATTCGCTATGAGTTTATATTCTTCAAGTTTATAAATAAAGTCCTTATCATCAATAGTCGCAAGTATTTGATTTTTCTTTACTTTATCTCCTTCTTTAACATTTATTGAATTAATAAAGCCCTGCTTCCTAGGACTTATATTTATGGCTTTACTTGCTTTAATTTCTCCAGAACTACTTATGCTTTCAGAGAGTAAACCTCTTTCTACTACCACAACATATTCAGAAAGATCTTTAGGTTTATTTTTTTTTAGATTATTATTTACAAATATTAAAAGACTCGCAAAAATAAAAAATATTAAGCTTAATTTAGGGTTTATATTCTTTTTTATTAATTCAAGCATTGTTTTAATTGAACGAAGAAATTTAAAAATTATTTTCTTTAGTAACTAATCAAAAAGATTATTGTCTAATTATCCATGTAAGGATTAGTGACTATTATATTACTAAATAATGTTTCATTGCTTAATTTATCAATAAATTTTTTCATATGTTAAAAGCTGGAATTATTGGATTACCTAATGTAGGTAAATCAACTTTATTTAATGCTCTTGTTGAAAACGCAAAAGCACAGGCAGCAAATTTTCCTTTTTGTACTATTGAACCCAATAAAGGGATAGTATCTGTTCCTGATCAAAGATTATTTGAATTAGGGAAACTAAGTAATAGTCTAAATATTATTCCAACAAAAATAGAATTTGTTGATATTGCGGGGTTAGTCAAAGGAGCTAGTAAGGGGGAGGGTCTTGGAAATAAATTCTTATCAAATATTAGAGAGGTAGATGCTATCGTACATGTAGTTAGATGTTTTGAAGATAATGAAGTTATACACGTATCAGGAAAAGTAGATCCTATTGAAGATATCGAAATTATAAATTTAGAACTTAATCTATCGGATTTAACTCAGTTGCAGAAAAGGAGAGAGCGAATAAAAAAGCAAATAAAAACTAATAAAGAAGCTGCTAATGAAGATGAATTATTAAAAAAAATTGAAATTGAATTACAAAAAGGTTTATCTGTCAGATCTCTTTCATTAAATGATGAAGAAAATTTTATTATTAGACAACTAGGATTTCTTACTGCTAAACCAATAATTTATGCGCCGAATTTAAATGAGAATGATTTAGCTGATGGAAATAATTTCTCAAAAAAAGTACTAAGTTTTGCAGATTGTGAAAAAACTGAATGTATAAAAATATCAGCTCAAGTAGAATCAGAATTAATAGATTTAGAACCCGAGGACAAACAAGCTTATTTAAATGGTTTAGGAGTAGAAGAAGGTGGATTAAAGTCATTAATAAGGGCCACCTATAAATTGTTAGGATTAAAAACCTACTTTACAACTGGAGAGAAAGAAACAAAAGCATGGACCATTAAAGATGGTATGACAGCACAACAAGCTGCAGGGATAATTCATACCGATTTTGAAAAGGGATTTATTCGAGCACAGACAATTTCATATAAAAACTTAATAGAATCCGGGTCAATATCAAATGCAAAAAATAAAGGACTTTTGAGAAGCGAGGGTAAGGAATATATTGTTAATGAAGGAGATATTATGGAATTTTTATTTAACGTGTAATTAATGACAAAGTATTTCTGGCCTTATTGTAATCCAAAATATCAATATACGAGAAATGACAATAAAGGTGATTTATATTGTGGAATTTGTGGCGAATATCTATTAAAAAAAATCAAACAAAAAAATTATTATTATCAGTTTTTGGTGTCTTTTTGATTCACCTCCCAATTTTATATCTATTAGTTTTTTCAATTGGCAACCAACAAAAACAAAACAGAAAATATTATCAGCTAAAACCAATAAGTTCTATAATTACAAATATTCCAAAATAACAAATTGTATTTATAAGTTTTTGTGTTAAAAAATTTAAAAAACTATGTTTAATTCTCTAAGAAGATCTCAAATATTTATCTACTTGTTCTAATATAAAATATATTACAAAACTTTCCTTATGAAATTATTTGGTTTTTTGAAATATATTTGTTTATTATTTTCTCTACTTATTTTCTCTTTGCCAGTTTTCGCAGGTGCAAATGTTGCCGTAAAAGGAGAAGGTGATGAAGTCCCAAGTTATGTTCGTTCAAATATAACTGGTTATAATTTTCATGGAGAGGATTTACATCTTTCCTCTATAGCTGGAGCAGTTGCTAGGGATGCTGATTTTAGTGATGTAGACCTTCATGGAACAACTTTAACATTGTCAGATTTAAAAGGATCAAATTTAAATGGAATAAACTTAACTGATACACTTTCTGATAGGGTAAATTTTCAAAATACTGACTTAAGAAATGCTGTATTAATAAATATGATTGCATCCGGTAGTAGTTTTGCTGGAGCACAAATAGATGGAGCTGACTTTTCTTTTGCTATCTTAGATAGTGAAGATCAAAGAAATTTGTGTAAAATTGCTAGTGGTATTAATCCAACAACAGGAATCTCTACAGAAGAAAGTTTAGAATGCAACTAAATAATTTATTTTATTTAACGAATACTTTTTTCCCTTTAACTAATTTATAAATATTTTTATCAGGATCTTCAAATAGAAGTTCTCCATTTAATTTTGATTTTTTATATTTTGCTAGTCTTGCTCTATGAATATTAGCCTTCCTGAGTATATCTTCTTCATTTTCATTTATATCTATTTGTATATTAATACTTGGATCTAAAGAAGTTTTTTCTTCTTGTCTTAAAAATATCTTATCTATTTTTGATTCCTTACTTATTAATTTATTTTTGAATTTTAATAATTTCTTATTTCTTTTTTTTAATAAAATTTTAAATTTTCTAATTAGAAAAATAGAAACAAATAAGCATATGAAAGCAATATATAAATACATTTTTTTTATTTAATTTTTATTTTCAAATCAAATCCTAAATTACTTTTTAAAGTAAGTATTTCTTTTTTGAAAATACCATAAGTAAATAATTCCATAAGAGTTTTTAAGGCATTAAAAAATACAATCACTATTAATAAAACTAATAAAATATAATTATTTACAATTAAATTATTTTTATTATTTTTTATTTGCATAATCTTTTTAAAAGTTTAAATTAATAATTTCAGGATAAGGTCCAAAATGTTCTATACAAATTCTTCCTAATACTTTACCTAATCTAATTGCTTTTTCAATATCCCAATTAGAAGTTAAGCCATATAAGATACCCGCAGCAAATGAATCACCACATCCATAAGAGTCAATTTTTTCTTTTTCAAGAATTGAAGCTTCATATCTTCCACCTGGTATACATATCCCACCTTTTTCACCTTCTGTCTTAATAATAAATCGAGGTTTAATTTTTAAATCATATTCAGAATAAGTTTCACCTGGATCAAAATTACTACTTATTAAACTATCTATCTTAATAGATGATTCATTTATTTTATCTAAACCAAATCTGGGAGTTGTACACAATACATTTGAATTTCTAGCAATTTTTAAAGTATTTAAATCTCCAGCCGTTAAAAATACACCATCCATTTCATTTAAAAGGTCCCAATTTAACTCATCATTTATTTGAGGTGAAAGTCTTTCTCCAATAACAGTAATAGATCTCTCTCCTTTTTCATCTATTAAACTAAATCCTTTTCTTGTAGGTTTTTGTCGCCAAGCAACATGTAAATTTATTCCCATATCTTCTAAAATTTTGTAGCTTTGTTTTCCGAAGTAGTCTTTACCTAATGACGTAAAGAAATGAACTTGATTATTCGTTAATTCACAAAGAGTTTTTGCTATTACCGAACCTCCTCCGGCAGGTATCTCATATGAATTTTTTGCATGAGAAATTATCCCAGATTTAGGTAACTGATCAACCTTCAAAAAATTAATCCATTCAATATGACCTATTACTGCAAATTTAAGATTACTTTTTTGAAATTTATTTTTTTTTGGTAGAAGTTCTTTACCCGTAAACATAATTATTGAATTAGTATTATTAAGATAGATCCATTAAAAAATTGAACACTACAAATTTATTAAAAAATAACAAATATAATCTTAGTTATTTTTATTTAATTTTAGCAATATTAGGAGCGATTCTTCCAATGATTTCTAATTTCCATTTTGCTTATGAATATGGTTTTACTTTTGATATAAAAAAATTTATTCAATTAGCAAATGATAATTTTGCTGCAGAATCTATCTCAAGAGATTTATTTATTAGTGCAAGTGCTATTTTTGTATGGATTATTAATGAATCAAAAAAACTAGAAATTAAAAATATGTGGATTGTTTATATAGGAACATTTTTAATAGCATTTGCTTTCTCAGCACCTTTTTTCCTTTTTCTTAGAGAAAGAAGATTAATAGAATTAAGCAAAAATTAAGTTAGGACTATTTAAAATACTAATTTATAAATTCTTAAATAAATAGAAATACAAGCAAAAGATATTAAAGCCCAAATAAGATATGCATAGCCAAAATAATCTATTATTCTTCCAGAAATTAAAGGGCCAATAAAATATCCCAAGGCAAAACATTGTGATAGTAATGCGAGAGCAAAACCTCTTTTACGGCTTGGTGCTATTTTAAAAATGATATCAGTACAAGTTGGGAGGAATGAAGATATACCTAGACTACAAAAAATTATTGATATAAGCATAAGAAAAATTCCTAATATCTCAAAGTAACTTGAGGCAAAGAGAATAATTGTTGCTAGAAAAAAGTTTATCAAACTAAATTTTAATCCAAATAATCTTCCTTTATTTGACAACCAAGAGCCAATAGGCCATTGTAATAGAAACAATAAAATTAATTGAAACGAAATTATATAACTTGCAAAATTTTTACTAATTGGGATCCTATAAATACCTCCTTTGACAAAATCGAGAGGCAAAGTTACTTGTATAAGAGCTAGACATGTTGTAACTAGTAAAATTGCGACCACAATAGAACCAGTATTTTTATGCCATCTATTTTGTGATAAATTATTCAATTTATTACTTTTATATTTATAAATATCTAATGCATTTTTAATTTTATTATTATTTTTTATCAGGGTAATTAATATGATTATCATGCACAAAATATCATTAATAAAAATACTTTTGAAATATAAAAAATTATTTAGAAAACTACCTAAAAAAACACCAATAAATATTCCCAGAGCTTCAGCACTCCTTACAAGAGCATATGCTTTTCTTAATCTAATTTGATTACATAAATATGGAACGGATATTTCTACAGATGGCCAATAAATGCCTGCAGCAGCTCCTATAAAAGATTGCCCAATTACGTAAGATATTGGATCTCTAGAATACAATAATATGCAGCTCGCGAGAATACTAAAAAGTGAAGAAATTTTTAAGGGAAATTGAATATTATTAATATTATTAAGATAATTACCTGTAATAATTCTTGTTAATGTTCCAACCATTGCTGAAATAGCAAATCCAATTCCAATTTCAGTGGCCGATAGTCCAATCTTATTAAAGATAAGGGATGTTAAGTAAATTACACCACCTGCTCCAAGTGATGCAAAAAATCTTATTTTAGTTAATATCCTCAATTCAGAAGGGAATTGATTCCACCAAAGTAAAACTTCTTTTAATTTATTTGGATTAGGCACAATTGAAATTCATTTTTATACTCTGTTTAAGTTTTTTAAGTCATTTCTCAGCAAATGGATCTTTGAAAGCTGCAGAAAAAATAAATGTTCAATTTGAGGGAATGACAATCCCAATAAAAATTGATCAATTATCAAAATTAGTAACTTACAATGATGATTCTACAGAATTGATTGATTGGTTTAAAGAAAATGGATTTCAAAAGATATTTGAATTATCAAAATATTTAGAATTTCCCGTTTTTACTGAAGATGGTCATACAAAGCAAATCCTAAGAAGTTGGATAGGAAGAAAAGTTTTATCTGAAATTAGTAATACTATTATTGTTCCTAATGATAAAGATGGTGTACAAGTTTTTAATACTATTGAAAGTTTACTTGAGAAAAATTCTGTAGTTTCTACATTAGATATTTTAAAAGCATTACCTAATGAAATAATTACATTAGATGTTGATAATTTAATACTAATTATTTCCTCTTGGAAAAATAAATTAGCCGAACAACAAAATCTAGTTAGCCGACTTAATGAACTTAAAGAAATTGATAATAATTTCTCTTTCAAATATAAAAATATTAAAGTAATAGATATAAAACCTTTAAGAATGCAATTAAAAGTTGCTCATAGGGAAAACCCACTTAATATTGAAGTCTGGATTTCAAAAAATAAAAAGTTTAATAAAGATTTGATAATTTTCATGCCTGGATTGGGAGGAGATATTGGAAACTTCAGATGGATTGGATCAAAATTAAGCCAACTGGGATGGCCAACAGTCTTCATTGAGCATGAGGGAAGTGATTCAAATGCACTAAAAAAATCTATGGAAGGTGATGAACCTTTACCAGGAAGTGCAGATTTTTATCTATATAGAATTAAAGACTTAAACGCGGTTATAAATGCTCATAATAGTGGGTTCTTTGGAAAAGATAATGGTTCATATATTTTGATGGGCCATTCTCTTGGTTCTTTAATTTCTTTTTTATATGAAGGTAGTCCACCCAAAAAGGATTTTAATATTAGATGCGATAAAGCTTTACAAGACTTTGCATTAACTAATTTATCAAAATTACTTCAATGCCAATTATCTGAAATACCTTTACCAAAATTAAAAAGATCAAATGAACTAAAAGCAATAGTAGGTTTTAATAGCTTTGGAAGTTTAATTTGGCCAAATTCAAAGACCTCTAGAATTGATAAACCTGTCCTTTTAATAGGAGGTACATATGATTTAATTACACCAATTCTTGGAGAACAATTTAAGGTTTTTTTATCTACTGAAGGGAACCTTCTAAATAGATTTTTAGTAGTAGAGGGTGCTAGTCACTTTTCCCCAATAAGAATTAAAAAGGAGATTTCAAACGATGATTCATCTGATGATGTTTTTCAAATTAAAGAAAATTTTATTGGAGAGTATCCAAATGATGTTCAAAACTTAGCATTAGAAATAATTATTCAATTTCTTAGTGCTCTAGATAAAAATAAAGGATTAGAGATTGTGAAGAGTCAAAATGCATACAACTTGAAATTTCATATATTAGATAATAAGAGAGTTAAAGAAATATCAGGGGGCTAATATTTTATTCGTGGATCAAAAAATGCTATTAGTATATCAATAATCAAATTCAATGAAACTATTAGAAAGGATGTAACGATTACAATCCCTTGAACAAGGTTATAGTCTCTTTGAAAAATTGCCTCCTGCAATCTAAGCGCAATACCCGGCCAAGAGAAAGTTATCTCAATAAGCAGAGCTCCGCCTGCTAATGAAGCTAACGTTACACCAGAAATAGTAAGTATTGGTATTAAGGCATTTGGGAGAGCATACTTATATAAAATATTTCTATCATTAATACCTCTGCATACAGCAGCCTCAACGAAATCACTTTGTAATGACTTTTCAAGGTTTAATCGAAAAGATCTACTAAAGACACCACTTAATAAGAAACCTAGAGTTAGGGAAGGTAAAGCAATATGATATAAAGCTCCTGCTAATGAAGAAAAATTATTTGTTAAAAGACTATCAAGAATAATAAAACCTGTAATAGAGGGTTGTTCATCAAATATTGGGAATCTACCTCCAATTGGGAAGATCCGAAAAACGACGGAAAATAATAATTGTGCCATCATAGCTCCCCAAAAAGGAGGAATAGCATAAGAACTAATCCCAATTATTCTAGAAATTCCATCTAAATTTTTTTCTTTATTTTTTAAACCTAAATAACCAAGAGGAAATCCTAATAAAATAGCAAAAACAAATGAAACAAATCCTAGTTCTAGGCTAGCAGGAAGTGATTTGCCTATTATCTGAATAACTGGCTCTTGATTACTTAGAGAATCTCCAAAATTTAAATGAGATAAATTTTTTAAAAAAGTAAAATATTGACTGATTATTGATTCATTAAGACCTAAATTTGCGCGTAATGTTTCTCTTGCTTCCAAAGTTGCTCCAGAACCCAATATTGCATCTACAGGATCTCCAGGTGCTATTCTTAATAAAAGGAAAACTAATGACGAGATAATCAATAAACTTATCGGAATCAAACAAATCTTTATTAGCGAATATTTAATTGTTTTATTAAGATTCCTATTCATTAATATTATTTAGTTCGCTCATTATGATTTGTCCAGCTCCATTAAATATTGGTTTTGAGATATATTTTTGTGACCATGCTTTTTGTGATGAGATCCAAAGTGGAATATAAGGAATTGATTCGGATGCAATTTTTTCAATTTTTATTAGTTTATTTAACCTTTCTATTCCATAAAGAGATTCACTTTCTTTAAATAAATTCTCTACTTCTTGAGATGCCCAAAAACTTCCACTAAATACGGATTCCCCCTTAAAACAAATTGCTCCTTTAAACTCTTTGCAGCTCAGTAAAGGTTTTAAATATGCCTCAGGATCAGAATAAGCTCCTACCCAATCTAATATAACTGCTGTATATATACCTTCGCTTAGATTTTTATAGATAGTTGTAGATTCTAAACCATTTATTTCTATTGACAAACAATTATCCATTGAAGCATTTACATCTTTTTGCCAAGAGAGAGCAATTAATTTATCAGTTGGGACATTAGACCTGTAAGTAAGAGGTAAATTTAAAATTTTCCCATTACAAAAACCTTCATCTCTAAGAATCTTTTTAGCCTCCTCAGTATTATATGAAGGCCAAAAAGCTATTTTGTCTTTTTTAAATATAGATGGGATAATAGATTTAGAAGGCTGCCTAAGTCCATAACTAACCTTTTCACTTATCAATTTTCTATTTAAACTTTTTGCAATAGCACGTCTAATATTTAGATTATTGAATGGTTTTTTATTTGTTCTAAGACTAATAAAACTAATTTCATTAGGAGAACTTCTTCCCTCTTTAATTTTATAATTATCACTTAATTTTCTTAGCTTATCCCTTTGACTATCATCAATAGAATTTGATAATAAAACATCAATTTGCTTACTTTTTAATGCCCCATATAGAGAATTTGAATTTGCATAACCTACAATGTATATTCCTTTATTTTTAGGTTTTATACCCCAGTAATTTACATTAGGTTCAAGAATTTGAACTTCATTACTAAATCTTTTCAAAATATATTTTCCTGTACCAACAAATTCATCATTTAGAAACTTATTATTAAAGTCTTTATAAAAATCTGGAGATAAAGGAGTTAAATTAGGTGAAGTAAGAAGACCTTCAATTGAACTAGAGGGCATATTTAGATTTATAACTAACTTATACTTAGAGGGAGTTTCAATAGACTTAATCTTATTTCCAAGAATATAATTTGTAGTTCCAATATTTTTAAATCGGTTGATAGTAAATTTCATTGCTTTAGAATCAAATTTAGTACCATCATGAAAAAAAACATCTTCTCGTAAGTTTATAAATATTTTTAATTTATCTTCAGAAAAAGAAGGCATCCCTAAAGCTAGTTTTGGAATCAATTGACCATCTTTTGATAATTCATAAAGAGTATCTCCTAAAGAATTTATGATCTGTAGCGATTTTATAGTATTTACTCTTGCTGGATCCAATGATTCAATCTTACCAGAACTTGCCAATGTTATTTTTCCAGAATTATTTTTATTACTGCAAGAAAAATTTATAAAGATCAATAAAAATAAAAATATAAAGAATTTATAATCTTTAAAATTATTTTGAAAGAACATTTATATTGATTATGTATTTCTAAAAGTTGGACACTCAGTTGATAGTTTTACCTTATTTATAGAGAGTGCAAATGTTTCATAATGATCATAATTTAAGGGCAATTCTCTAATCCAACAAATTGTTTTTTTATTATTAAAACCAATAATTTGGAAGGTTTTATTACTGTCTTCTATTTTTATGCAAGATCCTATATCAATAATATCTTCTATTTCTCTATGCCTTTTTAAATTAATTTGGTTCATTAAAAATAAATAAAGAATATACTAACTTACTTTTGTTTAACAAGGTATTTTGATTTTTGCAAATTTAATTTATATACAATTTAATTGACTAGCTATTAAATTGACTTCTGAAAGTGCATTCAATTGATCCTTTGACTTATTTATTTTCCCGTTTGACACTTCATGAGTTATGACAACAATTTCAGCTTCATTTTCTCTCGCATCTAATTGAACAATAGATTCTATTGATACACCATTATCTCCAAAAGTTTGACCTATTTTCCCAATTACGCCTGGAGAATCTTTACAAATAATTCTCAAATAGTTTTTCTTTATGACATTATCTTGCGGAACTAAATGACACTTTCTCCAGAAATCAAACGCTAATAAAGGATCAATAATTAATTTGTCATTCATATTATTTTTAAAAGATATCGCTTTTAAATTTAATAAATCAGATACAACAGATGCCGCTGTCGGTCCGCTGCCTGCACCAGGGCCATATAACATGATTTCTCCGATAGGATCACCTTCAACTAATATTGCATTATTTACTCCTTCTACAGAAGCTAATGGATGATTCTTATGTATTAATGTAGGCCCTACCCAAGCATTTAAAGAAAGAGAATCTTCATTGCTAATACACATTTTTTCAGAAACTGCCAAAAGTTTAATTTCAAAACCTAATTTATTAGCATATGAGATATCTTTATGATTAATTTTATCTATACCTCTTGTCTCTATTTCATTTCTTATTATTTTTCCTCCAAAGGCTAATTCACTTAGGATTGAGATTTTATCTGCGGCATCATGGCCCTGCACATCTGCGGTAGGGTCAGATTCTGCATAGCCAAGTTTTTGTGCAAGTTTAAGACTATCCTCATAACTATCTTTTCCTTCTGACATTTTTGAGAGTATAAAATTTGTTGTACCATTAATTATTCCAGTCATTTTTTTTATTTGATTACTTTTTAAAGATCTTTTAATAGGTTCTATAATAGGAATACCTCCACAGACAGCAGCTTCAAAAAGAATATAAACCCCTTTACTAGAAGCTTTTGAATATATTTCTTCGCCATATCTTGCCATTACCGCTTTATTTGCAGTTACGACAGACTTTCCTGAATCTAAAGCCTTTAAAATAATCTCTTTTGCTAGATTTATCCCTCCCATTACTTCAACTATTACATCAATTGAAGGATTATTAATTAATATATCAGGGTCATCGATAAGTAATCCCTTCTCAATATTAAATCCTCTTTTTTTATTCAAGTCTTTTACTGCAATATTTACTATCTCAATTTCCTTCAAAATAGGATGATTATTTTTTGCATTATTTAATATGTTATAAATCCCTTTTCCAACAGTACCGAATCCGACAATTCCTATCTTGCATTTACTCATCTTTGTTTTTATATATAATATTTAATTTTATATTATTGAATACATAAAAAAGAATTTGCTTGTGATTTCATTTTTAATAAAATATTCAAAAATCCATTTGATCTAGAAGGAGTTAAACTTTTATTTAATCCTGTTTCATCTATAAACGTTTTATCTAATTCAACTATTTCTTTTGGACTGAGTGAATTTAACCCACTTATCAAAAAAGATAATAGACCTTTAGTAATAAGAGCATCAGAATATCCTTCCCAATACATTTTCCCATCCATTAGTTTACCTTTAACAAATACCTCTGAGACGCAACCCTTTACCTTATTTTCGGAAGTAAGCAAATCTTCATTTGGTGTTTCTAATTTCTTAGCTAACCATAGAATGTATTCATATTTTCTTTTGGGGTCATTTGTGGACTTTAATTTTTCAACAAGTTTATATAAATTTTCATAAGTACTGATATTTTTCATAACTTATTGGATAGAGTTATTGCAAAATTTAATTAATCTTATACTACAATTTCTTTATCTGTAATGTAGCCAGATAATGGGATATCAAATTCTGAGCATACTATTAAATCTGCACTAATACATCTAGAAGTTAATATCCCTATTGCTGTTACCTTATCCCAATCCTTATTTGCCCTTAATCTATCAAAATAACCTCCTCCATAACCAAGTCTATTAAAAGACTTATCAATAGAAAGGCATGGAACAAACATTATGGCAATTTGATCATGGGATAAGCTAATAGAATTATTTGGCGAAGGGATTCCTTCAAAATCTTCTTTCAAAGGAAATTCATCCCAAATATGGAATTTTAATATTTTTGATGATTGACATTTTGGTAAAGCCAAAGAATATTTTTTCTTTAAATCTCTAAGATCTACTTCATTTTTTAAAGGCCAATATATTCCAATATGGCCATTTATTGTTTTATTTAATGAAAAATCATTTAAATATTTTTCAACATTTCTTTTTACATTTTCTTTTTCTAATAACGAACTTTCATCTCTTAGTAATTTAAACTTTGACCTTAAAAACTTCTTTTGCTCATAAATTCCCATAAAGCTCTTCCTTTATTCCTCTTCGTTAAGCCTTGTTAAAGCAATGGCTAATGCATCAGCAGAGTCATCAGGTTTTGGAGCATAATTTAGATCTAAATGAAACATAACTGATTCAAGAACTTCTTTTTTCGAAGCCTTCCCAGACCCAGTAATTGTTAACTTTATTTGTCCCGGTGAATATTCGCTTACTGGAATTTTATTAGCACCAAGTGTCATCATTATTACACCTCTAGCTTGCACAACGCTGATAGTCGTACTTGACTTATAAAAGAAAAATTTCTCTACAGCGGCAATATCTGGTTTCCATAGTGCTATTAGCTTCTGCAAATCAAGATATATCTCATGTAATCTGTCTTTTTCCTTTTTATCTTTATTTGTCTCAATTATTCCGCAATCAAGAAGTACATTTTTCCCATTTTGATACTCAATAATGCCATATCCTACTCTAGCCAATCCAGGATCAATGCCAAGAATTCTCAATCTTAATCCTCATTACTTAAAACTAATTGGAATTTTGAAATATTTTCATTCTCATCCATATCAAAAACTTTACAAAATGCTTTAATAACTTTTTCTCCAGAATCAACTTGTTCAAGAGGATCTTTTCTTAACCTATGTCTTAAAGAACAAGTAATAACTCTTGCTATATCATCCTCAGAAACTTCGTTCCTCCCTTCAAAAGCAGCTATTGCTTTTGCGGATCTATTTGTAACGATATCGCCTCGTAAGCCATCAACATCTAATTCTCCACATATAGCTGATATATTCAATCTTAAATCATCATCAATTTCAACACTATTTAATTTTTCTTGAGCCTCTACAACTTTTCTTTGAAGCTGATCTTGCCTTTCTTTTAAGCCCACAGAAAAACCTTCAGGATCAATATCAAAAGCTGTTCTTTGATCGACCACCTTCACTCTCAAATCTGGATCTCTGACTGTTTTAACTTCTACGCTCATTCCAAATCTATCCAATAACTGTGGTCTTAATTCTCCTTCCTCAGGATTCCCAGAACCTATCAATACAAATCTCGCGGGATGTCTAACTGAGACACCCTCTCTCTCTACAGTATTCCATCCTGAGGCTGCTGAATCTAACAGTACATCTACAAGATGATCATCTAATAAATTAACTTCATCGACATAAAGCAAACCTCTATTGGCTTTTGCTAGTAATCCTGGTTCGAATGCTTTTACACCTTCACTCAAAGCTTTTTCAATATCAATAGTTCCGCAAAGCCTATCTTCAGTTGCTCCAAGGGGTAAATCAATCATAGGCACTTGTTTTTGATCAAGTTCTAAATTATTGCCATCCTCAAGTTTTTCAAGCACTTCTTGACTTTGCAAATCAGGGTCAATAGGAGAACTATTATAAGGATCATCTTTGACAACTTCTATAGCAGGTAGTAAATCAGCAAGAGCTCTTATGGTAGTAGATTTACCCGTCCCCCTATCTCCCATAATCATAACTCCACCAATCCTAGGATCAATTACATTTAGTAGAAGAGCTAATTTCATTTCTTCCTGACCAATAACTGCAGTAAAAGGGAAAACCCTTCTCTTTTTTGTTGTATTCACTTTTGTTTAACTTAAATTCTTATGATTTGTAGATGCTACTTCAGATAATGTTATTAGTAAATAACTTTTAAAATAAAACCATTTTTTCTTCTAAATAATTATTATTTAAATTCTTTTTTAATTTGTTCTTGATTTATTAATTTCAACACTTTAAATCATTATTAGATCTTTAATAAATTACTTAAACAAATAAAATGCATATTTTAAAAATGATCTCTTATTTATAATTCCGTTTAATAAAAAATTATTCCTTTTTTTGATTCCCAAGAGCCCAATTCATTTGATGAATTATTCCTCTTAGTACATTAAGTTCATGCTCAGAAGTTTGTGCTCTTAAAATATATTTTTTGAATTTAGAAATTTTTGCATTAGAGGTATGACTAAAAATATATCCTATTTTTAATAATAAAGATTCAATCTCACTAAAAGTTTCTTCTATATTTTTAATTGATGCAATATTAAAAAAGTTTTTATTTTTTTCTTTAGGGGATTCTTCCGAGTATTTATTTAATTCATATAAAACAATAGAGACTGCATGGGATAAATTCAATGATGGATAATTTTTATTTGTATCAATAGTAAATACTCTATGGGCAAGAAGAAGCTCTTTATTGGTTAGGCCAATTGTTTCTCTTCCAAAAACAACCGCTAAATTTTTAATATTATTAGAAACTTCAATCCATTTAGATATCTCTTCAAGTGGATAATTAAAGTTTTCTTTGGAGTTATCTATCCTTCCACAAGTTGCAAGTACTAAATCACAATCTGATATTGCTGCATTTAAAGAATTAAATATATTTAGTTCCTCAACATAAGAGAAACCTTTTAGGGACATTTTTTTTGTATCCAATGAAAAGATATCACATTTTGGAGAAACTATTCTTAATTGATCCACTGCAAAATTTGCACATAATCTAGCAATGCTTCCAACATTAATTGGGCCTTCTGGCTCAACTAATACAATTTTAAGTTTATAGTCTTTGATTTTCAATTTTGAAATTTAATTTAAAAGAAATTAATTTATAAGTATAAACCTAAGCATATATTTTCATATTTATTTCAATATCCGCACTTATTTTACTCACTCTATAAATTTATTTAGAGATTTAAAAATTTGAATATTAATATAAGTTCAAACTATAAATAAAAATTTAATATACATTTCAAAACTCTCAATAAACAATTTTCTTAAATTAGTAAAATTTTTAAATTGATTCTGCTGCAGAAGATGAAGATCTATACACAAAAAATAATTGGTGTGTAACAATTAATATAAGGATTTTAAATTCTAAGAAAAATGATCGAACCTCTTCTCTGTGGGATAGTACTTGGATTAGTACCAATAACTCTTTTAGGATTATTCGTCAGTGCATGGAATCAATACAGAAGAGGATCTGGGATGCTAGATTTTGACTAGAAAAGTAAGTTTAGTTTGTCCATATATTCTAATATCTTTTATCTTATAAATTTCATTTTCTTTTATTTTGCTATTTTTAGAACTCTCGCAAATTACAAGAGAGTTTAGTTTTATTAATTTTGATTCAAAAATTTGTTTTATGATTAAATCACAGTAATTCTCTTTATAAGGTGGATCTAAATAAACAAAATCAAATTGAATTTTATCTAATTCAATAATTCTTGAGAAATTTAATTTATTGTTTTTGAATTTTGTCCATGAAATAACATCTTTAGATATTACTTCAAAGTCACTTTTTCTATTACCTGCATTTTCAAGAGAAAGTAAATTATTAAAACAAATTTGAGCAGTCTTTTTATCCTTCTCTATAGCTACAATTTTTTTTGCACCATGATTATAGGCTTCACATGATATTGATCCTGAACCACTAAATAAGTCTAGCCAATTAGAATCATTAACACTATTTCCTAAGATACTAAATAATGCCTCACGAACTAAAAGGCTTGTAGGCCTAGTAAGAAATGATTTTGGACTATCAATTCTTCTACCTCCAATTAACTTTAGTTTCATCTAACTTAATTTTTTAATTTATGCTTTCGATCCATCTACTTAATAGAATTTCTCCTTTCTTTCCGGATTTTTCAGGATGAAATTGACATGCTGTTAAATTATTTTTCTCAATCATTGCAGTTAAATTTATCGATCCATACTCAACAGTAGCTGAAATAATTTCTTGATTTATAGGGCAAGCGTAATAAGAATGATCGAAATAGAACCAATTATCTAATTCATTCATTTTTAATAATTTACTATCATTTGAAGGGATAAGATTGCACCAACCAATATGAGGAATCCTTTGTTTCTTTTCAAATGGAATTTTTTTTATCGTGCCTTTTAATAAACCTAAACCCTTATTTAATCCCTCTTCACTAGATTCAAAAAGTAGCTGCAGCCCAAGGCATATTCCTAAGAATGCATCTCCTTTTTTAATCCAATCATTAAGGTTGTCAATTAAGCCCGTTTTTTTAAGATTTTCGATAGCAGGATCATAAGCACCCTGACCAGGGATTATCAAGGCCTTACATTCGTTGAATTGAGATGATTTATTTACAATTAAGACTTCCTCTTTAAGATTTTGAATGGCTTTTAACACAGAATGAATATTACCCATTCCGTAATCTATAAGTCCAATTTTTGCCACAATCTATCTACAAGTGTTTAGAGAGAGTGCTAGAAAGTGTCCCTTTAGGTACAGCGCCAACAACAGTATCAACTTTTTGTCCTCCTTTAAAAATCATTAATGTTGGGATGCTTCTGATACCATATTGGCTTGCAACATTTGGATTCTCATCAGTATTTAATTTAAAGACTTTAATTTTACCTTCAAAGTCCTTTGAAATTTCTTCTACAATTGGTGCGACCATTCTGCAAGGTCCACACCAAGGAGCCCAGAAATCAACTAAAACAGGTAAATCACTTTGCAAGACTTCTTTAT
>CETH01183939.1_pt1 | contig 20489 bp, 22 predicted proteins | sample 361461 | NCBI WGS metagenome assembly CETH01 (sample SAMEA2622695, study PRJEB7988) | marine metagenome | isolation source: saline water (ENVO:00002010), including
AATTTCTGTTCATGCAAGAAAAAATATATTTGGATATCGTATGATGGTTTGGGCTATTGTTATTATTGGCGGATTAAGTTTTGTAGTTTGGGCTCACCATATGTATGTAGCTGGAATGAATCCATGGTTTGGATATTTCTTTGCAACAACAACACTTATTATAGCCGTCCCAACAGCTATCAAGGTCTATAACTGGGTTATAACATTATGGAGAGGCAATATTAAACTAACAATACCTATGCTTTTTGCTCTTGGGTTTATTGTTACTTTTGTAAATGGAGGGATAACAGGTCTTTTTTTAGGCAATGTTATTGTGGATGTTCCTTTATCAGATACTTATTTCGTAGTAGCTCACTTTCATATGGTTATGGGTATAGCTCCAGTTCTTGTAGTCTTTGGAGCTATTTATCATTGGTTTCCATTAATAACAGGTAGACTTCTTCACGAAGGAATGGGCAGATTTCATTTTTGGGTAACTTTTTTAGGTTCTTATGCAATTTATTTCCCAATGCATTATTTAGGATTTGTGGGAGTGCCTAGAAGATACTTTGAAATGTATGATAGTGAATTTATGGCTGTTTCAACTAATTATTTAAATCAATTTATTACAGTTGTTGCTTTAATTGTTGGTTTTACTCAAATATTATTTCTATATAATATAATTACTAGTTCAAAATTTGGAAAAAAAGCAGATAAAAATCCATGGAAAGCTTGTTCTTTAGAATGGAGAACTCCTGAAGTTCCACCTACACATGGTAATTTTGGAAAAGAGCTTCCTGTTGTTCACAGATGGGCATATGATTATAGTGTTCCTGGTGCAACAGATGACTTTATTCCGCAAGATATTCCAGCTAGCCAAGTCCCTAATGCTGAAGTTGAAAAAACATGAGAAAAAAACAAAGTATTTTTCAACTTCTTTCCCAAAAACCCTGGGAACCTGAGCAGGCAAAATTAGATGATCTTCATGATGGTGAAACTTTAAATTTGAGTAAAGGAAAGCTTGGCCTAAGATTCATAATGTTTGTTAGTACAATATTTTTCTGCTTATTTATAGTTACATATTCAGACCGAATGATTTATGCAGACTGGCAACAAATGCCTGAACCTTTTATGTTGTGGTTTAACACATTGACTCTTTTTATAAGTAGTAGTGTTTTTATCTATATCCAATTGTCTGCAAAGAAAAATGATTTTGATAAAGTAAAATATGGCTTAATCATAATAGGATTTTTAGCTTTAATTTTCATATTAGGTCAACTTTTTGTTTGGAATCAGTTAATAAATTTAGGGTACTATGTTTCAACAAATCCAGCTAATGCATATTTTTATGTGTTTACAACTTTACATGGAATACATTTATTAGGTGGTTTATTTTATTGGAATATTACATTAAGAAAAGTTTGGTATCCAAAAAATGTAGAAATTAATAAATCCAAACATACAATAGAGTTATGTGCAATCTACTGGCATTTTTTACTTGCAGTTTGGGTTGTATTATTTGGCTTAATGATATTTAGTTAGATAGGATAATATATGGAAGAATCTTCATCACAAACAAAAGTAACTATTCCTCCTAATAGAGGAGCTATTAAAGAATGGGCATCAGATCAAAAAGTCTTTAAGGGGGTTCCTTGGGGTAAAGCTATGATGTGGATATTCTTGGTTAGTGATACTTTCGTTTTTAGTATTTTTTTAATTTCTTATATGACAGTCCGCTTTTCTACAAAAGTAGAATGGCCTAATGCAAGTGAAGTTTTTGGTCTGCATATAGGTCATTATAACGTTCCTCTCCTTTTGATTGCAATTATGACATTTATTTTAATAACTAGTAGTGGAACAATGGCTTTAGCAGTTAAGTATGGATATGAAAAGAATAGAAAGATGTGTGCTTATTTAATGCTTGCAACAGCGATATTTGGAGCTTCTTTTGTTGGAATGCAAGCTTTCGAATGGACTAAATTAATTATGGAAGGAGTTCGCCCTTGGGAAAATCCTTTTGGAGCTCCTCAATTTGGTGCCATATTTTTTATGGTTACTGGATTTCACGGCACCCATGTTACTATTGGAGTTATATTTTTATTTATAATGACGCGAAAAGCTTGGCGAGGAGATTTTGATACAGGTAGAAGAGGCTATTTTACATCGCAAAAATCTAATTATGAAGCAATTGAAATAATGGGTTTATATTGGCACTTTGTAGATTTAGTTTGGGTTTTTATTTTCGCATTTTTTTATTTATGGTGAGGTAATTTATGGCTGAAGATACACAACAACATCCACTTAAAATTTACTTTTATGTATGGATTCTTTTATTCGTATTTAGCGCTTTCTCATATTGGGTAGATTGGTATGGATTTCAAGGATTTACTCGATGGGGATTAATCTTATTATTTATGATGTTAAAAGCAGGTTTTATATGTGCTATTTTTATGCATATGTATTGGGAGCGGTTGGCAATAATTTTAGCTATACTCGTTCCATGTTTTGCTATTTTAGTATTCGTTTTTATAATGTGGCATGAGTCATATTACACTCAACTTATTAGAAAAATTTACTTTTTGGTTACTGGTAGTTAGATTAGGAACCTAACTTGTATAATAGTAATATAAAGATTAACACATCCATAAATTTTTTAGGAAATTTATTTCAACTAATGAAGCCAAGAGTAATGTCTTTGGTAATCTTTACTTGTGTTGTAGGAATATTAATTGCTCCTGCACAAATAAGTTTTTTAAATTCAGCATTTTCTTTGATAGCTGTTGCTATAGGAGCTGGAGCCGCTGGAGCTCTTAATCAATGGTATGAAGCTGATTTAGATGCACTAATGAAAAGAACTTGCCTTAGACCAATTCCAACTGGCAAGATAACAAAAAACCAAGCTTTAATATTTGGAATTATATGTAGTCTCCTCTCAATTATATTGTTATATTTTTTTTCTAATTTTTTATCTGCTTCAATTTTATTCATTACAATTTTATTTTATTTTTTTATTTACACTATTTGGTTAAAAAGACGGACTTCCCAAAATATTGTTATTGGCGGAGCAGCAGGAGCTTTTCCTCCAATTATAGGGTGGACTATAGCTACCAATTCATTAAGCTTTGAACCTATAATTCTTTTTCTAATTATTTTTTTTTGGACTCCTTCTCATTCGTGGGCACTAGCATTATTTAAAAATGATGATTATAAAAATGCAAATATTCCAATGCTTCCAGTAGTATCAGGGATACAACTGACAAAAATCAATATTCTAATATATGGGGTTATATTGTTTGCTGTATCTTTACTTCCTTTTTTATTTAATTTTGTTGGTTTTATTTATATCTCTGCTTCAATTGTTTTAGGACTATATTATGTCTATTTATGCTATGTTTTGTTTCTTAACAAAACAAAAGATAATGATAGTATTATTGCAAAAAAAATATTTCTATATTCTATTATTTATCTATTCTTGATTTTTCTAATAATTCTATTAGATAAGTTTATATGATAAACAAAATATTTATTTTATTTTCTCTATTGTTTATAATACCCACAAATGTTTTTGCAAGATGTGCAGTATGTTATACTAATGGACTATCAGGAGCATCAATAGCAGTAATTGTTATTGTAACTTCTTTTATTTTGTTATTTTTTGCAAATAAACTTTTAAAAAAAATTTTAAAAATTTAGATTAAATCTAGCCAATTTTTATTATAGTTTTAGTAATAAAAGTATAAGGAGGAACTTTTAAATTGTCAGGTGCTGGACCTTTACGAATACGTCCAGAAGTATCATAATGTGAACCATGACATGGACAAAACCAGCCATTGTAATCACCTTTTGTATCCGTCATTTTTTGTCCCAATGGTACGCAACCTAAATGAGTACATATACCCTCTAATACAAGCCATTCTTCTTTTTGAACTCTATCAATATCTAACACTGGGTCTTTTAAATTAGCTATCTCTACTTCTTTTGCTTCTTTTATTTCTTCTGGTGTGCGACGTCTAATAAAGATAGGCTTTCCTCTCCATTTTGTTGTAATACTTTGGCCAACTTCTATATTTGATATATCTATCTCAACAGTGCCTAAAGCTAGTGTATCCTCTGCTGGATTCATACTTTTTAAAAAAGGCCATATCATTGATGCAACTCCGATACCACCAACAGTTAATGTAGAAAGATAAATAAAATCTCTTCTATTTTCTTTTGTTATATTTTTAATATTTTCTTCGTTATTTTTATTTTTTTTTACTTTTATCCAAACCCAAGTAGCAGTGAAATAACAAAATATAAAAATACATAATACTAATAGAAGTAAAATTAAGTATGCAAGTGTCATATAATTAAAAATATATTCTATATATATACTTAAATATTAAAAAGTTAAGAAAATTAATTAATTAATTGATGCACACAATATAAAGCTACGGTAATAGCTGTATCAGTTCTTAAAATTTTTTCCCCCATTGAAAACGATACAGTTTTATCAAAGCTAGATATTATTTCTCTTTCTATATTAGAAAATCCACCCTCAGGTCCTATTATAATTGCCCATTTTTTCATTTTTGATCTATACTTTATTAAATGATCAACAAAGTCATTTTTATATTCTTTTTTCTCATCACAAAATAAAATACTTCTATCTTTAGGCCAATTCTTAAACAAATCATCTAATTTAATTTCTTTTGTTATAATTGGTATATCGATTCTTTCACTTTGTTCAGAAGCTTCAATAGAATTTGCTTTCCAGTTATTTATATTAATATTTCGTATATTAGTAAATTCCGTAATACAGGGTATTATTTTAGAAACACCTAATTCAGTAGCTTTTTGTATTGCAATGTTCATTCTCAAAAATTTGATAGGTGAAAAGATTAACCATACATCTGCAGAAGGCTGAAAATTTTTAATTTGACTTTTTATCTTTAATACAGTGTTATTTTTATTTATTGACATTACTTCAGTAAGCCACTCTCCAGTAATTCCATCAAAAATATTAATTTTATTGCCTATTTTAACTCTTAAAACATTTTTTAAATAATGGTGTTTTTTATCCTTAACATATATTAGTAAGTTAGGTGAAATTTTATTCGGAATATAAATTCGTGTTTTGGACTTTTCCATAAAAATATTATAAGTTATTAATCATTATACAATGGCATTCGTTTCTTATCCAAATAAAATTAAATCTTTTTTTTCTTTAATTAGATTAAATAAACCAATAGGTTTTTTACTATTAATGTGGCCATCTTGGTTTGCTTTAGCTGATACTAAAACTTTAGATAATAATTTACTTAAATGGTATATTATATTTTTTATTGGTGCTTTCTTAATGAGAAGTGCAGGATGTATAATTAATGATATAATTGATATTAACTTAGACAGAAATATTATCAGAACATTAAATAGACCCCTAGTAACAAAAGAAATTAGCTTATTAGAAGGTTATATATTTTTAGCATTATTATTAGTATTATCATTCTATATATTAATACAGTTTAAAATTACTACTATTTTTATTGGATTATGTTCTATACCTTTGATAATTATTTACCCCTACATGAAACGAATAACTTATTGGCCACAATTATTCCTAGGAATTTCATTTAGCTGGGGAATTATAATGGTTTCTTTTGAATTTTTAGAATATTTAAGTTTAAATAATTTTATTTTGTTTATTGCATGTATTTTTTGGACTTTGGCTTACGATACAGTATACGCATATCAAGATATAAATGATGACATAAAAAATAAAATTTTTTCTACTGCTGTGTTATTTAGAGAATCTGGTAAAAAGTATGTATTTACTTTTTATTCTATTTTTTTATTACTTTTAAGTTTTATTTCATTTAGAAATAATGGCTCATTTATTAGTTTTTTAGTAATAATTATGATTTTGTTTACTATTTTAGTTTTTTTAAATAAATGGGAAATTAATTCAACAACTAGTTCAAATAAATTTTTTAAAGAAAATAATATATTTGGATTAATTTGTTTTTTATATTTATTAGTTTTTTAAATATCATCATATGAAAATAAAAAAAAATAAAAAAATAATTTTAAGATTAATTAAAAATTATATATCCCCACACAAATATAGAATTTTATTTGCTTTGTTGATGATGATAATTTCTGCAGGGGCAACGGGTTTACACGCTTGGTTAGTTAGACCTGCTCTAGATGAAGTATTAATCAAGGGAGATCGGCAAATGTTATACTTAATTCCTTTTGCGATAATTATTACAACTATAGCTAAAGGATTTGCGACTTATCTGCATTCTTTTCAAATGAGTAAAGTTTCACACAAAATAATAGCTATGCTTCAATCTGAAATGTTTAATAAACTAATGAGATTTAATTTGAAATTTTATGTTGAATCTAAAACAGGAAACTTGATCTCAAGATTAATAAATGACACATATCAACTAAGAGCCGCAATAATTAAATCGGTAACAGGAGTAATAAAAGATACGCTAGTTATAATTTTTTTAGTAGGAAACATGTTTTATCAAAGTTGGGAATTAACTATTTATGCTTTTTTTGCATTTCCTTTAGCATTATGGCCTATAAGAAAAATTGGGAAAGGCATAAGAAAAATTACTTATATTATACAAAATGAAATTGCTACTTTTTCTAATGTTCTTGGAGAAAGCATAAGGGGTATCAGGCAAGTCAAAGCTTATGGAAGAGAAAAATTTGAAGAAAAAAAAGCAAATCAAACAATAATAAAAATTAGAAATGACTATATAAAATCTTCTTTTATCAGCAATAGATTAACACCAATAATGGAATTTATCGGAAGTTTAGCTATTGCTTTATCAATATATGTTGGAGGAATTTTTGTATTAGATAATAGTATGAGTGCTGGACAATTCATGAGTTTTTTGGTTAGCTTACTTCTTGCTTATCAACCTGTCAAAGCACTTGCAAATTTAAATATTAGTATGCAAGAAGGGTTAGCTAGCACTGAAAGAATATTTGAACTATTAGATAAAGAATTAAGAAATTTAGAAGTTGAAATAAATCAAGATTCTATTTCAATTCCAAAAGGTAAAATTGAAATAAAAGAAATAGAATTTAGTTATAAAAATAAGAAAATATTAGAAAATTTTAATTTAGTAATTCCAGCAGGAAAAAAAATTGCACTTGTAGGAAAATCTGGATCTGGCAAATCCACAATAATAAATTTGATTTTAAGATTTTTTGATCCACAAAAAGGTAATATTTTAATAGATAATCAAAATATTAATTTATATAGTTTGAAATCACTTCGTGAAAAAATATCATTAGTCACACAAGAAACTTTTTTATTTAATGATAGTGTTTTGGCTAATATCAAATATGGTAAACTTGAAGCATCCCTTGAAGAAGTAAAAAAAGCAGCAAGTGAGGCAGGAGCTACAGAATTTATCAATGATTTACCTAACGGTATTAATACTAATATTGGTGAAAGTGGAATAAAATTATCTGGTGGACAAAGACAAAGAATTGCAATTGCAAGAGCATTACTTAAAGATGCACCAATTTTATTGTTGGATGAGGCTACTTCTTCATTAGATAACTTAAGTGAAATCGACGTTCAAGATTCGATTAAAAGACTAATGGAAAATAGAACCTGCTTAATTATTGCCCATCGTTTAAGTACGGTTGAAGATGCAGATATTATAAATGTCCTTGATAAAGGGAAAATAATTGGTAGTGGATCTCATCAAAGCTTAATTTCTAACAATGAGCTTTATTATAAATTATATAATAGTGGTAAATTAAACCAATGAAGATAAAAAAAAGAATCGTAAAAAATTTTTTTATTCAGTATTTTTTAGCTTTTTTAACTTTTTTATATATTTTATTTGTTAGATATACTTCAAAAATTATTAAAAAAAATAACAATGTGCCAAAAGAATTTTGGATTAATAATAAACCTTTTATTTTAGCTTTCTGGCATAGTCAATTAATGATGATTTCATATTGCTGGGAATCTGATAAAAAAATAAATATTATTGCCTCTAATCATAGTGATGGTAGATTTGGAGCTATTGTAGGTAAATTTTTTAACTTAAAAAATATCCCATCTTCTAAAGACATATTAGTAGCAAGAAAAATATATCAAATCATAAAAAATAATGAATATATAGGAATTACACCAGATGGGCCAAGAGGTCCTAAAAAAAAAGTATCTAATGGTATTATTAAAATTGCTAAATCATTGAACATACCAATAATACCTTGTGGATTTTGGTCATCTAAAAATAAACAACTTAATTCTTGGGATTCTTTTTTAATTACTCTTCCGTTCGCAAGATGTAGTTTTGTATGGGCAAAACCAATATATATTAAAAAAAATATTTCTGATAAAGAAATACTAAAATATCAAAAAATTCTTGAAAATGAAATTAATAATTGCATTTTAAAGGCTAAGGAAAATATTTTTGTATGATAAATTTATATAAATTTCTTGGCTATTTATTTATTCCTTTAATTTTATTAAATACTTTGTTCAGAATAATAATAAATAAAGAAGATTCTAAAAGAGTTTATGAGAGATTTGGCTTTACTAATTTTCAGAAACCCCAAGGAAAGCTAATTTGGATTCATGCAGCTAGTGTTGGTGAATTTAAATCTGCATCTAAATTAATTGATATTCTTTACAACAAGTATAATCTTTTAATTACTACAACAACTTTAACAGCTTCAAATTATGCTAAAAAAAATTTTAATAAAAAAATTATTCATCAATTTGCTCCATTTGATGTTAGTTTTTGTGTAAACCGTTTTTTAAATAAATGGAAGCCAGATTGCGTAATTTGGATAGAATCAGATTTATGGCCGATTACTCTAAATTTAATTAAAAGAAAATCAATAAACAGTCTTTTGGTTAATTCAAGAATATCGCCAAAATCTTTTAAAAAATGGAAATTTTTCAAAAGTTTTTTTACATCAATATTAAGTTCATTCGAAGAAATATATGCCCAAAGTATTTTAGATAAGGAAAGAATAGAATTTTTATCAAAAAGAAAAATTAAATTTATGGGAAATTTAAAACTATCATTTATAGAAAAAAAGAATGAATTAAATATATCACAATATGTAAAGAAATATATTGATGAAAAAAAAATAATAATGTTTGCAAGCACTCATCATAATGAAGAAAAAATATTATTTAGCACTATCAAGAATTTTGTTTCTAAAGGATTTAAAGTATTTATAGCACCTAGACACCCTGAACGCTCATCTCAAATTAAAAAATTTTTTAAACAAAAAAATATTGATTGTGATACAATTGATTCTACTAAACAATTTAAAGATATTAATATAATTAATTCACTTGGTGAAATGACATTCTTTTATGATTTATGCGATATTGTAATTCTTGGAGGTTCATTTGTTAATAAAGGTGGGCATAATCCTATAGAAGTTGCCCATAATAATTGTGTTGTTATAACTGGACCAAATATTTATAACTGGGAAAACATATATTTAGAAATGCTAGAAATAAAAGGTTGCTATATAGTTTATGATGTTAAAGAACTTAATTTCTTAATTGCAAAACTATTAAATAACCAAAATGACATTGTAAAACTTAAAAATAATGCCAAAAGATTTGCTATTGATAATTTTCAAAAATCTCAAAAACTTTTAAATCAAATAGAAAATTTTGTAAAAAATATCGATGTTAAAAGCGCCTAAATTTTGGTACATAAAGAAAAAAAGTTTATATTCTCAAATACTTTATCCTTTTTCAATTTTGTTTCGTATTGGCACTAGAATCCATAAAATTATCTCTATTGAAAACAAATCTCCTATACCAACTATTTGTATTGGAAATATTGTAGTTGGTGGAGCAGGTAAAACCCCAGTATCAATGAAAATTTGCAAACTTTTACAGAAAGCTGGTTATAATCCTCATTTTATTTCTAAAGGTTATGCGGGTATTATAAAAAATAGTTTAATAGTAGAAAATTGGCATTCTGCTATTTCTGTTGGAGATGAACCCATTTTATTATCTAAAATAGCTAAAACTTGGGTTGGCAAAAATAGAGTAAAATCTTCTTATTTAGCTAAAAATGCAGGAGCAGATTGTTTAATATTAGATGATGGTTTTCAAAATCCATCTATTTCAAAAAATATATCTATAGTAGTCATTGATGGAGAGCAAGAATTTGGCAATAATAAAGTAATGCCTGCAGGTCCTTTAAGAGAAAGTGTAAGAAGAGGTTTATCTAGAGCCAATGCAGTTATAATAATTGGCAAACAAAGTGATCAGTTAAAACAAAGAATACCTAATACCATTCCTGTCTTTAAAGCAAATTTTGAAATAGATAAAAATAATGAAATCTTTAAGGGCAAAAATATTACTGCATTTGCGGGTATAGCTTATCCTGATAAATTTTTTACAACATTAGAATTACAAGGTGCTAAGATTGTAAAAAAAGTCTCTTTTCCTGATCATCATATATATACTGAAAATGACTTATTGGACTTAGTTGAAACAACTAATAAAACTAAATCAATTTTAGTAACTACTCAAAAGGATTTTATTAGAATTCCAAAATCTTATAGACCTCTAGTAAAAACATTAAATGGTGAAATTTCTTTTGAAGATGAGGAAGTGCTTGTTGAGATAATTTCAAATATATTAGAAAATTTTTATGTAAATGATAACTCTATAAATAATGAAAAATATTAAACACATTATTGAATATATTCTATTTATTATTATTTTTTCTATATTTAGACTACTTCCTATTAATTTAGTTTCTATAATAGGGTCAAATATATTCAGACTATTAGGTCGTTACAGTAAATCAAACACAATAGCTTTATCAAACATCAAAAAATCATTACCAAATATTAAAAATAAAGAATTAAAAAAAAACATTGACGCTAGTTGGAGTAACATTGGCAAAACTTTTTCAGAATTATCTATACTTCCAAAAATAGCAAAAAAAAGATTAGAAATTAAAGGTTTAGATAATATAAAAAAAACAATTAATAAAAATAAACAAATAATTTTTTTTGGTATTCATCAAGCAAATTGGGAAGTAATAGTTCCTGCTCTAGACAAAATTGGTTTAAATGTTGTTGCTATATATAGACATATCAACAATCCTCTTATAGATAAGTATATTTTGAATAAAAGAATTTCAAGCATCAAAAATAAAAATATTCAATTTAGCCCCAAAGGAAAAAAAAGTGCTAAAGATATGATTAATGCAATTAATAATAATAAGTCTATAGTACTGTTAATAGATCAAAAAGATAATACAGGAAAAAAAACAATTTTTTTTAATCAAAATGTTAAAACACAAACTGGTTTCTTAAAAATTGCTTTAAAATATAAATTAGAATTAGTTCCAATACAGGTAAAACGAAAAAATATAAATAATTTAAGTGTTATATTTCATAAACCATTTAATAAAAATTATTTAAATGATGAGATTTTATTAATGAATAAAATCAACAGCTTAATAGAGAAATGGATTAAGGAAAAACCTGATCAGTGGCTTTGGCAACATAATAGATTCAATTAAATTTTTTTTATTTTTACATTAATTTGATCGTCAAAAAATCTTATTTTTAAATGTTGTTCTTTATTTATTTGAGTAGATCTTTTTAAAATATTATTTTTATTTTTAATAAGTACATAACCTTTCTTTAAATTATTTTCAACTGAACTCGTTAATAAAAATCGAGAATTATTTTTCAATCGTATCTTATTTGCATTATATATATAAGAAATTTGTTTATTTAGATTTTTTACTAAGTTAATAATTTCTAATTTTTTTAATGAAAATAAATATTCTGGAGATTTAATATTTGTAGATATTTGGAGAAGTAAATTTTTTTTATTTGTAATTAAATTTAAAAATGTTTTAGATAATTCATTTTCTATTCTACTAAATCTATTTATATAATCATTAACAATTGTTTTTGGATCCTTTAAAAGTCTTGAAAAATTGTTTAATGTTTTTTTTATTTGAATAAAATTGTTTTTAAACGAAACATTCAACCTTTGATCAAGATTAATTGTTTGTATAATCAAATTTTCTCTTACTGGCACAACTTTTTCTGCTGCTGCAGTTGGAGTGGGACATCTATAATCACTAGCATAATCTACTAAAGTAAAATCCGTTTCATGACCAATTGCAGAAATAATAGGAATTTTAGATTTAAAAACACTAATTGTTAATTCTTCATCATTAAATGCCATAAGATCCTCTACACTCCCTCCTCCCCTAGCTATAATTATAACATCAGGAGGATTATAATAATTTGAATCATTAAAACCATTAATCGCTTTAATAATATTTTCAGGAGCTTCTTTTCCTTGCACCAAAGAAGGCCATAAATCTACTGGTATTGGAAACCTATCCTTTAATCTATTTAAAATGTCATAAATAACTGATCCTGTGGGGGAAGTTATAATTCCAATCTTTTTAGGCAGGTAAGGAATGCTTTTTTTATGTTTTAAATCAAAAAAACCTTTAGATGCAAGTCTTTTTTTTCTGTCCTCAATTATTTTTAGCAAAGCTCCTTCACCAGCAACTTCAATATTATCGACGTCTAATTGATAAGTTGTTTTATATTTATGCCATGAAGTAATTTTACCACTTGCAATTATCTCCATTCCTAACTCAGGATAAATGGTTAGGGAATTAATATTATTTGACCAAACTACAGCACTTAAAACAGAACTTTCATCTTTGATAATTATATAAATCTGACCTTTAGAAGATTTTTTTATTTCGCTAACTTCTCCTTTAATTCTTATATATTCAAAATTTGAAAAAATTATTTTGCGAAAAGCATTATTAAAAGCAGTTACACTATATTCTGGAATGTTTTTATCTTGCATTTTTTTTTCTTAAATTAGTAAAAAAATTAGTTAGTATTTTTCCACATTTCATTTCATTAATACCACCATATATTTCAGGTATATAATAGTTTTTTTTATAAAAATAATTATTAATATCATTAGTTGCACCTTTTTTATTGTCATAGGCACCAAAATAAAGTTTACTAATTCTAGCCTCTGAAATTGCCGCCAAACACATTAAACACGGCTCAAGAGTTACATAAATAGATGTATTGTTTAAATATCTACTATTTAGATTATTACAAGCCTCCTCTATTGCTAAGATCTCTGCATGATTAATAGGAGAGTTATTCACTAAGTTTTTGTTATGTTGAAGAGATAAAATCTTATTATTTGATTCATTTACTATTAATGCCCCTATTGGAACTTCATTATAAATTAGCGCTTTTTTTGCATGTTTTAATGCTAAATCCATATAATTAATTTTGTTCATATAAATATTATGGTTATATTGTTAATTATACTTTAATAAATAATTAATGAAAAAGCCAATTGTAGGAATAACTTTGGATAATGAAAAAAATGGCGGATATTCGAAATTTCCTTGGTATGCAATAAGGGAGAATTATGTAAATTCTATAGAAAAATATGGTGCAATTGCATTGCCAATTCCTCATAATATAGCAAATATCAATTATTTTTCAAAAATAATTGACGCTTTAATAATTACAGGAGGCAATTTTGATATTGACCCCAAATTGTATGGAAAAAAAAATAGAGGATCAAGAAACTTAAAATTAACAAGAACCAATTTTGAGATTAAACTTTTAAAAAAATGTTTAATAAAGAAAGTTCCAATTCTTGGAATATGTGGTGGGGCACAATTAATAAATATTTTTTTTGGAGGTGATTTAAACCAAGACATTAAAAATATTAACAATAAAAAAATTAATCATGAACAAATAAAACCAAGAAATCAAACTAGTCATTCAATTAATATCATAAACAATACAAAACTACATAAAATACTTAATAAAAATAAAATTAACGTTAATAGTGCTCATCACCAATCAATAAAAAATTTAGGAAAAAATATAATAGTCTCAGCTTATGCTTTTGACTCAACAATCGAATGCATTGAACATACAAAACTTAGGTGGTGCTTGGGCATTCAATGGCATCCTGAATTTTTAATCACTAAATACGATAAATTAATATTTACAAACTTTGTCAAAGTTACAAAAAAAATTAAAAATGAGAGTAGCTAAATATATTTCAAATTCAGGACAATGCTCACGAAGAGATGCTGAAAAATTAATTTTAGATAAAAAAGTCGAAATAAATGGAATTATATGTGCGAAACCAAATATTAATGTTTCATCACAAGATATAATAAAAGTAAATGGTAAAATTATAAAACTAATAAATAATTTAAGACTTTGGAAAATATATAAACCAATAAAAATAATATGTTCAAATAAAGATAACAAAATGAGAAAAACTTTATTTGAATTGATTCCTGATGAAATGCCTAGGGTAATTTCAATAGGAAGATTAGATTATATGAGTGAGGGATTAATTTTACTCACAAATAATGGAGATTTTGCTAGAAAATTAGAACTACCATCTTCCAATATTGAAAGAAATTACAAAGTATACTTAAAAAATTCTATAAATATTAATGAAGTAAGAAAAATAAACAACGGAATAACAATCGATAATTTATCTTATAAAAAAATAAATGCACAAATTTTAGTTAATTCTAAAAATAATTCAATTATAACTTTTAGATTAAAAGAAGGAAAAAATAGAGAAATAAGAAAAATTTGTAAATTTTTTAATTGGAAAATTGTAAAATTAATTCGTACTCACTTTGGTTCAATTAATTGTCAAGATCTTAAACCTGGACAAATTGAAGAGATAGATGAAATACCAAAGGAATTTAATGATTAATATAATAGGTGGCAATAAAAAAAATATAAAAATAGATGTTCCATTATTTAATGTAAGACCAACATCTATTCTAAAAAGAAAATCTATATTTTCTATTTTAGAAAATTATGAAATTAAATTAAAAAACAATCTTTTACATAATACTGTAATACTTGATTTGTTTTCTGGAAGTGGCTCACTTGGATTAGAAGCATTATCAAGAGGCTCAAAATATGCATATTTTATTGAAAAAAATGAAAAAATAATAAAAACTTTAAAAGAAAATTGTAGAAAAATATCTAATTTAGAAAATTATGAAATAATAAAATCAAATGTTTATGAAGAAAAGTTTTTGAACATAAATAAAAAAATTTCATTAATATTTATGGATCCGCCTTATAATGATAAATTAATAAAATTAATTCTAGTTAATATATATAAATCAAAAATTTTAAAAAAGAATGGGATCATTGTTATTGAAGCAGCAAAAAAAAACAAATTTGAAATACCTAATTTTTATTACAATTTAAAAAAAAATGTGTATAAAAAAACAATTATATATTTTTTAAAAATTAAATAAATTTTTTAACTAATTTTTTTCCTATTTCTACTGCAGGCTGATTGAATGGATTCACATTTGATAAATAACAAGTTGCAATTGTTTCTATAATAAAGAATGCAAATAATTGACCCATTGAATATTCATCAAATTTTTTTAAATTTATTTCTCTAAAAAAAATTTTTTTCATTCTAAAGGTTTTTAAAGTGGCAACCTGCTCAGCCTGCATTAAATCTCCCATATTTTTTTCAGAAAAAAAGCTAGTTTCCTTGTAATTAAGAATTGCTTTATTCATTTTTAAACCCTTTTTTGTGTGATCTGTAGTTATAAAAGTAAAATATTTATCTCGAGGACCATCTAAATATAATTGTAATTGACTATGTTGATCGGTAGTTCCTATAGAATGAATAGGAGTAGATCCTTTTTTATTTTTTCCAATACTTTCAGACCAAAGTTGCAAATACCATTTTCCGAAATAATATAATAAGTCAGAGTAAGTCATTATAACATTCATATTAACAGATAAACTATCAATTAAGTATTTGTGAACAGTAGCGCCTATTAAATGTTGATTGAAATTATTTTTTTTTACTTCATTTATAACGCTTTTAGCGCCTCTTAAGAAATTATTAATATCTATATCAATTAAAGACGCGGGAAATAAACCCACTTTTGAAAAAATTGAATATCTTCCACCTATTTTTGAATCGTGAACTAAATAAATACATTCGATTTTTTTTGCTATTTTCCTTAATGGATTATTATTATTTTCTGAAATAATTATAAAATTTCTTAATATATTTTTTTTGTTTTTTTGTTTTGAAATTAATTCAACTAATGCTGAAAGTTGACTTAAAGTTTCAGGAGTTTTTCCTGATTTTGAAATAATTATAAATCCAGTTGTCATTAAATTTAATTTTTTAATTTTAGATGCAAATATTATAGGATCAATATTATCAATAAAATCAATTTTCTTTTTTAAGTTTTTATCATAAAGATTTATTAAAGCTTTCGCACCTAAGCTTGAACCTCCAGTAGCTAAAATAATAATTTTTTTTTTATTGTTAATAAATTTTTTTTTTATTTTTTTAATATTTTTAATATCTTTAATTAAGTTATCAATATTAAGAGCAGGAATATTAAGAATTTTTTTATTTATTTTTTTATATGTAACTTTATTTTTATCAAATTTTTTAATAAAGTTATCTAAGATGTTATTCTGATATTTAATATTAAAATTAATCATCTACGGAAAGATTTTTGTTAAATTGTTCATTTCTTAATCTTTCTGATTCTTTAATTGCATCCAAAACCTCTTCTTCTGTTTCCCATAAATTACCAAAAATATTTTTCGTATCAATCTCATTCGCAATCCCTTCATCAATTTCTTTTCTTATTTCATTAGAGACTTCATTTGCTTTGGTCTTATCTAAAATAGTATTCATGCTAGATAAGTTATTGTTTTTTAAGTTGTTTTCTTTATCTGAACCAAATAAAATTTCTTCTGCAAGTTCTGATTCTAAATTTTCTATTTTGTTTTCTTTCATTTGTTCGGGGGCTACAAGACCAAAATCAGGTGGAATTACTAAAGGAGGATTTTCAATAACTGTAAACTCATCGGGTGATTTTCTTGACACTCCAGCACTCTCTCTTACTGAAGAACAATTAGTAGTAAAAATTGTTAAAAAAAGAAAAATAAATAAATTACTAATTATGCTCTTATTCATAAATTACTATACTTATTCCTTTAAAATCTTAAATGTAGTCATTAATATTAGCAATATACCAATAGTTATATAAATGTCAGCTAAATTATATGCTGGCCAGTAATGACTTTTGTAATGCATGTATATAAAATCTACAACATAATTATTTATAATTCTATCAAATATGTTTCCTAATGCTCCAGATAATATTAATAATATGCCCCATTTTTCAATTAATGAATTTGATTTAATTAACCAAAAAAATAGAAAAGTCGAAATAATCAAACCAACTAAAATAATTATCCATGAAGATAAAAAATTAGAAAATAATCCAAAAGATATTCCGTAATTATGAATATGTGTGATCTTTAAATAAGGCATTATAGTAACAAACTGATTTACATCTAGATATGATACAATTATTTTTTTTGAAATAAAATCTGAAATTATTAAAATAGATAAAACAACAAACTTCATATTTTATTGAATGTTTTTAACAACTTCATCACATCTCTTACAAAGATTATTATTATTTTTTACTTCTTCAAGAATCTTCCAACATCTATCACATTTATTACCTTTAGCTTTGTTAATTTCAACTTCTATTCCCTCAATATCTGTTAAGGTAAAAAAGTTCAACTTTTCATCTTTGTCTAGAATATTTGAATTTGAAGTTATTGTTATGTCTGCAAAATCTATATTTTTAACACTTTCTTTAATTTCTTTTGATAAATAGATATTAACAGAAGCTTCAAGACTTGAACCTATAACTTTATTTGATCTTTTTAATTCAATGGCACCAGTAACTACTTTTCTGATATTTTTTATATTTAACCATTTATTTTTTAAGTTTTCATTCTCATATTTATCTAAAACTGAATCAAAATCTTCTAAATGAATACTAGTTTTATTCCCATTCGCCAGCCAAGCTTCTTCACACGTAAATACAAGAAATGGAGCAAACCACTTAACAAGAGAGTTAAATAAGATATCTAAAACAGTTAGAGTTGCGTTTCTCTTTTTCGACTTAACATCTTCACAATATATGGTGTCTTTTCTAATATCAAAATAAAAAGAAGATAAATCATTAGAACAAAAATTCAATAAAGTAGTAAAAATCAAATGAAAATTGTATTCTTTAATAGACTTCTTAACTATTTTATCAATTTCCCATAAACGATGTAAAATATATTTTTCTAATTCTGGAAGATTATCAAAATTTATTTTTCTTGATCCTTTAAAATTATATAAATTACCAATCAAATATCTGAAAGTATTTCTAATTCTTCTATACGAATCTACTTGTGAACTTAAAATTGAGTTATCAAGTCTTAAATCATCATAATAGTCTGAGGCTACTACCCATAATCTTAATATATCAACACCATATTTTGCCATTATATCCTCAGGTAAAATTACGTTACCTTGAGATTTTGACATTTTACGTCCCTTTCCATCGACAACAAAACCATGTGTAAGAATACTATCATAAGGAGCTCTACCTCTTGTTCCTGAAGATTCTAATAAAGAAGAATGAAACCATCCTCTATGTTGATCGCTTCCTTCTAAATACATTGACGCAGGCCAAATTAAATCTTCTCTTTTTTCAAGGACAAAAGAGTGAGTGGAACCACTATCAAACCAAACCTCAACTACGTCCATACTCTGCTCATAGTCTTCAGGAGAATAATCTTCACCTAAAAATCTTGAGGGATCACTTGTAAACCAAGCATCTCCTCCTTCTTTTTCATAAATTGTAGCAATTCTTTCTATAACTTTAATATCCCTTAAAGGTTCTCCATTTTTTTTACTTACAAAAAGAGGTAGAGGTACTCCCCAGACTCTTTGTCGGGATATGCACCAATCGGGTCTAGTTTCAATCATTGATCTAAGTCTTGTCTTACCTTGACTTGGATAAAAAGTAGTTGAATCAATTGATTTTAAAGCTTTTTTCCTTAATTGGTTTTTTTCCATTGAAATAAACCACTGAGGAGTATTCCTAAAAACTAGAGGAGCTTTAGACCTCCATGAATGAGGGTAGCTATGAGTAAGTTTACCTTGTCCAGATAAATTATTCAATTCTTTTAGCTTTTCTGCGATTAATATATCAACCTTATAAACATGTTTTCCCTCAAATCCCTTTGCATGACTATTATAAGTTCCGTCATCATTAAGAGTCTGTACTATATCAATATTATTTTTAACTCCCAATTTATAATCATCATCACCATGTCCCGGTGCAATATGAACTATCCCTGTTCCTTGATCAGTTGTAACAAAATCACCTTCTAAAACTTTTATTTTAAAATCATAACCTATTGCTTTAAATGGATGCTCACACTCAGAACCTTTGAGATTTGAACCTTTAAAAGAAGATAAAATTCTTACATTATCAATTTTACAATCCTTTAAAACACTTTCCATTAAATTTTTAGCAATAATGATTTTTTCACCAGATTTACATAAGCTTTCTTCAAAAACTGAATCTACCTCAAACAAAATATATTCAATATCTTTTCCATAAGCTACCGCTCTGTTTCCTGGTATTGTCCATGGAGTTGTAGTCCAAATTAAAATAGAATTATCAATTAAATCTTTTAAATTACTCTTGATTATTTTAAATTTTACATAAACAGTATTAGAAGTATGATTTTCATATTCTACTTCAGCATCAGCCAAAGCTGTTTTTTCTACTACTGACCATAAAACTGGCCTCGCACCTTTATACAAACTACCATCTATTAAAAATTTACCCAATTCTCTAACAATTTGAGCTTCTGCTTCATATGACATTGTTAAATAAGGATTAGACCAATCACCTTCAACACCGAGTCTTCTAAATTCTTTTTTTTGAATTTCTATCCATTTTTTTGCAAAGTCTCTGCATTCTTTTCTAAATTGAATAATTGGAATTTTATCTTTATCTTTTCCTTTTTTTCTATATTGCTCTTCAATTTTCCACTCTATTGGCAAACCGTGACAATCCCAACCCGGAACATAAATTGAATCTTTACCATTCATTTGTTGAGTGCGTGTAATTACATCTTTTAAAATTTTATTCAGTGCTGTTCCCATATGAATATGACCATTTGCATAAGGAGGACCATCATGAAGAACAAATTTTTCTCTACCTTTCGATTTACTTCTTAATTGTTGATAAATATTTTGCTTGTTCCATTCAGCAAGAATTTTAGGTTCTTTCTGAGGAAGATTTGCTCGCATTTCAAAAGATGAATGAGGTAAAAAAAGAGTTTCTTTATATTCCATATTTTTTTCTTTTAAAAAGTTTTAATACTACTTGAGAGTCCTTTTTTATTTGTTTTACAAGAAATTCAAAATTCTTAAATTTTTTTTCATCCCTAATAAACTTTACAAACTCTACAGTCAAATCTTTACCATAAAGTACATAATTAAAATTAAAAATATGAACCTCCAAAAGTAATTTTTTTCCATTAACAGTAGGCCTTTCTCCAAAATTAGCTATACCAGT
>CETH01075739.1_pt1 | contig 20484 bp, 21 predicted proteins | sample 361461 | NCBI WGS metagenome assembly CETH01 (sample SAMEA2622695, study PRJEB7988) | marine metagenome | isolation source: saline water (ENVO:00002010), including
ATCCTAACCAGGTTAATAATTTAATTGGATTTCCATATATATTTAGAGGGGCTCTCGATGTCCGAGCAAGAGAAATTAATGAAGAGATGAAAATAGCTGCAGCAAAAGCAATTGCTACACTAGCTAGAGAAGAGGTTCCTGATGAAGTAGTAAATGCTTATGGTGGAGAAAGACCTCGTTATGGAAAAGAATATATTATCCCATCAACTTTTGACCCCAGACTAATCAGTAGAATACCTGCTGCTGTTGCCGAAGCGGCAATGAAAAGCGGTGTAGCGAGAAAAAAAATTTCAGACATTGAAAACTATAAAGATCAGCTAGCTAATAGACTTGACCCTTCCATGAGTATAATGCAAGGGATTAACTCTCAGATTAAAAAAAGACCCAAGACAGTTGTTTTTGCAGAAGGTGAAGATGAAAATATGCTGAAAGCAGCAGTTGCTTATAAAAATAGTCGTTTAGGAACGCCAATACTTATTGGAAACGAAAAAAGAGTAAAGGAACAATTAAAAGAAATTGGATTAGATGAAAATTATAAAATTAAAATCGTCAATTCAACGGATAAAGATAAAAGAGAATTATATACAAAAAAACTGTATAACAAATTACAGAGGCAAGGTCTGTTGGAAAGAGATGTTGATAGATTAATCAGAAATGACAGAATTGTCTGGGGTGCTTCTATGGTTGATTGTGGGGATGCAGATGCAATGGTAACAGGAAATATTAGACATTATGCTGCCTCTATAGAAAGTCTAAAAAAAGTGGTGGATGCCAGACCGGGTGAGGTTTTATTTGGTCTAAATATGATCATTACCCCAAAAAAAACTATATTTATTGCAGACACACAGGTAAATGATTTTCCATCTGCAGAAAACTTAACAAAAATTGCTATGTCTACTGTGAGAGTAGCAAGATTATTTGGTTTTGAACCAAAAGTAGCTTTTTTATCTCATTCTACCTTTGGAAAACCAAAATCCAGAAATACGAAACATGTGGTAGAGGCTATAGAGCTTTTAAAAAATAAAAAAGTTGATTTTGATTTTGATGGAGAAATGCAACCTGATGTAGCTCTGAATCCTAAATACAAAGAAACATATCCTTTTTCCAAAATTGTAGGAAATGCAAACATTTTAATTATGCCTGCTCTTCATAGTGCAGCTATATCGTCAAAACTAATGAAAACTATTGGTGGAGCAAAAGTTATTGGACCACTTTTAATTGGTTTAGGATTGCCGATTGAAATAGCGCCACTTAGATCTTCATCAAATGATATACTAAATCTTGCATCTGTAGCGGCTTTTTCTGCAGAGGTAATAGATTATAAAAATAAAAAAAACTAATTTTTATTTCTACTAAGTTCCTCAACTAAAATAATACTTGGTATAACTTCTTTCACTCCATGAATTTCTTTTGCTTCTTCAATAATTTTTGATTTTTCTTCTTTTGTCATTGAGATTCCAAAAATATAAATTTTTCCACTAATTGTATCGAGATTATAATTTGTAGCTTTTATATCTTTGTTAAAAATTATAGCGGTCCTTAACTGTGTTGTAATAAGAGCATCTTTAGCTGAATTCTTAAAGTTACTTTGACCCTTTATAGTTATTGCTGTTTTTACAGATCTTACTCCTTTAGTTTCCCATGCCATTTTGATTATTTTTAATTTTTCTTCGGGCTCATCAACCTTTCCAGATAAAAAAATATTTCCATCAAGAACTTTGGTGCTTATGTAAAGTAAGTATTTTTTTTCCACTAAGGCTAATCTTGCTGCTAAATTTTTTTGCATAATCGAATCGTCAATTTGCATTCCAACTGTGCGAGGGTCATAAGCTACACTTACTCCTGAACCAAAAATACCTACGGAAGAACTACCTACACAAGAAGACAAAAATAATAATAACAATATGAATAATATATTTTTTTTCATTTTTTCTTTATACTTAAACAAAGTTTGTAAACTTTATTCTTTGATAATTTATTTTTTTCTGATATTAATTTTACAACATCTTTTAAACTATATCTCTTTAAATATTTTGATATTTCAACTTTTAAGTGATCATCAGTTGTCTCGTTATTTTTTTGTGTTTTATTATTTTTTTTTGATAAAATAACTGTTAATTCTCCTTTTAAATTACCTTTAAAACCATTAAATGTTTTTAGATCTTCTCTGTAAAAAGTCTCATGTAACTTTGTCATTTCTCTACCAATAAATATTTTTCTATCCTGAAAATTTTTTTTAAAATATTTTATATAAAAATTTATTTTTATTGCTGGAATAAAAAAAACAATATTAAAATTGTAATCTTTTAACTCATTGATTGTCTTTTCAATTTCCTTATCTGTTTTTGGTAAAAATCCATAAAAAAAATACTTTTCATCGAAACCTGAAACGCTGACTGCCGTTGTTATTGCAGATACCCCAGGTATTGGGAATACATTTATTTTTTTTTTTATGCACTCTTTTATTAGAACTAATCCAGGATCAGACAAAACTGGTGTACCTGCGTCAGAAATTAGAGAAACAATTTTGTTATTTTTAATTAACTCAATAGCAGAAATAATCACCCGCTTTTCGTTGTATTTGTGATTTGATATTAGTTTTTTTTTTATATTATAATGGTTTAATAATTTTAATGATCTTCTAGTGTCCTCGCACAAAATTTCATCCGAATTTTTTAATACATTTAATGCTCTTAATGTAATATCTTCCAAATTGCCTATTGGAGTTGAAACAATATATAAACCTGGTAATAAATTGTTCATACAATATGAAAAAAATATTTATAATAATTTTATCTCATTTACTAATTAGTTTTAACACTTTTGTTTTTGCTGTTGAAAAACATGATGAAAAATTTCTTAAAATTGGGATTTTGGCCCCTTTCACAGGAGAGCTTAAGGGCATTGGTGAAGAAATTTTGTATTCGGTCAATTTAGCATTGCATGATATCAATGACCCTTCCATAAAAATATATCCTAAAGACTCAGGATCAAAAAATGAAAAAATAATACAGGCATGTGAAGAATTTCAAAATGAAGAAATTAAAATTATAATTGGTCCCGTTGATTCAACAACTAATAATGAGCTAAATAATTATGAAAACTTAATTTTTTTATCACTATCAAATATAGACTCGGGCATTAAAAAAAATGTGGTTATGATGGGTATTAACTTAGAATCACAATTGTTGGCAATAAAACAATTTCTTAAAAAACAAAAAAAAAATAAAACGGTAATTTTGTATCCAAAAAATGAATACTCAAAACATGTTGAAAAAAATGTAAAATTAGTAAGTTTCAATAATCCAAAAATTTTTAAGTATGATCAAGATCCAAAGAAATTAACTAAACAAATAGAAAAGATTACAAATTATAAACAAAGAAAAACTAATTTAGAAGCGCGAATAAAAAAATTAGAAAAGTCAGAAAAACCAAAAGATATTAGGGAATTAAATATGTTGAAACAAAAATATACTCTTGGAAAAATTAATTTTGACTCAGTTATTATTATTGATTTTGGTGATAGTTTAAAAAGTGTTTTGACTTCTTTGGCTTACACTGATGTATCGGGAAAAGACATATTAATAATAACGGGAAACCAGTGGTTTGATGATACTATATTAGAAGAAACCTCGATTAAAAATTTTTTTTTCCCATCTATAAATTTAAAAAATTTTAACAAATTTAACGAGACGTTTTATGAAATATACAAATATAAACCAAATGAAATTACAATTTTAGCTTATGACAGTGTTGGACTCATATATTATTTATGGAATAATTCAGGAGGTATAAAATCTGTAAATAATTTTAATTTTAAAACAGAGATAAAGGGTAAGATTGGCAAATTTATTATATCTGAAAATAAAGTTATTCAGAAATTAGATATTTATAAGCTCGAAGAAGGAAATTTTATTCGAAATAAGCTTTGATTTTCTTTTCAAGTTTTTGATAGGCAACGTATCTATGATCTATTAAAAGTTTTTCTTTATATTCCATTTCAGCGAATGTTTTTTTATAACCAAATGGAATAAAAATTGGATCATAACCAAAGCCATTTTGGCCTTTTTTTTGAGAAATATTACCCTTTAGTTTACCAACCTCTGAAATTTTTTTACCATCGGGCCACTGTATAGTGAGACTACAAATAAATTGTGCGGCTGTTCCTTTGTTTAAAAATTTTATTTTTTGTAAAATTTCTGTCATTGCTTTATCAAAACTTCCATACTTGTCTGCCCATCTTGATGAAAATATACCCGGTTCTCCATTTAATGCTTCTATTTCTAAGCCAGAGTCATCAGATATAGTAACTAATTTTGATCTTTTACAAAAATAATCAGCTTTTAACTCAGAATTTTCAAGAAATGTTTTTCCAGTTTCCTCTGGACTTTTAATTTGAAGATCTACCGGGGAAATTTTTTTAATCTTTTTAGGTAATAAATCGCTTATCTCCTTAAATTTACCTTGGTTATTGCTTCCAATTAAGATTTTTTCAATTTTACTCATCACCACCTAGAAATTAAATATTTTATGACTATATATCACTTATGAGCAATTTAAACGATGAAGATGAAAGCAAGGTTAAGGCAGATCCTGCAAAGAAAGAGGAAGAGAAAGAGTTGTCGGTTCAAGAAAAGTTAAAAAATACAGAAGATAAGCTTTTAAGGTCCCTGGCAGAATTGGAAAATCAACGCAATAGATTTGAGAAAGATATAAAAGAAGCTATTGAGTTTGGGGGCTTTAGTTTTGCTAGAGAAAATTTAGCGATACTAGATAATTTGCAAAGAGCACATAATTCTATAAAAAATGATCCAAATCTTAAGAGTAATAAAGACTTAGATAAATTTTTAAAAAATATTGAAATTATTGAAAAAGATTTGATTTCAATTTTTAAAAAAAACAAAATAGAGAGAATTAATTGCCTTAAGAAAAAATTTGATCCAAATTTTCACCAAGCAATGAATGAAGTTGAGGATAGCACAATTGAACCAGGTACAATTGTACAAGAAATGCAAGCTGGCTATATGTATAGGGATAGGTTGCTTAGACCCTCTTTGGTCGCTGTGTCAAAAAAAAGTGAAAAAAAAGAGGATAAAAATGAAGATAAGAGTAAAAAAAATAAGTAAATCCCACCTTGTAGAAATGCAAACAGCACCTATATATCAAGTAACATGAGTAGAGTAATTGGAATAGATTTAGGTACTACGAATTCTTGCGTCTCCATAATGGAGGGCAAGCAAGCCAAGGTTATTGAGAACGCAGAGGGCCAGAGAACTACGCCTTCAGTAGTAGCATTTTTAGATAAAGACGAAAAACTTGTAGGACAACCAGCAAAAAGACAAGCTGTGACTAATCCTGACAACACTATTTTTGCTGCTAAAAGATTAATAGGTAGGACTTTTGATGACAAATCTGTAAAAAAAGATGTAGAAAAAGTACCATTTAAAATTGTTAAGTCTGATAAAAATGACGCATGGATAGAAGCGAGGGGTAAAAAATATTCTCCGTCACAAATTTCAGCTTTTATTCTACAAAAAATGAAAGAAACTGCAGAAAAATATTTGGGTCAACCAGTTACTAAGGCAGTAATAACTGTTCCAGCATATTTTAATGATGCACAAAGACAGGCTACAAAAGATGCTGGTAAAATCGCTGGCTTAGAAGTTTTAAGAATTATTAACGAACCAACTGCAGCTTCATTAGCATATGGTTTAGATAAAAAAGGTGGTAAAAAAATTGCAGTTTATGACCTTGGTGGAGGTACGTTCGATGTATCTATTTTAGAAATTGGTGATGGTGTTTTTGAAGTAAAGTCTACGAATGGTGATACTTTTTTAGGTGGGGAAGATTTTGATGATACTATTGTAGATTACTTAGTTTCAGAATTTAAGAAAGATAACGGTATTGATTTAAAAACTGATAAACTAGCATTACAAAGATTGAAGGAAGCAGCAGAAAAAGCAAAGATAGAGCTGTCATCAGCAACACAAACTGAAATTAATCTTCCATTTATTACTGCTGACAAGACAGGACCAAAACATATTAATCTAAAATTTACCAGAGCCAAACTCGAAGCATTAGTTGAAAGTTTAATTGAGAGAACATTAGAACCATGTAAAACCGCTCTAAAAGACTCAGGTTTTTCTGCAGCTGAGATAAATGAAGTTGTTCTTGTTGGTGGAATGACAAGAATGCCAAAAATTGTTGAGACTGTTAAAAACTTCTTTGGAAAAGACCCTAACAAAAGTGTTAATCCTGATGAAGTTGTTGCAATGGGAGCTGCAATTCAAGCCGGGGTTCTTCAAGGTGATGTGAAGGATGTATTGCTTTTAGATGTTACTCCTTTATCGCTAGGAATTGAAACACTTGGTGGAGTTGCTACAAAACTTATTGACAAAAATACAACTATACCGACAAAGAAAAGCCAAGTTTTCTCAACAGCAGAAGATAACCAACCTGCTGTATCCATAAGAGTATTACAGGGAGAAAGAGAAATGGCTGCTGATAACAAAATACTTGGAAACTTCGAGCTTGTTGGTATCGCTCCAGCACCAAGAGGTGTGCCTCAAATTGAAGTAACATTTGATATAGATGCAAATGGTATTGTCAATGTTTCAGCCAAGGATAAAGGTACTGGAAAAGAACAAAAAATTCAAATTCAAGCATCTGGTGGTCTTTCCGACGAAGAAATTAATAAAATGGTTAAAGACGCTGAAGCAAATAAAGAAGCGGACAAGAAAAAAAGAGAGTCTGTGGATGCGAGAAATCAAGCTGAAACAATGATTCACTCTACAGAGAAAAATCTTAAGGAGCATGGTTCAAAGATCAGTGATACAGATAAAAAAGCTATTGAAACTGGAATTTCAGATCTTAAAAATGCTTTAAAAGGAACAGATACTGAGGAAGTTAAGAAAAAAACCCAAGCTTTAATTCAATCTTCTATGAAATTAGGAGAAGCAGTTTATAAAAGTCAGCAAAAAAATGATAATAAAACTGCTAATAACAAAGATGGAAAAGATAATAAAGAGAAAGATAACGTTGTTGATGCAGAAGTCGTAGACGGAAAAGAAGATAAAGAAAAAAGAGCCTAAGACTAATTAAGTTGGAGCAAACTTCTTATGTCAAAAAGAGATTATTACGAGGTCTTAGGTGTAAACAAATCATCCAAAAAAGAAGATATCAAAAAAGCTTATAGAAAATTAGCGCTTAAATATCACCCAGATAAAAATAAAGGAGATAAAGGTGCTGAAGAAAAATTTAAAGAGGCTAGCGAGGCCTATCATGTACTTTCTGATGACAAAAGAAAAGCAAATTATGATCAATTTGGTCATGCCGCTTTTCAGGGTGGTGGACAAGGAGGCTTTGGTAACTTTGATTTTTCTTCCTCTTTCTCCGATATATTTGAGGATGTTTTTGGAAATTTAGGAGATTTTGGTTTTGCATCTTCTGGGAGATCAAGAAGAGGTAGATCGAATAATAGGGGTAACGATTTAAGATATGATATTTCAATAGATTTAAATGCTGCTTTCACCGGGAAAGAAGAAAAAATAAATTATACAACTTATAAAAAATGTAAAACATGCTCTGGTATCGGGGCCAAACCAGGTTCAAAGCCTTCTGCATGCAGTTACTGTGGAGGACAAGGAAGAGTAAGGTCCAGTCAGGGGTTTTTTACAATTCAACAAACCTGCCCGGAGTGTGCTGGTGAAGGAGAAAAAATTACTAATCCATGTAACAATTGTAGTGGTTTAGGGAAAGTACAATCTAACGAGTCTGTTTCAGTAAAAATTCCTAAAGGAGTAGATGATGGAACAAGAATTAGACTCTCAGGAAAAGGTGAAGCGGGAAGTAAAGGTGGTTCTAATGGTGACTTGTATCTATTTGTATCAGTAGAGCCCCATGCTATTTTTAAAAGATCAGAAGAAAACCTTTATTATGAGCTACCTATTTCGATAGCTGATGCAGCCTTAGGAACAACGGTAGAAGTTCCTTCAATTGATGGTGGAAAAACAAAAATCAAAATTCCATCTGGAACCCAAAGCGGAAAACAGTTAAGACTAAAAGGAAAAGGTATGCCTGTCCTTAAGAGAAATTTATCTGGAGATTTGTATATAAGAATTATAACAGAAGTGCCTACATCGTTAACAAAAAGACAAAGAGAGCTGCTGGGAGAATTTAAAAATTTAGAAGATACTAAGTCAAACCCATTAATCAAAAATTTCTTTGATAAAGCAAAGAAATTTTGGAAAAGTTAAATGAAAAAAATTAATATAACAATTACTGGATGCCTCGGACGAATGGGTCGACAACTTGTTAAATCTGCAGGAAAAAATAAAAATTTTAAAATTGTTTCAGTTACAGAAAATAAGATAATTACTCAAAAGATACATGGTCTCAAAACTCAATTAAATACTAAAAATGCATTTAAAAATTCAAACGTTATTATAGATTTCACAGTTCCAAAATGTACTTTAGAGGTTCTTAAAATTGCCTCAAAATTAAAAAAAAGGGTAGTAATTGGTACAACTGGTTTTTCCAAGAAAGAGGAAATATTAATAAAAAAATATTCCAAAAAAATACCTATACTTAAAGCTGGAAATATGAGCTTAGGTGTAAACTTGTTGGTTTATTTAACAGAGATTGCATCAAAATCGCTTGGAAGTAATTTTTTAAGTAAAATTTTTGAAGTACATCATAAAAAGAAAAGAGACTATCCTTCAGGCACTGCATTAATGCTTGGTAAAGGTATAGCTGTAGGAAAAAATAAAGATCTAAGTAAAATTGTAGGAAAAAAATATCTTAACAAAAAATCTTTTCCTTACGGTAAAAGGATTAATTTTAATTCTCATAGAAAAGGTGGGGTTATTGGAGAACATGAGGTAAAATTTTCAAGTGGAAAAGAAATTGTAACTCTAAATCATGAGTCTTTTGATAGAGCTCTATATTCTGAAGGAGCTTTAGCTGCAGCAAAATGGCTAATCAATAAAAAAGCTGGTTTATACTCTATGAGAAATGTTTTAAATTTTAAATAAATTTAAAACAATGAATGCTAAAACAAAAGCCAAAAAAATATTAAAAATTCTTAATAAGATCTACCCAAAGACTCCTATTCCACTCAAGCATAAAAATGTATTTACTTTATTAACTTCTGTGGCTCTTTCTGCACAAACAACAGATGCAAATGTAAATAAGGCTACAAAGAAAATTTATCCAAAGTATTATAAACCAGAGCATTTTGTTAAGTTAGGAAGAAAAAAAATCGAAAAGTTAATAAAAACATTAGGTTTTTTTAGAAATAAATCTAAAAGCTTATATTTGCTCTCAAAACAATTAGTAGAAAAACACAATGGAAAAGTACCTAAAAATTTTAAAGATCTTGAAGACTTACAGGGTGTAGGGCATAAAACGGCAAGTGTAGTTATGTCTCAAGGATTTGGGTATCCGGCATTTCCAGTTGATACTCACATTCATCGTTTAGCGCAAAGATGGGGTTTGACCAATGGCAAAAATGTTATTCAAACGGAAATGGATCTTAAAAGATTGTTCCCCAAAAAATCTTGGAATAAACTTCATTTACAAATAATTTATTATGGGAGAGAATATTGTAAGGCTAGAGAATGTTATGGCCTTACTTGTAAAATCTGTACCACTTGTTATCCTAATCGTAAAACACCAATAAAAACAAAAAAGGCTTAAAATGAAAATTTTGGGAATGGGAAATGCAATAGTAGACGTGATTTGTAAGGTAGATGATGATTTTTTAATCAAAAACAATCTTACTAAAAGTACAATGAAATTAGTTGATGAAATAGAATTTGAAAAACTATTGTCTAATTTAAAAATTGAGGAAACAGTTTCGGGTGGATCTGTTGCCAATTCTATGGTTGGACTTGCACAACTAGGTAATGACGTTGGTTTTATAGGAAAAGTAAATGAAGATGAATTGGGTAAAAAATACGAGGAAGGTTTAAGACACGAAAAGGTAAAATATTTTTATTCTAAAAAAAAGGAGAAATCTCCCACCGGAACTTGTTTAATCTTAATAACACCTGACTCGGAAAGAACTATGTGCACTTTTTTAGGAATTGCTGGAAAAATTAATGAAAATGATGTTGACGTCAAAGCTATAAAAAAAAGTGATATGGTTTTCTTGGAAGGATACCTTTGGGATGAAGGTGAACCCAAAAAAGCTTTTGATAAAGCGATACAAAACTCAAATAAAGTTGCGATGTCATTATCCGATAAATTTTGCGTTGATAGACATAAATCTCACTTTTTAGAATTGGTAAGAAGTAAAATAGATATTCTGTTTGCAAACGAACAAGAAATTTTATCTTTGATAAACGCTAAAAATATTCAAGATGCAATTTCATTTGGAAAAGGAATTAAAAATCTAATGGTTATTACTAGAGGTGAAAAAGGAAGTTTAGTTATAAATAAAGATGATGTAGTTCATTGCGATAGCAGAAAAAATTTAAAAATTATTGATTTAACTGGTGCTGGAGATCTTTTTGCATCTGGCTTTTTACATGGATATATAAATAATTTTTCCTTTAAAGAAAGTCTCGAAAAAGGAACGGAAATGTCATCTAAGATTATTCAAATAGTTGGGGCTAGACTTTCTTAAGTTTTTTTCTACTATAACTTCCCTTGCCTTTTTTTGGTTTAATAATTCTATTATGATATTTTTTTGACAATAAATCTTTAGCAATTATATTTCTTTTTTTCAAAGTGAATATCCATCTATGCTATTTTTAATAAAATTGTTATCTCCAAAATTTTTCTTTATTTTTTGTCTAAGTCTATAAATATGAGTTTCTATAGTATGAGTATCTGTATCAGATGAATACGACCAAATATTTTTTAAAATATAATTTTTACTCAATGGTTTTTTAGAAGAGTTTAATATATCAATAAAGTAGATTTCTTTTTCTGTAATTTTCAATATTTGATCACCTTTTTTTAAAACTCTTTCATTTTTATCCAATATATATTCTTTAATTTTAATAAGTGAATTTTTTTTAAATTCATACTTTTTACACAAATCTATTACTGCCTGATTAAATTTTGTAATACCAATGGGTAATTTTAAAATTAATTCGTAAGATAATTTTTTTATTTTGTTTTGGCTTTTATTTTGAATAAAGATTTTTGGAATACTAATCTTTTCTAAAGATATTTTTTTTTCAAGGTGCGAGTCTATGATTACCGCATTGTATTTATTACTACTTAGATCCTTAAAATTATTATCAAGGTAAATGATATTAAAACCAAAAAATGATTTAATTTCTTCTAGAGAATTGATAAAATCTTGATTACAACAACATGCAATGTTTATACTGTAAGAATTATTATGCATATACGTCTAAAAAATAAGTTTCTTTACTTTTATAACTATAAGATAAAATGCTCAATAGGAAAAAGGGGATTGACTTTAAAAAAAACAGAGGGGGATCTGAAAACCCCTCGTGGCAAGTATAAATTCAAGTTTTTAATGTATAGAAACGATAGAATTAAAAAAATTGAGTGTAAAATAAAAAAAATTAAGATTAATAAAAAAATGGGTTGGTGCGATGATCCATCTTCAAAGCATTACAATAATTTAATTACTTTTCCTTTTAAAAAAAATGCTGAAAAATTGTATCTAAAGAAAAATATTTATGATTTAATTTTGGTTATAAATTTTAATACTCAACCAATTATTAAGAAAAAAGGTAGTGCAATTTTTCTTCACATTGCAAGTGCTAATTTTAGACCCACCAAAGGATGCATAGGTATCAAAAAAAAAGATTTTCTTAGAATTTTACCTCACATATCAAAAAAAACATTTTTGTTTATTGATTAACTTTTCGTGGTCCCATAATTGCAGATCCTATTCTAACAAATGTAGACTTATATTTTACTGCACTTTTGTAATCTGCTGACATTCCCATGCTTAAATGTTTAAGACCAAGTTTGGTATTTAATAATAATGTTTCTTCAAAGAATTGTTTTGGATCAACATCAAATGGTGGTAAAATCATTAAACCGATTACATTCAGTCCTGCTTCATTAATACAATAATTTGTGAATTCATTTAAATCATTTGGTAAAATTCCAGACTTCTGGGTCTCTTTGGCAATATTAACTTGAATAAAATATGATAATTTTTTTTGTAAAGCATCTTCACTTTTTTTTAATATTTTAGCTAATTTTTCATTTTCCAAAGAGTGTATGAAATCAAACACCTCAACTGCTTTTTTTGCTTTATTACTTTGTAACTTACCTACCATATGAAGTTTTATTTTATTATTTATCTTTCTTATTTCACTCCATTTTTCATCAGCTTCCTGTACCTTGTTTTCACCAAAATGAATGTGGCCATAATCAATTAATGGTTTTATTGTATTAATTGAAAAAGTTTTAGATACGCAAATAATTTGTGGCACTAAAGCATTATTGACGCTTAATTTTTTGATATTTTCTTGTATTGATTCTAATTTGTTTATACTTTTATCAATCATGGTGACCAAAAAAAATTATTTGTATTTTCTGATTAATGAGTCGGATAAACTTAACCTAGATCTCATTAAAAAAACAGGTGCTATTTTAGTTTTAAGAAATCCTGAAAAAATAGGCCTAAGTCAATTAAAAAAGTTTTCCTTAAGATGTGCTCAGAGAAAAATTGACCTCTATATTGCAAATAATGTAAAAATTTTATTTTATCTTAAAACAAACAAATTTTATATTTCGGCATTCAACAAAAAACAATACTGGCACTTAAGAAAGATAAATAGAAAAATTGAAATTATAGGAAGTGCGCACAATCCTGGTGAAATATCTGAAAAAATAAGTCAAGGATGCTCTCAGATTTTTTTATCAAGACTTTTTAAAACCAAATATAAGAATAAGAAAGGATTTATGGGCAAAAATAAATTTAATTTACTATCACGAAAATTTCCTACATCTTTTGTGGCTTTAGGTGGAATAAATCAGTCAAATTTTTCCCATATAAAGAATCTTAATGTTCAAGGTTTAGCTTTGTCTTCAGATAAAAAAAAAGCCGGTAAATACATACCGGCTTTTTTTAAAAAAACTTTTTAGTCTTTAAAACGCAATCGTCATCTGTATAGCACGAGCAGACTGAGTTCTTCCAGAACTGTAAGATGCGTTATCTGCATCAGAGTCTAGAATACCTATAGTCATACCGCCAGAAGTGTAAGATAGAGAAATTGATTCCATATCTTGCGTAATGTTGTTTCCAGCTGCTTTTGTATCTTTAAGAGATTCGATTTCGTTATAAGAAACAGACAAGTTGTCTGAAATAGCATACGAAATACCTAAGTAATCAGTTTCGTATAATACTTCGCCTGTACCACCTGTAGACACCCATGATCTTTGTCCACCAACTTTAACTGCGCCAATAGCGTAGTTTAAGTTAATTGTACCTTCATGTTTGTCGTTACCATTTGAAGCTGCATTTTCTTTTGAAGAAACATTCAGCTCTGAGTAACCAGCGTTGAAAGTTAAACCATCAACTCCTGGAACTGCTCCAGATAAAACAATGTCGTAACCATCTTCGTTACCGTCAACAGTAGAACCTGAAGAACCTTTTTCAGCACTTGCGTCTCCTGATCCAACTTTTGGAACGTACATAGCATCAAGTTTTACACCTGAACCCATTACATCCGCTAAAGTATATCTAATACCATAAGTACCATTTACTCCAGCAACATCGTCGATCGAACCAACAGCAGCATTCGCTTCTTCGAATGCGATTGGCGTTTTGTCATCAATAGCATCAAGTGGCGAACCAGTTGATGTTAATGCAACAGTAGCACCGCCTGTCATAGGAACGCCTGTGAATACTAATTCACTGTCGTTATATGCCATAGCGTTTGTAACTGTTTGTTTGTATGCAACAGAAACACCATTATCTAATTCTCCAGAACCAGTAATAGTTAATTCTTTGTTCATACCAAGTGGGTTACCTGTAGTATTGTAACCACCTTTTTTTGTATAAGAGGCTATCATGCTACCTGAAATACTAACTTCGCCTGCTTGCGCAGAAGTGAAAGCTAGAGATCCAGCTAATGCTGATAAACCTACTTTTGTTATGTTTTTCATGTTTATCTCCATGTTATGTTTATTTAAATAAACATTAGGAAAATAAACAAAAAGGGCAGTATTTTCACGAATTTGTTATTAATTAAGGGTTTTTTTCATAAACTGTTGTATAAATATCACATAAATATTAAGGTTTTTTTAATGTTTATTTACACCCTATGGATTATAAAAAATTATCAATATGCAAAATTTATTTAAAATTTTATTCGTATTTCTAGTTCTAAATGGTTGTGGAGGGGGTTTGAAACTCCCAAAACCTGGTGATGCAAGAACGATGGAAATGGAAGGACAGGAAAGAGCAAGAAAAAATGTTGAGGAAGGAAGAGGTGTAAGTGCAAAACAAATATTTTCAAGAAATAGAAATACTAATTATGAATTCAGTACATCAAATCCTCTTTGGAGAGCAACATTTGATGTAATAGATTTTATGCCTTTAGTAACAGTTGATTATTCTGGAGGCATGATAATTACAGATTGGTATACAGATTCTAATACTAGCAATGACTCATTAAAATTCACTATCAGATTTCTTTCAAATGAAATAAGGGCGGACAGCTTAAAAATTATTATTCATAAAAAAACTTGCAAAATAGAGTCAAATTGCATCATAAAAAAAATTACTTCAAACAAAATAGAAAATGCAATTAGATCGGATATTATTAAAAAGGCAGCTTTATTAGAAGTTGAGTCTAAGAAAAAGAAGAAAAATTAATTTTAAGTTTCATGAACAAAATCAATGTAGAAGAAGTCGACAAAAAATGGCAAGATTTTTGGTTGAAGAAAAAAAATTCTTTTAAAAATACTGATAAAAATAAAAAATTCTACTGCTTAGAAATGTTTCCTTATCCGTCTGGTAAAATTCATATGGGTCATGTCAGAAACTATGCAATTGGAGATGTGATTGCCAGATATAAAATGATGAAAGGATTTAATGTTTTGCACCCAATGGGTTGGGATTCCTTCGGTTTGCCTGCAGAAAATGCTGCGAGAGAAAATAATTTAAACCCATACGAATGGACTAAAAAAAATATTTCTGCAATGAAATATCAATTACAATTATTGGGTCTATCAATAGATTGGGATTTAGAAATTTCCACATGTGATGAAGAGTATTATAAGCATCAACAAGAATTATTTATTGATTTTTTTAATAAAGGATTGGTGATCAGAAAAGAAACATACGTAAATTGGGATCCTGTTGAAAAAACTGTTTTAGCAAACGAACAAGTCATTGATGGTAGGGGTTGGCGCTCAAATGCTTTGGTTGAAAGAAAAAAATTGTACCAATGGTTTTTTAATATCTCAAAATTTTCTGAGGAATTGCTTGGGGATCTCAAAAGTTTAGAATACTGGCCTGAAAAAGTTAAATTAATGCAAAAAAACTGGATTGGAAAATCTATCGGTTGTGAAATTGATTTTAAAATATACGGTGATGACAGAGTTATAAAAATATTTACAACTCGTCCAGATACATTATATGGAGCCACTTTTTTGGCTGTATCTGTTGATCACCCAATTTGTGATGGTTTTGAAAATTCATCTGAATTTAAAAATTTTAAAAAAAAATGTTCACAGGTTGGAACTACAGAAGAATCTATAGCAAATGCGGAAAAAATTGGATTTAAAACTAGTTTGATGGCAGATCATCCCTTTATTAAGGGAAAAAAGTTACCAATTTATGTAGCAAATTTTATTTTGATGGATTATGGAACTGGAGCAATTTTTGGATGTCCAGCGCACGATCAACGAGATTTTGATTTTGCAAAAAAATATAATCTTGAAATAATTCCTGTAGTTAAGCCGGAAGAAGGCAATGAAACTTCTCTTAAAAATGCTTATAGTGGTGATGGCATAATCATAAATTCAGATTTTCTAAATAACCTAAATGTTTCTAATGCTAAAGAAAAAATTATAAGCGAAATTGAAAAAAGAAACATTGGAAAAAAAAGAGTTACTTTTAGGTTAAAAGACTGGGGAGTTTCTAGACAAAGATATTGGGGGTGTCCAATCCCAATGATATATTTAAAAAGTGGAGAAGTAGTTCCCGTAGACAAGAGTGAGCTCCCAGTAAGATTGCCCAAGGAAATTGACTTAAACTTTACGGGTAATCCTCTTGATAATCATCCTTCCTGGAAGAAAACCAAATATAAAAAAACTGGTGAAGAGGCAATAAGAGAAACTGATACATTGGATACTTTTGTTGACTCTTCGTGGTATTTTATAAGATTCTGTTCGCCTAAATTAAAAGACAAACCTTTCGATGAAAAATCCTTTAGCTATTGGATGCCAGTTGACCAGTATATAGGTGGTGTTGAGCATGCAATTTTACACTTGCTTTATTCAAGATTTTTCATGAGGGCCATAAAACTCTGTAATAAAAAAGTCGAAGTTAAAGAGCCTTTTAAAGGTTTATTTACACAAGGAATGGTATGTCATGAGACATACAAAGATAAAAATGGAAAATGGTTAAGCCCTGATCAAATTGAAAAAAACAAGGATGGATTTACATCTAAAATTGATGGTTCACGGGTTAAAGTTGGACCATCCGAAGCTATGTCAAAATCAAAAAAAAATATTGTTGATCCAGAAAGTATGATTAAAATTTATGGAGCTGATGCAGTAAGATGGTTCATACTATCTGATAGCCCCCCAGATAGAGATGTACAATGGTCAACTGAGGGTGTTTCTGCAGCACATAAATTTATTCAAAGAATATGGGGTCTAAATAATAAAATAATGAGCAAAAATGATAGTAAAGATAATGATGATGAAAAAAGATTTTTATCCAAATTTAACGACTATATTTTTAAAATATCTGATTTAATTGAAAAATTTCATTTAAATGTTGCTATAGCTAAAATATACGAAATGACTAGTCTCCTAGAGGTTAATTTAACAAAAAAAATAAGCCAAAAATGCCTTTTAGAATCTCAAAAACAATTTATAAAGGTTATAATGCCTTTTGCTCCTCATCTATCATGTGAATGCCTATCAAAATTAGAAGGAGGAAACTTTTACGATAAAATTCAATGGCCAAAAGGAAACAAATCTCTTTTAAAAGATCAGGAGGTTACTTTGGTTGTTCAAATAAATGGTAAAAAAAGAGGCTTATTTCTTGCCAAAAAAGATCTTTCCGAAAAGGATGCCTTGATGGAAGCAAAAAAGATTGAAAATATCAAGAAGAACTTAAAGAATAAAAAAATTGTTAAAAATATTTTTGTAAAAAACAAGATAATTAATTTCATAACAACTTAAAAATGTTTGAAAAAAAACTTAAAATTTTATTGATTTTGTCACTTTTTTTCCTAAACCAGGGATGCGGATACCAACCTTTGCTAACAGAACAATACCAAAAATTTAATGTTAAAAATTTTAATATTTCTGGTGATAAAAAGTTGGGACAAATTTTAGCAAATAACTTTAATATTGTGGAAGAATCAAAAAATAATTTAATATTTAATATAAAAGCAAATAAAAAAAGGGAAGTTACAAGTCGTAGTTCATCTGGATCTCCGCAGGAATACAATGTAAATGTAAATTTTAATTTAACTGTAATTTCTGGAACGAGTGGTGAAAAAGTTTTTTCTAAAAACTTTTCGCAGTCAAGCTCTTATAAAGCATCAAAATTACACTTAGATACTTTAAACCGTGAAAAGAAGATTGTAGATAACATTGTTAAAAAATTAGCAGAAGAGATAACTAATAACCTTAATCTGATATATAATTAGAAATGATTTTAAAAAGCTTTCTTGTTGAGAAGAATTTGTCACTAATTGACAAATATTCTTTAAATTTATTTTATGGAGAGAACATTGGATTAAAAGATGAAATAAAACTTGAGTTAAAAAAAAGATTCAGTACTTATGAAAAAATAAATTTCAATCAAGATGAAATTATAAAGAATGTGAGATATTTAGACGAGCAGATAAATAACACGTCTCTTTTCAGTAATAAAAAATTGATATTTATTAATGAGGCGTCTGATAAAATTAAAAATAAGATAGACGATATAATCGAAAGTTTAACACAAGATACAAAAATATTTCTTTTTGCACAGAATTTAGAAAAAAAATCTACATTGAGAGCTCTGTTTGAAAAAAATAAAAAAACTTCAATTGTTCCTTGTTATAAAGACAATCACAGAACTTTGTCTGAATATCTAAAAAAAAAATTAAACAATTTTTCGGGTTTGAATCAAGAAATAATGAATCACATGATAGAAAACTCTGGATTTGATAGAAAAATACTTTCTCATGAAATAGACAAAATAAGATCTTTATTTACAAATAATAAGATAGACCCACAAAAATTAATGGATCTTTTGAACAACAATAATAATATCGATTTTGACAACCTCAGAGATTCTTGTTTAGAGGGTGACAAAGCGAAACTAAACAAAAATCTTGGAAATATAATGCTGCAAAATGAAGATATGTACTTTTATCTTGCAAACCTTAATTTAAGAATTCAAAAGCTGCTCCAGATAAAGAGAATTTCTAAGAATGAAAGAGATATTGAGTCAATAATTGACAATTTAAGCCCCAAAATTTTTTGGAAAGATAAACCTATTATAATAAAACAGATGAAAAAATGGAATTTGGAAAAACTAGAGAAAGCAAAAAGTTATATTATTGAAGCAGAAATCAAAATGAAAACCAAATTAAATAATTATAACAATATAATAGTCAAAAATTTACTAGTTAGATTATATAGTTTAGCAAATTCTATTTCCTAAGTTTTTTTGAAATGTGATCAAATTGATCAAGAGATTTGTAATTGATTACAATTTTTCCTGAGTTATTTTTTCTATTAATTATTTGAACAGTTAAACCTAGTTTGCTTTCAATTTCATTTCTAACAAAAGATATATTTGGATCTTCGATTTTGTCATTTTTCTTTGAACCTTTTTTTCCTTTCACCAAAGACTCGACATCTCTAGCGGCAACCTTTTTCATAACTATATTTTCTGCAATTTCAGATGCATTTGGCATACCTATTAATGGCCTTGCTTGCCCAGCTGTTAATTTTTCCTCCTCTAAAAGACCAATAATATCTTCGGGTAGAGAGAGCAATCTCATTGTGTTGCTAATATGACTTCTGCTTTTTGACATAAATTTAGATATTTTTTCGTGATCATAGCCAAATTCTTTTGCCAACCTTTGGTATCCTTTGGCTTCCTCAATAATATTCAAATCTTGACGCTGTACGTTTTCTACAATAGCAATTTCCAAACTTTTTTGATCATCTACATCAAGAACTACAACGGGTACCTCATTGAGACCTGCTTTCTGAGCTGCTAACCATCTTCTTTCACCTGCTACAATCTCAAATTTACCAGGATCGTATTTGTTTGAACGCACGGCTATAGGCTGAATTACTCCGTTCTCTTTTATAGATGAAGACAGCTCATTAAGCTTATCCTCGCTAAATTTAGTTCTAGGTTGATATTTGTTACGTTGTAAATCAGCTATAGGAATTTTATTTATTTCAGTTCGATTTGATGCTGACTTTTTCTCAATATCACCAAACAAGGCCGACAAGCCTCTTCCGAGTCCCTTTTTTGCTGCGTTCATGCTGCGCTTCCCAAAGATTGTTTAGTTTGACTGATGAACTCCTCTGCTAAATTTATATATGATTTACTGCCAGAACAATTTTTATCATAAATTAAACATGGCATTCCATGAGATGGTGCCTCTGATAATCTAACATTTCTAGGAACAACGGTTTTATAAACTTTGTCTTTAAAATGCTTTCTGGCCTCAACATCCACTTGGGATGACAGCTTGTTTCTTTTATCAAACATGGTTAGGAGCACTCCTCTTATACCAAGTGTTGGATTTAGATTAATCTTTATTCTGTCAATCGTCTTAACAAGTTGAGTAATTCCCTCTAATGCAAAAAACTCTGTTTGAAGGGGTATTAACAACTCATCTGCGCAAACTAAAGACATAACTGTTAGTAGACTTAAAGAAGGCGGACAATCGATAAAAATATTCTCGTACTTCTTAAAATATGAGTCATTTTCTTTGGTCAAAATCTCTTTGAGTAGGAAGGCTCTATTTGCATCATTGGCTGTTTCGACCTCTAGTCCGGATAGGTTAACATTCGATCCAATAAGGTCGAGGCCTGGGATGCTACTTTCTTGTATCGCATTCTGAGCGGAAGACTTGCCTATTAAAACGTTGTAGATACTTTTCTCTTCATCATTGTTCGACTTGCCCAAACCAGTAGTGGCATTACCTTGCGGATCTAAATCGATCACTAAAATTTTTTTTCCTTTTTTTGCTAAAGCTGTTGCTAAGTTTATTACAGTCGTAGTTTTACCGACGCCACCTTTTTGATTTATTACTGATATTATAGATCCAGCCACAATTTATT
>CETH01180354.1_pt1 | contig 20482 bp, 17 predicted proteins | sample 361461 | NCBI WGS metagenome assembly CETH01 (sample SAMEA2622695, study PRJEB7988) | marine metagenome | isolation source: saline water (ENVO:00002010), including
TTCCACCGCAAACTATCTTGGCATGGCCGGGATCCGCACCACCCTGATCGAACGGAATCCAAGCACGGTAAATGAACCCCGTGCCGTATCAATCGATGACGAATCCCTGCGCTCGATGCAAACATTAGGCCTTGTCGACCGTATCGTTGAACGAACTCTGCCGGGCTACGGGTCGCGTTATTACTCACCTGGCCACCGCGAATTCGCTCGTGTAAAGCCAAAGACTGTCGAATTTGGTCACCCCCGGCGATCTGGGTTCCACCAGCCAGAATTGGAAGCAACGTTGCTAGACGGACTGAAACGCTTTCCTAATGTGAGGGTATGGTTCGAGCACGAATTCGAGAAATATGAACAGGATGTCAAAGGCGTCACAGTAACGGTGCGTGATCCAGACGGCGTCGCAAAGCGCGTCCGCGGCGCTTTCCTAGCAGGGTGCGACGGCGGGCGGTCTTCAATCCGAAGCGCCATTGGCGCTGCGCTCGTGGGATCTAGCTTCGAGGAACGTTGGCTTGTCTTCGATACCGTAAATGATTTTGACGACACACCGGACTCGGTGGCCCATTGCGATCACCGTCGCCCGGCTATCACACTGCCCGGCATAGGAAAAACGCGACGCTGGGAATTCGTTGTCCACCCGGGGGAGAATGCCGACGAATTTCTGAAGCCGGAAACCATCACCCGCCTCTTGCATCCTTATATTGGCGATCGTCCGGTCCAGGTTGTCCGCAAAGTTGTCTACACGTTTCAGGCGCGAGTTGCGGACCGATGGCGAGACGAACGCGTTTTTTTGCTGGGCGATGCAGCACACCTAACTCCGCCTTACGCCGGCCAAGGCCTAAATAGTGGTCAACGCGACGCCAATAACTTCGCGTGGAAAGCCGCTGCCGTCGTAAAGGGACAGTTCGGCATGCAATTTATGGATACATATGAAAGCGAGCGCCGGGCGCATGCGTGGTCGCTAATTCAAATGGCGATACAAATCGGCTGGGTGATGGTGCCGCGTAACTGGTTTCATACATACGGTCAGATACTGTTTTTTCGGCTGGCTGGCCTCATTCCAAAGCTGCGAGATTATTTTCTTGGTATGAAATTCAAGCCGGAGCCTAGATTCGCAAATGGCTTTCTCGTTGCCGACGTCGAGACACCATCGCGCACTCTGGTCGGCCGCATGCTTCCACAACCAGCCATCAAAACGTCTGATGACGGAAGCGCAAAACTAGACGACCTTTTGGGATTTGGCTTCGCTCTTCTCGCGATCGGCGGCGATGCCGCAATAGAGATAGAAAACTTTGACCACCCGCTATGGCATCATTTAAACGTGGTGCGGGTGGCCCTCGTCCCGAACCACGTCAACGTCCCCAACATCGCGCGCAAGGCGATTATCGCCGACGCGGATCTACCGCAAAAACTCAGACCCTACCGCGGAAAATTTCTCCTCGTCCGGCCCGACCGATACGTTGCCGCCTCTTTCACGCTCGAAGGTGCGTCAGCTGCGGCAGATGCACTCGCCGCGCAGATCGGCACCGAAATGCAGGTGCCTAGCTGAACCCGCCAACAGACCTATCCCGTTCGGCTCACCTGTTTTATGATATAAGAGCGGAAATCGACAATTTCATTGTAAGTATTAGTCCGGCGGCGCGACAGCCGATACCGCATGAACAAACGTCAGGCCGTTCCCTTTCACTCTTTGCTGATGTATTCACAGAACACAATGTAATGAGGAATAAAGCCGATGCAGTACTGGCTATTCAAATCTGAACCAGGCGCCTGGTCATGGGATGATCAGGTAAAAGCCGGCGTAGCCGAATGGGACGGTGTCCGCAATCATCAGGCCAACAACAACATGAAGGCAATGACGAAAGGCGATAAGGGCTTTTTCTATCATTCGGTGAATGAAAAACAGATCGTTGGGATTGTCGAGGTGGTGAAGGAACATTACCCGGATCATACCGACGCGTCAGGCCGGTTTGGCATGGTCGACGTCAAGGCGATCGAACCGGTGGAGACACCAGTCACACTTGCGGATATTAAGGCAGAACCAAAGCTGGAAAACCTGGCGCTTGTGAAGCAGTCACGCCTGTCGGTCGTTCCTGTCTCGAAGGAGGAATGGAAACTGCTGTGCAAGATGGCAGGGGTAAAACCCTGAGGTCCAAGTGAGCGATCGGGTTTTCCTCTGTCGCCTAGACGATGTTGCTGATCCGGGAAGTAAGGGTTTCGAGAACATCGACGGCCATGAGGACTTTTTTCTCATCCGCCGTGGTCAAAAGGCTTTTGGTTATCAGAACTTCTGTCCGCATTATGGTGCACCGCTCGACTGGAAACCGGATGCATTTTTATCATACGAAAAGGATCAGATCCTCTGCTCCATGCATGGCGCCCTATTTAACATTGACGATGGTATATGTACGCAGGGTCCTTGCCCAGGGCAGGCATTGACCTCTATTAATTTGGTTATAGAGGATGGCGTAATATACTTACTTCCGCGGGGCTAATAATGCTTTTTTGCCGGGGACATCGTCTACGCCAGTCGCCTTGCCCCGTGCCGCCTAAACAAACATAATTATTTAACAGGTCAGCAGAAGGTGCTGATAGGAGCTACAGGGTGAGATAATGTCAGAGAATGAAATTTTTCCGGTGCCGGAAGAGTGGGCGGAACGCGCTCTCTTGGATGAAGCCGGATACGAAAAGATGTATCGCCAGTCCATTGAAAACCCAGAGAAATTTTGGGGTGAGCAGGGGAAAAGGGTCGACTGGATAAAACCCTATACACAGGTCAAAGATGTATCCTTCTCCCCCGACGACTTGCATATCCGCTGGTATCATGACGGCACTTTGAATGCATCTGCCAACTGCCTTGATCGGCACCTCGAAACCCGCGGTGATCAAGTTGCTCTTATTTGGGAAGGCGATGACCAAGCGGATTCGCGAACCCTGACCTACCGGGAACTATACGAAGAGGTTTGTAAATTCGCGAACGTACTCAAAGCAAACGGGGTCAAAAAGGGTCACAGAGTCACAATCTATCTTCCAATGGTGCCAGAAATTGCAGTTGCCGTTTTAGCCTGCGCCCGGGTCGGTGCCATTCACTCAGTAATATTTGGCGGGTTCTCGCCGGAGTCTATCTCCGGGCGTATTCACGATTCTAAATCCTCAGTGATCGTGACGGCAGATGAAGGCATACGCGGCGGCCGCACTATTCCGCTGAAAGGTAACGTGGACGAAGCGTTGAAGCAGTGCCCATCAATCGAAAAATGCATCGTAGTGAAGCGAAGCGGCGCGGACATAAGTTGGTTTTCCGGTCGGGATATCTGGTACCATGAGGCGATAGCACATGCGCCGTCGGATTGCCCGCCTGAGGAAATGAAAGCGGAAGACCCGCTATTCATTCTTTATACTTCAGGCTCCACCGGCACACCCAAAGGAGTACTGCATACCACCGGCGGTTATATGGTCTACGCCTCGATGACATTTCAATATGTGTTCGATTATCACGACGGCGAAATTTACTGGTGTACTGCCGATGTTGGATGGATCACCGGCCACAGCTATATCTTATATGGACCGCTCGCCAACGGCGCGACAACGCTGATCTTTGAAGGCGTCCCAAACTACCCCGACTCCTCTCGCTTTTGGCAGGTGTGCGACAAGCATCAAGTCAACATCTTCTACACCGCCCCTACCGCGATTCGCGCTCTTATGCGAGAGGGTAATGGGCCAGTCGAAGCGACAAAACGCGACACATTACGCCTACTCGGCAGCGTCGGTGAGCCGATAAACCCGGAGGCTTGGCTGTGGTACTATGAGGTAGTCGGTGGCGGCAAGTGCCCGATTGTCGATACTTGGTGGCAAACTGAGACCGGCGGTATTCTGATTACGCCGCTTCCCGGCGCTACGCCGCTAAAGCCGGGCTCCGCCACGCGTCCGTTTTTCGGCATAAAACCTCAGATCGTCGACACCGACGGGAATATTCTAGAGAATGCGGCACAAGGAAATCTTATCATTACCGATTCATGGCCTGGTCAGATGAGGACAGTCTATGGCGATCATGAACGGTTCGTGCAGACGTATTTCTCGACTTACAAAGGAAATTACTTCACCGGTGATGGGTGCCGACGCGACGAAGACGGATATTACTGGATCACTGGCCGCGTCGACGACGTTATAAACGTTTCGGGTCACCGCATGGGTACAGCAGAGGTGGAAAGTGCCCTTGTCGGTCATCCTAAAGTCGCCGAGGCTGCTGTAGTTGGCTATCCACACGACATTAAAGGGCAGGGTATTTATGCGTATGTTACTCTTATGGAAGGGGATGAAACATCGCAGGAATTGCTGGCAGAGTTGAGGCAGTGGGTGCGAAAGGAAATAGGTCCTATCGCTTCACCAGATCTAATACAGTGGGCGCCAGGGTTGCCCAAGACGCGCTCGGGTAAGATTATGCGCCGTATTTTACGTAAAATTGCTGCAAATGAGCATAACCAGCTCGGAGATACCACCACCCTTGCGGATCCTGCTGTGGTCGATGACCTTGTGAAGAACCGCCAAAACCGCCAAGGATAGTTCCGGTCATCTCTTTTTTATAGGCAACCCATAGATAGGCCTAGAAATCCTGAAACCGGGAAGGCAGAGATTTGAAGGTTTAATGGAACTTTTTTAGATGAAAGTCTCTCGGTCTAGGTGCCGGATTTAAACGTTTGGAGGTTCATAGAAGTAAACCACAAACATAAAAATTTTTACCTAACTGTACAGCGTGTGTTCATTCGATTTTAGAAATCAACGCAACGGCCATTTATTTCCCAGTCACCATAACGAGTGGGGTCTGCACCTCCCCGTCCACCTATCTCTGTCGGGGTAAGGGCAGTCTCTTTAACCTTCTCGGACTCGACATCTGATCCCGGCCTAGAGGGTTTTTGGGAATTTTCCGACTTTATATTCTCGGGCGCGTTGGCGCCGGAGTTTTTACTATTTTCACTGACCATGTCTAGGGTCCGTTCCTTGCAGCTTGCTGTTGGCCACATCTCTATTTCGCAAAACATATACAACGGCTGAAAGGTCGGCGCGTCGAAAAACACCCGTTGCGTAGGTGAGAAGTAAATAACACCCCAAAGCCACGATGACCATTAACAACGGTAGCAACCAACCCGAAAAATCATCGCCCCCGTCGGCCAGAAATTGCGTAAGAATTCGCGCCACGAGAAATGATACGCCACTACAAATGACCGCCAAACCGGGGGTACCAAATCCAAAAAAGCCAAATTTTGATCGAACTCTAAAAACTAAAAGGGCAAACATTACGATCTGGGAAAGCAAAGTAGCTATTGCTGCACCGACCCCACCGTAAGCAGGTATGAGCCAACAATTTAGGCAGACGTTTGTCACCGCGACCGCTGCTAGGATCGCTACTTGCACTGTCTGGTCGCGCCAAGATATCAATGCCGTCAGTGGCGCCATACAAGCATAGGAAATGACAGCCGCGACCTGTAATATAGATAGAGTATTAGCGCCCTGAATAAATTTTTCACCAAACACCAGTATCGTTACCCACTCCGGAAAGGTGATCATCGCAACACAGACGGGCGCACCTAAAAATACGATGATGCGTATGTAACGATAATAAATCGCACGCATTTTCTCCGGATCACCTACCGCCGCCGTAAGCGCCGGGGAGAAAGCAGAACTTGTGATCTGTGCAGCGAACAACGATAAAAGAAACAACCTGGACATGGCCGCGTATATGCCCGTCTCTTCAGCAGGCCGCAAAAACCCAAGCATTACGACATCAACATTTAGGAAAACCAGGCTCATCAGACCCGCCAGCAATAATGGGGCACTGCCGCAAATCACTTGCCGCATCTCTCGACGACCAAACGAAAAACTCAGCCGCGCGACACTCTTGTGCGCGAATAACGCCAGAAAAAATGCAGTTAGACACATCACTGAAAAAGGTATCGCAGCAGCAACGAAAATATCTTTGGGTCCGTTTACAAAGATTAGTACGGCGATCATACCCAGAAGTGCCGCTACACCCTGACGAATAGCAGTTGGTCCCATGCGCTGATGGCCTTGAAACAAAAAATCGACCGTCATTGCCGCAGATAACAGCCCGAGGATCTGGATAAACAATACGATGCTCACATCGCGTGGTCTGTCAATTGCGTAGATCGCGGAGACGTACACCAGGCCAACTATGGCGAGGAGTACCAAACGTGTACCGATTATTTGCGAAAAAAGAACCTGCGTACGTCCGGGGTTCGCAGCTATTTCTCGGGTGCCGTAAAGGTCAGTGCCGAACACCACTGATAGCGCGAAATAAGAAACAAACGCGGTGCCAAAACCAATGATCCCGTATATCTCCGGTCCCAACATGCGGGCCAACCAAGCAGTAGAAATAAAGCCCGCAGCCATCGATACAACTTGGGCGACCCCCAACATAGACGCGTTACGAAGAATACGCGACGTCGTCACGAAATAGGACCCAGCCACGTCCGAGAAAGGCCGTAAGGGGAAGGGATTGTTAGCATGTAGGTCAATCTAAAATCCTTTTCAGGGACCGGTTTGGTCCGGCACCCGTTAGGGGATGCCTATCATCAGATATATCACTTGTCACTTGCATCAGTGTTGGTCGACTCCGGTACCGAACTTTCGAATTACCGAAAAGACACTCTCCTACTCGCCTGCTTGACCACCTTTTTTCTGGTATGGGAAACCTTTAGGCTGTACTTGCCGGCATGTTAAATGCATTTGGCATCCCACCGGCCACAAATGGTGGTCCAGTCCGGTAAGACACATGTCATACCTGCGGGTTCCGTCAAGATGGCCGGTTGAGTATCTCCTATAATATCGGGGTCAACCGCCAAATGTATGCTAGCAGATAAGATGAATAACACCCGTTCTTCAGCTGCCATAAAACCCAGATTGTACGGCCCTCGGTTTTCGTTATTGTCAGCCTATGAATATCACTCAGAAAGGTAACTTAGGCCTAGCCACCCGCGCACAAGCTCATACTATTCTGCGTGAGGTAATCGATCGGCACCGGCCACTGGACGAAGTCCTGCAAACTGATAAGCGGTTCGCAAAACTGGAAGCGCGGGATCGCGCCTTTTCGCGTAATCTTATCTCCACAACTTTGAGGCGATTGGGCCAGATCGACATTATCATCGATGACTGTCTGGATAGACCTCTGCCCAAGTCAGCCGCCGCTGCTCGCAATGCGATGCGCCTTGGCGTATGCCAGATTCTTTTTCTGGACACGCACACATACGCTGCTGTGGATACTTCAGTGACGCTAGCGGGACAGCGCGGGCCAGACCGGTTTCGAGGCCTAGTTAATGGTATTTTGCGCCGGGTTGTGCGAATGGCCGGAAGTATTCCACTTACACCGGAGGCGGAGCGAGCAAATGTACCGGATTGGCTGTGGCAGTCCTGGTGCGGGTCTTTCGATGTAGTACACGCGGCCAACATTGCCGCCGCACACCTCAAAATCCCGCCGATTGATCTGACCGTCCCCAAGGACAGACCGGGATGGTTGAAACGATTAAGCGGGGAGGCGATTGGCGCTTCAACGGTACGGCTTGCCGCAAGCGGGGATATAAAGGCTTTACCGGGGTTTGGAGACGGCGCCTGGTGGGTACAAGACGCCGCCGCCGCGTTACCAGCCCAGTTGATACCGCCGCCCTCGGTGGCCCGAGAAGTTCTGGATCTTTGCGCGGCCCCGGGTGGCAAAACCGCCCAGCTTGCATCAACGGGGCACAACGTCATCGCCCTAGATATCGCATCAGTTCGGCTAAAGATCTTAGCCGAGAACCTTCGCCGACTGAAGCTAACTGCGACCGTGGTCGAGGCTGATCTCCTGACGTGGAAAACGGATCAGCAATACGACTCCATTCTACTGGACGCGCCCTGCACGGCGACCGGAACAATCCGGCGTCACCCAGACATCCCTATCCTAAAATCTGCCGCCGACGTCACCCGTCAGTCGGATGTCCAAAGAAAGTTTCTAGATCGTGCCTGCGACCTCTTGCGAGACGGTGGTAATTTAGTTTACAGCGTATGTTCAATGGAGAAATTAGAAGGGCTTGACCAGATAAATCAACTTCTTGCACGAAACATTAATATCTCAATAGATCCAGTTGAACCTTCGGAGGTCCCGGGGTTCGAAAGTTGCATAAACCCAGACGGCTTTTTGCAAACGACCCCCGCACATCTAAGCGAAAAAGGAGGTGTGGATGGATTCTTTATCGCGAGGTTGAAGAAAAATTAAAGTCACAAATCTGCCGTTTGCTTGCCGCGACTCGAGCAAACTGATACCTAATCGCCGTGCAGAAACCGGTTCGAATTGCCCCGTCCATCCTGTCAGCGGATTTTGCTGCTCTAGGAGATGAAGTCCGCGCGATAACTCGTGCCGGAGCCGACTATATCCATGTAGACGTCATGGACGGCCATTTTGTGCCTAACATTACGCTTGGCCCGGACGTCGTAAAGGCGTTACGAAAAACTACCAGCAAAACGTTCGATGTCCACCTGATGATTTCACCAGTCGATCCATACGTCGCCGCCTTCGCAGAAGCGGGGTCTGATATCATCACTGTACATGAGGAGGCAGGACCGCAACTGCATCGAACTATCCAATTGATTAAATCGCTGGGCAAGAAGGCCGGTGTATCGATCAATCCGGCAACGCCTGCCGCTGCTGTGTTTGACGTACTAGAAGAGGTGGACTTGGTGCTCGTTATGAGCGTCAATCCTGGTTTTGGCGGACAGAAATTTATTCCCGCGTCAATTGCTAAGATTGCGGCGTTGCGAGATGCAATTGACGCAACGGGTCTTGACATTGATCTGGAGGTGGACGGCGGGATTGATCCAGTGACCGCGAAAGCGGCGATAAAAGCCGGAGCGGACGTGTTGGTTGCCGGCTCGGCAACCTTCAAAGGCGGGCGACGCAGTTATGCTGCTAATATCCGCAGGCTTCGCGGCGGAAAATGAATTCGCCAATATGTTTACCCTACGGAGAGAGGTTCGCGGTGCTGAACAGAAAATTTTAACGTTAATGGGCAGATAGAAGATGCCGCGTCTTGACCAGAGAGGGATCGGAGAAATATTGCGCGCAGCGATATACCTGATTGCGCGTCTTTGGTTCCGCGGAGTGTTCTACGGTCGCACTTTGCGTGGACGGCGGCCGCATTCATTAAATCTGATACCGGAAGATAATTGGCCAGGCAGCCCGGACCGCGGGTTGGAACTCGTGATCGGCCAGTTCCGGTTCCTAAACCATTCGATCACAGCTGAAGAACTCGCCTCTGGAAAGACAGATGCCGGGCCAGCTTGGCAATCGGAATATCACAGTTTCGATTGGCTGCGCGATATACGCGCAGTCGGAACGGAAAACGCCCGCATTCAGGCGCGAATGCATCTAACAGACTGGGTCTCAGCTAACCAGAAATGGCACCCTGTAAGCTGGCGTCCAGATGTCATGGCTCGCCGGCTATCTAACTGGCTGACCTATGCGGAATTCGTCTCCGTCGGCGCCGAAGAAGATTTTGCGGAATTATTCTTAGGCAGCGTTGCCCGTCAGGCACGACACCTAAGACGATCCGGGCGCTTCGTACCCAACGGTCTCGATAGGATGTTAGTAACTAAGGCATTAATTTACTTATCTCTCTGCCTACCGAACAGCATCCGCTTTCTGCCGCGGCAGTTAAAAATTGTCACGCGGATGAGCAGGCAGCAAATTTTAGCTGACGGGGGACATATCGAGCGGAGCCCAGTTTCGCAGATTCAAGCAATGCGCAACATGATAGATATCCGCTCAGTGCTCAATGCATCGCTGATCGAAGTACCGGAGGCTTTGCAACAGGCTATCGAGCGGGCTACACCGATGCTTCAGCTGTTTCGACATGGCGATGGGGGCCTTGCTTTATTCAACGGAAGTACCGAGGGTGAGCCATGGCTGATCGACGTTATTCTATCTAAATCTGAGGTTTCTAAGACGGCGCTCGCCTCGGCCCCCAACACATGTTTCGAGCGCGTAGCCGCAAATCGAACTTTGTTGATCGCCGATAGCGGCGCCCCTTCTATAACAGGCGCGGGTGCCCATGCAGGTGCATTGAGCTTTGAGATGAGCGTAGGAAAGCAACGCGTGATCGTCAATTGTGGCGCTTACACAGGGCGTGACAAAACGTGGCAAATTGCGCAACGAGCCACCGCGGCACATTCGACGTTGGTCGTTGAAGACCGAAACTCGGCCGAGATTTTGGGAGACGGCAGGATTGATGCAAGAGGTATTTCAGTCAAAACAGAACGTCTGGAAGATGGCGGTAATACCTGGATTAATATGTCCCATAACGGTTATACCTCAAGCTTCGGTATCGTTCATCACCGACGCATATACATCGATGCATCAGGCTTCGACATCCGAGGCGAAGACACGCTTGATGGTTTGGGCGATCACAAGTTTGCCATCCGCTTTCACCTTCACCCTACAATAAAGGCTTCGCTGGTTAAGGACGGAGCCTCCGTCTTGTTAAGATTACCGGACAAATCAGGGTGGCGCATGCACTGTTCCGGCGGGATAGCCAACCTACAGGAAAGTATCTACCTCGGAGACGGGCAGGACACCAAGCGAACTGAACAGATTGTGATATCGGGCGCATCGAAACAGGGAGCGGCGCAAGTCAAATGGGCTCTGTCCAAGCTAACTGGAAAATAAACGAGAGCTAGACTAGCGCGCTGACCGAATATTCCGAAACGAGCTAGAGTTGCCACCGCCGACAGTTTGCGTCCAGATTAGTCTTTCGCCACATACCTTTTACATCCGCGATAACGGCGTCAGGGGTTGCTAACCGCGCGAAATCGGCCTCGTCGTATATGACATAATCATCATGTGCGACTGCACCGACAATGCAATGATAACCAGACGCAGAATCAAGCGAAGGTAAAAGATCGACGTTGTATGCATTCTTAGCTTCTGCAGCATCCGCGAAGTAGTCGTGGACATCGACTTCAAACCCTTGGGCCTTCAGCGCCGTAATGATGTCGATCACTCGCGAATTACGAAGATCGGGCACGTTCTCCTTAAACGTCAGACCGAGGACTAGGATACGCGCGCCAGAACCATGGCCCTGTTGAGCCATCTCGGAAGCAACACACTCGGCGATATAGGGGCCCATCGCATCGTTAATACGCCGGCCGGCGAGGACAATTTCCGGGTGATGGCCGACCGCAACCGCAGCGTGGGCTAGGTAGAATGGATCTACGCCGATGCAGTGACCGCCGACTAGCCCAGGTTTAAAATCGAGAAAATTCCATTTAGTACTTGCTGCCTCGAGCACGTCGTGGATCGAGACTCCCGTCTTGTGAAAAATCGTCGCGACCTCGTTTACAAACGCAATGTTGATGTCGCGCTGGGCATTCTCAATAACCTTGGCAGCCTCGGCCGTCTTTATGTCGGCAGCGCAAAAAACGCCGCTAGACGTAACGGCATTGTACATCTCACAGAGAGTTTCGGTGACCTGCGGCGTCTGGCCAGCGACAACTTTTGTGATCTGGTCGACCGTATGATCGCGGTCACCGGGGTTTATACGTTCAGGTGAATAGCCGAGAAAGAAGTCCGTGCCGCATTTTAGCCCGGACGACTCTTCGAGGATGGGGCCACACACATCTTCGGTTACGCCTGGATAGACGGTGCTCTCATAGACAACGATTGTACCCGTCGCCATTACTTCTCCAACCATTTCGCTCGCCCGTCGTACGGCGCTAAGATCTGGCTGGTTGTTGGCTGAGACAGGGGTCGGCACCGTTACGATATAGACATCAGCCCCTCTCGTATCACCGATATCGGCCGAATAAAGAAGATTAGTCCCGCTGAGGCGCCCCGGTTCGACTTCCCGAGTCCGGTCTTTACCGCTCTGAAGCTCTCTTATGCGTTCGGCATTGATGTCAAAACCTGTCACCTGATAGCTGCGCGCCAAGGATACAGCAAGAGGAAGGCCGACATATCCGAGTCCAACTACGACAATTTTACTTATTTGATCCATGTCTGGCTAAACAGTGAAAACTAGCAATCGGTTACTGTGAATGTCGCTGACTGTCAATCGATAGCAATTTTTAGCTACCTCGATTTATTAAAAACCCCAAAGAACAGCGCTCCGGGCTAATTTGTTCATATAATAAACTCTATTGACGGTGGATATTATAGAGAAAACTAATACATTTTTGCTCATATCTTCTTGCACTGAAAAGCAGCGCCACGAAACTATCCCCCAAAACCTGTTTTTGGGGGTTGGTGTTCAATATATAAACATGGCCTACCTTCATTGGAATGCTGGAGCATAAAAACTCATGCAACTGTCGAAAATTGTCTTATCTCGGTTTTCATGGCTATCAGCCATGAGCCCAACGAACCGTCCTAATTAATACGAGCTTCAGACGAAGGGCTTCCGACTATTGACGTTCATTCTTTGAACGTAATAAACTATGACATTCTCAGACTTGCCTACCGAAGAATTTAATTAGGTAAGTATCAATCGCTCGTTCGAAGATAGAGCGATTGATGATTCGCAAGTTTCGGCCTGTTTTTAGGGGCTTTTTCCCTGAATATGGACCAAATAAAGCCCCTATTTTTTAGGTTGGGGAACTAGGGTTCGCGCTGTGAACGGAGGTTCACCCGCGCTGCGGTAGCAATGAGATGTTCCATCGCCGCACCGCGGCAAAAATTAATAGAAACATCGGTGTAAATATAGTGATAAGTCACGCCTCTAATTATTTAGACGAAGCTATCAAAATATGTCTGGAGCTTGACCCGCAACAGATCGAGCGAATGGTTGTTGAACTAGCGGATCTCCGCGCGCGTGGCGGCAGACTTTTTGTAATTGGTGTTGGCGGCAGCGCGGCAAATTGCAGTCATGCGGTGAATGACTTTAGAAAACTGTGCGGAATAGAAACCTACGCGCCGATCGATAATGTAGCCGAGTTGACAGCTCGGACTAATGACGAGGGGTGGGAGACGATTTTTGCAGCTTACCTGCGGACAAGCCAATGTGACGGGGACGATGCAATCCTTGTCTTTTCGGTAGGCGGAGGTGACGCAGCGAGGGGTGTTTCTGCCAATATCGTCGCCGGTCTCGACGAAGCTCGCGCGCGTGGGATGAAAATATTTGGGATCGTTGGGCGTGATGGCGGGTACACGCGGAAAGTTGGCGATACCGTCATCGTCGTTCCCACCGTATCTCCAGACAGGATCACGCCCCACGCCGAGGCTTTTCAGGCCGTGATCTGGCACTGCATTGTGTGCCACCCTGACTTGATGATTCAGGAAAACAAGTGGGAAGGCTTGGATTTCGCAAGGGTTTGAAGCGTATGCTACCCAACCCGGAATAGCTGCATAGGACAATCGTTATTATCGAGTTACTGGTCATCGCGGTTTTCTCGGTTGTGCAGTCGATATTCGGCATTGGAATACTGTTCTTTGGCACGCCGACACTTATCATTCTAGGGTTACCGTTTGCCGAAACCTTGGCAACGGTGCTGCCTGCATCAGCGGCGATAAGTCTGTTCCAGGTCTGGCAGGGCCCTTGCCCGCAGCGGGATTTCATTCGCCGTTTCGGTATTTGGTGCCTTGCGCCGCTAGCGATCGTGTTGGTCAGCGGGCTTTATTGGGGGTGGGATCTAGAACTGAATCTGTTCGTTGCGGGTATCTTGTTGATTTACGTTGTCATCCGGACTTCTGCCGCCGCTGCACAGTTTCTAAAGAATCTGATAGACCGATTTCCCAAGGTCTTATTGTCCATTATCGGAACCGTACATGGCCTCTCAAATCTAGGCGGGGGTATTCTCGCTGTCTTTGTGTCTAGTTTGTACGAAGATAAAAAACAGGTTCGTGCGCATATTGCATTCTGTTACATCTTTTTTGCAGCGATTCAGCTTGCAGTGCTTGTGATCCTGGTACCGGAAGTTATGGGCTGGCATCAACTCTGCTTAGCAACGCTGGGTGGGGCCGTATTTCTCGTCACAGAACGATGTCTTTTTAATTCCATTTCATCCCCACTATTCGACAAAATGTTTACAATTATTATCGGTACATATTCCGTTCTCATATTTGTAATATATCTGTGGATTATGCCAGTATGGTAATCGATTTGAGGCTAGTCGAAGGCCCAAAGATGTTCTATTCGACGGCTATGGGTTTTGGGTATTTTTGAGCGGATGCACTGGGCAGTTTTTCTCGACCGAGACGGAGTGATCAATCGGAGCATCGTAAGAAATGGCCGGCCTTATGCACCTGAGACCCTCGACGAATTCGAGATACTGCCGGGGACAGTTGAAGCCCTGCTCGCGTTGAAAGCCGTGGGGGCAAAGCTCATTGTTGTGACGAATCAACCCGATGTCGGGAAAGGACTTGTGCCCCGAGAAAATATTGAAACGATGAACCGCAAAATACAGGCAGAACTGACTGTGGATGATATTCGCGTTTGCTACCACGTCAATGAAGATGGGTGCATGTGCCGGAAGCCGAAGCCCGGGATGTTGTACGACGCAGCGCAGGAGTTTGGAATCGACCTCCAGCAGAGTGTGATGATTGGCGACCGCTGGCGCGATATCGACGCTGGTGCGGCCGCGGGTTGCCGGACTGTATTCATCGACTACGGTTATAATGAACCCCAGCCCAAAAACCCGAACTATGTTGTCGCGTCGCTTGCCGAAGCAGCGCCGATTATCGTTAAAGGTTTTCCATGGAAGGCAAATGCCCAATGACCCCCGTTTCAGGATTGAACGTCCAAGTTTTTGCCGATGGCGCCGATCTCGATGGCATCGCCGCCCTCGCCGCCAACGCCCTGATCAAGGGCTTTACGACAAACCCGACCCTAATGCGAAAAGCGGGCATCGAGGACTATGAGAGCTTTGCCCGGAATGTGCTCGAAATCGTGCCGACACTCCCCGTGTCCTTTGAAGTATTCGCAGATGATTTCGACGAAATGGAAACCCAGGCGAGGGCAATTGCCGCGTGGGGCGATAACGTGAATGTTAAAATTCCGATTACAAATACGAAGGGTGAATTCGCGGGCCCGCTGGTCGAACGACTTTCAAATTCAGGCATCTCCGTTAATGTGACGGCGTTGATGGAGATGGAACAGGTCGAGAAGATAACGGCTTGCCTTGACCCATCCGTCACCGCGTTCGTATCCGTTTTTGCGGGGCGTATTGCCGATACCGGGCGGGACCCCATTCCGATCATGACCGAGGCTGTCGCCTGTTTGGCACAAAAGCCCACGGCAAAGCTTATCTGGGCCAGTCCGAGGGAGCTCCTAAACATCTTCCACGCAGAACAATGCGGATGCCAGGTCATTACCGTCACCACCGATGTCCTGGAGAAGTTGCCAATAATCGGAAAAGATCTCGCCCAATATTCACTTGAAACCGTAGAGATGTTCTATCGCGATGCTACGTCTGCAGGATATCGGGTTTTTGGTGAATCACAGCGTGCGACGGGCGAATAAGACGCCCGTCCAATAGGAGAAATTATGCCAAAGTTCAACAAGGTTTTTGTTCCCGGCGGCGCCGGCTTCGTTGGCTGCCTGCTTGTTCCCCAACTTCTGAGTGCCGGGTATAAAGTCACCGTCTTCGATATTATGTATTTTGGCACCGAAGGTCTGCCGGACCATCCTAATCTGGCCCTGATCAAGGGTGATATCCGTGACACCAAAGCGTATGCGGACGCGGTGACAGGGCATGACGCTGTCGTATCACTCGGCTGTATATCGAACGACGCCAGCTTCGAGCTGGATGAGGAACTCAGCACGTCGACAAACCTGCACGCCTTTGAGCCAATGGTTGCTGCCGCAAAAGAGGCCGGCGTTAGGCGTTTCATTTATTGTTCATCAAGCTCCGTCTACGGCGTGTCCGATCAACCGAACGTCACTGAAGACCACCCGTTGGTGCCGCTAACTTTGTACAACGAGTATAAAGGGAAGTGCGAACCGATCCTCTTCAAATACATGTCAGACGATTTCGAATGCGTCACGTTGCGTCCCGCGACGGTGTGCGGTTACAGCCCGCGCACGCGGTTGGACGTGTCAGTGAATATTCTGACCAACCTCGCCGTCAATAACGGCCGTATTACGGTTTTCGGCGGAGAACAAATGCGCCCCAATCTGCATATTCAGGATATGTGCGATCTCTATCAGTTGGTGCTTGAGCTTCCCGGTGAAAAAATACAGGGGGAAACTTTCAATGCTGGCTATCAGAATATGACGATTAATGAGATCGCCGCTACGGTAAAGCGGGTCGTGGCGGAAGAATTTCCCGACAAACCTGAGATTGAAATCGTACGTACACCGTCGGACGATAACCGATCCTATCATATCAATTCTGACAAGATTAAGGACCGGATCGGCTTCGTGCCGAAGTATTCTGTCGAAGATGCAGTCCGCGATCTGTGCAAAGCGTTCCGTGATAGCCGGCTGCCGGGGAGTCTTGAAGATGACATCTATTTCAACGTTCGCCGCCTGAAACGGTTGAACGCCGCATGACCTCCAAACGGATTGCCGTTGTCACCGGCGGCGCGGGGTTTATCGGCTCGCACATGGTCGATGCGTTGCTCGGTCATGGGTATACCGTTCGCGTGCTCGATGATCTGACGGGGGGGCGCGAGAGTAATCTTGCGCATTTAGGACACAACGAAAAATTCTCGCTGACCGTTCGCGATATTTGTGAGCTTGATCCGAATGATAAGACGTTCGACGGTGCGACCCATGTCTTTCACTTTGCCGGTATTGGCGACATTGTCCCGTCCATTGAGCGACCGACGGATTATATGCAGACTAATGTGCAGGGCACAGTTCGTGTTCTTGAGTGTGCCCGCCATGCCGGGGTCGAAAAATTCGTCTATGCAGCATCCTCGTCGTGCTACGGATTGGCTAATGTTCCGACTCGCGAAGATCATCCGATCGACCCGCAATATCCCTATGCGCTCAGCAAGTATCTCGGTGAACAGACGGCGTTCCATTGGCACCGGATCTACGGTCTGCCGGTCAACGCGGTGAGGATATTCAATGCCTATGGGCCTCGCGTCCGGACCACCGGCGCCTATGGCGCGGTGTTCGGCGTGTTCTTCAAACAAAAACTCGAAGGGGTGCCGCTGACGATTGTTGGCGATGGCGAGCAGTGCCGAGATTTCGTGTTTGTCACCGATGTCGCCGATGCTTTTCGACGTGCCGGAGAAACAGATGCGACGGGAGAAATCTTCAACCTTGGCGGCGGGAACCCGCAGTCGGTGAACCGGCTTGTCGATCTCATCGGCGGCGGTGAGAGAGCATTCCTGCCCAAGAGGCCCGGTGAGCCGGAAACCACTTGGGCGGAAATCGGCAAGATCACACGCGACTTGGGCTGGGAACCGAAAGTTTCTTTTGAAGACGGCGTGGCACTAATGCTCGCTGATATTGAAAACTGGCGTGATGCGCCGCTATGGACACCGGATACGATCGCGACGGCGACGAAGACCTGGTTCGAGGCACTTACGTGACAGTAAACATTACCGAGCAACTCGCCGACCGCTACGGCCACAAGATCAAAACCCCAACAGAAATCCTTGATCTCATTGGCCACCGCCCGCGCGACAAGAGCGCAATCATGTGCCATGGTACGTTTGACGTGGTTCATCCGGGACACGTCCGTCATTTGCTATATGCTAAAGGCAAAGGCGAAATCTTGATTGCAAGCCTGACCTGCGATGCTCACGTCATGAAGGGTCATTCAGGTCCAAGGCCCTACGTCCCCGAAGAACTGCGTGCGATAAATCTGGCCGCGTTCGAAATGGTGGATTACGTGATCATCGACCGTGAAGCGACGCCGATCAGTAACATTAATGTTATCCAGCCCGATTTTTTCGCCAAGGGTTTTGAATACACGGAACGCGGGTTGCCGGAAAAGACCCGCGAAGAACAGGACGTAGTGGAAGCCTACGGCGGCGAAATGATATTCACGCCTGGCGATATTATATATTCATCGACATCGTTGCTGAATCTCTCGGCGCCAAGCATCGCCGGCGAGAAACTCGCTGTTATGATGCAGGCCGAGAAACTGGGCTTTGACGACCTTCGGGCAGCCCTTGATGCTTTTGACGGCAAACGCGTTCATGTTGTGGGCGACACCATCGTCGATACGTATACGCATTGTTCGCTTATCGGCAGCAATGCCAAAACACCAACTTTCAGCGTTCGTTACGAAAACAGTCAGGACTACGTCGGTGGCGCAGGTATTGTGTCGCGCCACATCGCTGAAGCGGGTGGCGATGTCGTTTTCTCGACGGTAGTCGGCGATGACCCAATGGGGCAGATGGTCGTTGACGAACTGACGACTGCAAACGTTCTGTGCAATGCCATTGTTGATAAGACGCGCCCGACAACAAATAAGAACGCCTTCATCGCGGATAGTTACCGGATGCTGAAAGTCGATACGCTCGACAACAGCACGATATCTGAACGTGTCCTGTCAGAACTGTGCAATTACGTCAAAACGACTGCCACCGATGCTATTATTTTTAGCGATTTTCGCCACGGTATTTTCAATAAGGCTACTATCCCCACGCTCAAATCTGCAATACCGGAAGAAACGTTCCGTGTCGCCGATAGCCAGGTCGCGAGCCGCTGGGGGAACATCCTGGATTTTTCTGAATTCGACCTGATAACGCCTAATGAAAAGGAAGCCCGTTTTGCACTCGGTGACCAGGAATCCGGTGTACGCCCGCTCGCACTAAGCCTGTTCGAAGAAGCCAAAGCCGGCACGCTCATCCTCAAGCTTGGCGGCCGGGGGATCATCACCTATCGCTCGAATCGGTCCGGCGATTTTCGGGCATTCTTCGCGATTGACAGTTTCACAGACGATCTCGTCGACGCGGTGGGTGCAGGCGATGCGCTGCTCGCTTATTCGACGCTTGCCATGCTGGCCACCGGAAACGAAGTGATCGCTTCCGTGCTCGGGTCCTTTGCAGCGTCGGTTGAATGCGAACGTGACGGAAACATTCCCGTTTCGCGCGACGACGTAAGTAAAAAAATCGACGCTATTGAGGGCAACATTGCCGCGCTCTGACGTTATAAGGGTCGTTGTCATGGGGCTTGGCATTCAGGGCCGCAAGCGACGGGAGATCGCGGGCACCGATGTGGTGGCGACGGTTGATCCGGTCGTTGAGGGTGCGGACTATAAATCTATCGACGATGTACCGGTTGATGCCTATGATGCGGCGCTGTTGTGCGTTCCCGACGGTCCGAAACTTGGGCTGATCGACAACCTCATCGCTAAAGGTAAGCATATCCTAGTTGAAAAGCCGATCATCGCGGCGGAGATGTCGGATATCGAGGCGCTGGCTGCAAAAGCGCGCGCCGCTGGCGTCGCTTGTTACACAGCCTACAATCACCGGTTTGAGCCGCATTTCCTTCGCATGAAGGATCTGATCGAATCGGGTGAACTAGGCGAAATCTATTTTATGCGGATGTTCTACGGCAATGGCACTGCACGGGATGTACGCAATTCCGAATGGCGCGATACCGGCGCGGGCGTTCTTCCAGACCTGGGCTCGCATCTCATCGATACCGTTCTATTTTTCTTCGGAGATACGAACCGTGAATTCCGGCCTGTCGTCTTCAATCGATTTGAAAACCGTGCGTTCGACCGATTTATTATCAGTAGTACCGGCACGCCGGAAATTGAGCTCGAGATGACGCTACTCTCCTGGAGAAATCATTTTACGTGCGATGTTTTTACAGAGAATGGCTCAGCTCATATCGATTCGTTGTGCAAATGGGGCCCTTCGACATTCACGCGGCGCACTCGCGTATTGCCGTCTGGCAGGCCACCGGAAGAATCTATCGTCTTGACCCAGTCCGACCCGACCTGGGAACTAGAATACACACATTTCAAATCGCTCTGCGAAACTGGCGTGGTCAATCTTGATAAAGATGTGACGATTAACCGAGCGCTCGCTTCAGTTGCGAACGCCACGGACTTGGATCACGGTGCATGGCTGGCTTGACCGTCGGCTTCGCCGGCCTTTCGCACCTGGGTATTGTTTCAGGATGTGCGGCCGCCGAGAAAGGCTTCAATGTCGTTGGATACGACGATGAGGCGGCGGTTGTGGATGCGCTGGCAGGTGGCATCCTCCCGGTGGTTGAGCCCGATCTCCCCGAGACATTCGAGCGCAATATCGACCGACTTACCTTCACGTCGAAACCAGGCGACCTCACGGTTTGCGATATTGTCTATATTTCCCGAGATGTCCCGACGGATGACCAGGGTATCAGTGATGTTTCGGCAATTACCGATCTTATCGAAAGGGTGCAGCCATATATCCGCCAGGATGCGGTTATTGTCATGTTGAGCCAGGTCCCGCCAGGCTTTACCCGCAAGCTGTTTGATGCTGATCCACGGTTCTACTATCAAGTAGAGACTTTGATTTTTGGTCGGGCGGTCCAGCGCGCGCTTCTACCGGAGCGGCTGA
>CETH01012181.1_pt1 | contig 20423 bp, 19 predicted proteins | sample 361461 | NCBI WGS metagenome assembly CETH01 (sample SAMEA2622695, study PRJEB7988) | marine metagenome | isolation source: saline water (ENVO:00002010), including
CCTAATTTCAGACCCCCCGACCAAAGGATTACTAATGGCAAAAAAATCAACTCACCACTTACAATACGCTGATTTTGCCTTCGCGGCCTCAGCGACTCAGTCAGAACTTGAGACACTCTGCAGACTAACAACTCGCATTGATGTAAAGAAAGGGGCCATCCTCATGCATCAAGGTGCATTTGGAAATGAGGTTCTCTTGCTAGTTCATGGGCAGCTTGTCATCGAGAAAGACGGGAAGCTTGTAGCATCAATTGCCCCCGGCGCTGTTGTTGGCGAAAGAGCTGTAATACTCAATGAGCCGAGAGGTGCGACTGTTCGAGCGGCTTTTGACTCGACCATATTAGCTATGTCTCGAAGCGAATTTAATACCCTCTTGGCTGAATGTCCCAGTATCGCTAGAAATATTCTCGAAGAGGCACTAACTCGAGCATAGCCAATATCCATTGAAATACTAAAGATCCCTGGCTAGGCATTGATGACTCAGACAGATGTGTTTCAAAGCAAAGGCATCAGTAAGAAAGTTCCGAAATGACAACGACTGAAGGAAACCACGCTTCTACTAACGTAGTTGATGTCAGTTCCCCAGGCGCTGTTCCGTACGTTGAGCTTTCAGCCACGAACTTCGGCGAGATACTGTCTCTGACGGAATCAATGACAAATCAAGGTTGGGTTGTAACCACACCTGCCGGACCGATGGTACTGGGCTACAAACAGGTTAAGTCCATTCTTAGAAATCCCGAGTGGATATCACTTTTATCAAGCTTCTCCGCTTTGGATCAAATGGAAAATGGAATTTCCGATCTGAACGTAATGCTTGAACAAGCCCAGCGAATTGTTCCCGAAATTCCTTCAACTGTCAGAATGCGCCCGAATGTCTTGTCCGTAGAAGGAGAAGATCACAAACGGCTCCGACGATTAGTTAATTCGTCATTCACGTCTGGTAATACAAACAAACATCGTGAATTCATGAAAAATCACGCAGACAGATTGGTCTCAAGAATAGTAAAAAATGGTGGAGGAGAACTTGTATCAGAATTTTGTCGCCCATTCCCTGTTCCAGTAATTTGCCGTATTCTCGGGGTTGATGACAATGATTGGAAACTCTTTGACGAATGGGCCGACATCATATTCTCAGCCCTCGATGCAGATATTGAATCCGTCATAGGGCGTTTAGGTGAAATATCGAAAGCTCAAAAAGATCTAGACGCCTATGTCCAAGACCTAATCATCAAGAGAATCAATGCCCCAGAAGATGATTTGCTTACCGAACTGGTTCAAAATCACTATAACGAAGATCGCCTTTCACATGATGAATTGAGCGCGATGGTTGAAGCTATATTACTCGCTGGAACTGATACTACCCGGAACCAGTTAGGAGCAACAATTGCGGTGCTAGCTGACCACCCTGACCAGTACCAAGCATTAAGAAATGACCCTTCACTCATTCCTGCAGCTGTAGAAGAGTCACTTCGGTATATAAGCGCTGTTCGAACAACCGGTCGCTTAGCCACCACTGATCAAGTAATAGATGGAATCCTATTTCCTGCGGGCTCAACTGTTCTTCTAGGGCTTCACGCAGGGGGACTTTCTGAAGCGAAAGAGCAAGGATTCGAGTTTAATATCTTTAGGGAAAGTGGCTGTCCTCATTTAGCCTTTGGGTCAGGGGCTCATCACTGCCTCGGCGCCTCATTAGCTCGCGCTGAGTTACAAGAAGCCTTAGGTTCTTTTGTCGAGAAGGTCTCATCATATGAGCTTGTGTCTCCGGTTGAGTGGAAACCTCTGTCAATGGGAATCTGGGGTCCAGCAAAACTTGAAATCAGAATTTTAGCAAACGGAGAAAATGATAAGTCCCAAAATCAAACGAACTTCAAGACCACAGTCAAGGCAGAGTCACAAGTTGAAAATAACCAATCATCTGAAATCGTTAACCAATGGATCAGGGAGGCAGATGAGACGAGGCGTACACTGCGCCTGTCGATACCGGATTTAATCAGGAAACCAAAATTTCCGCCATTAATTCGCTTGTTAGTTACTGTCTTCCGGTTTGGAAAAGCTTTCATATTGTGGAAAATCCGTGACCGAAAAGCAAAGGGGCCAGAGAGGCAAGAACTCCTTTATGAAAGGCTACGTCATGTTGCCGAACTACAAGGCCCTACTTACGTCAAGCTTGCTCAACTAATTTCTGCAGCGGAAGGCGTCTTCCCTGAAGCTCTGGTTGCTGAATGCAAAAAATGCAGAGATCAAGTATCCCCTGAGCCATGGAAAGAAGTTTCGAAAGTGCTCAACGATGAATTGGGGAATAAAAGGTCAGACATAGCTTCAGTGAACCAGATTCCAATCGCTGCTGCCTCAATCGCCCAAGTTCATGAAGCAGTTCTGAGTAACGGTTCAGATGTTGTAATAAAAATACAACGACCAGGGATACGGAAAAAGGTCATAGACGACCTGAAAGTCATGGCGTGGGTCGCCCCGAAACTTGTAGGGAAAATACCGGTTGCTGCTCTCGCTAATCCGCCTGCGCTCGTTGAGCTTTTCGCAGAAACAATCTGCGAGGAGCTAGATTTCAAACTCGAAGTAGCTAACCTATTCGAGATCAGAAGGGTTCTTTATTCAAATTTGAAGCAAGAGTGGGAAATTCCCGACCCTGAGCTCGGACTTGTTACCGAGCGAGTGATAGTTATGACTAAGATTTCTGGGGTATCACTAGGTGACTCAATAGCTATGGGCATTGATAGCGCAAGCAGTTCCGTGGTCTTCCGTCAAATGGTTGAAGGCCTCTTAGAGGGCGCTGTCATTCATGGCATTTTCCATGGAGACTTCCATGCAGGAAACGTTTTCCTTAATACAACGGGGAAAATAGGTCTTGTAGATTTTGGGATAACGGGTCGGCTTGATGGTACACGACGTCAGGCATTTCTAAGGTACGTAGTTGGTCTAATGACCGGTGACGTTGAGTCACAAGTCGTTGGGATAAAAGATCTGGGGGCTTTCCCAGAAGATGCTGATATAGGTCTTTTGATAAACGAATTCCAACTTGAGCGTAACAACTTTGATCCTCTCGAGCTATCAGAGGAAGAATTTATAGATGAATTTCGGGGTCTTATCAAAGGTCTGCTCGCTGAAGGTGCGCGTATTCCCAAAGAACTCATGCTCTTTGTAAAAAACTTTGCTTACCTCTCGTCAGTGATGCAGGAACTAGATCCTGATATGGACTTACTCAATGAATTCTTGGAAGTTGCCTCTGCATTCTTCGGTAGAAACGGGGTACGAGTTGCGACAGAAATAGGGTTTTCTCTCAGTGCTGATGATGTGAGCGATATAACCTTTAGAAGAGTTGCTGGCATACGAGAGAATGTCCCTTCGTTAACATGGAAAGAACTAGGAGAACGAAGAAATTCTTTAATGGACAGAATGGACAGAAGGTCCATTAAGCAAATTATTGAATGAGTTAAGATCATCTTTTAGCTTTCTTGAACCAAAGGAAATTAAAAGCGAGGAGTTTTTATGAATTCGTTTGAAAAGCCAGTTGTTGATGTGCCCTTCGAGGGCAACCCACCAACTGAATTAGTGCTAGATGATTTAATTATTGGTGATGGAGCAGAATGCGAGTCAGGTCAAATTATTAGTGTGGATTATGTCGGTATCTCATGGTCCACAGGTATTGAATTTGATTCATCGTGGTCTCGCAGCGAAGTTTTTGCATTCCATCTCGGAGGAGGACAAGTTATTTCAGGGTGGGATGAAGGCTGCAAGGGAATGAGAGTTGGAGGACGCCGGCAACTAACAATCCCTCCCGCAATGGGTTACGGTGCCCAAGGCGCCGGGGGCGTTATAGCTCCTAACGAAACACTTGTTTTTGTCGTTGACCTAAGAAGCATTGGTTAGCTAGGAGAATGCAATGAAAAAGGATGAACTTAAAGGGAAAGTAGCAGTAGTAACAGGCTCTAGTCGAGGAATCGGTAGAGGAATCGCTGTGGGGTTAGGAGAAAAGGGAGCAACTGTTTTCATAACTGGAAGATCAAACGGAGATGGTCCGTTGACTATCGAAGAAACTGCCAAGATGGTTAATGATGCTGGAGGCGTAGGCGTACCAATAGCGGTGGACCTAGGAGATGATGAACAAATAGTGAGGTTGTATCAACAAATAGAAAGTGATCACGGGCGACTAGACATTCATGTGAACAACGCTTTTAAGATCCCAAGCCCACCAGTTTGGGGAGGTAAATTCTGGGAGCACCCTATTCAGGTGTGGGATGATCAAGTCGGAATTGGCCTCCGTGCAGCATACGTTGCGAGTGTTCATGCAACGAAACTAATGATGACAAGCACCGATTCTCTGAAATTTATTGTGAATATCTCCTCGAGCGGATCTGAACGCTACGCACTGAGCGCAAGTTATGGGATCGCTAAGATGGGCACAGACCGACTCACTCGTGATTTTGCAGTGGAAGGTAAAGACGATGGACTTTGCGTTATAGGTCTTTGGCCGAGTCAAGTATTAACGGAATTCATTTTAGAAAGTATTGAAAAGGGTGACATAGAATTGGATGAAGAAAACTCCGAAACCCCACTCTATACCGGACGAGTTATAGCCAAACTTGCCACAGATGATCAGAGATTCGAACGAAATGGGCAAGTTCTAACTACAGCTGAATTAGCAGTACATTACGACATCAAAGATGAGCGCAACAAACAACCAAAGGGTAAGCGAAATCCCACGCTATTTAGAGAAAGAATTTAGTCATAACCTTACTGAGACGTATTAGGTGACTCGACAAGACGTTTTGGTGGAGAGTGAGATCCCGGTTCTCTGCTTCGGACAATGCAAGATTGACTGCCAATCGCACAAAGAGTTCCGTCTTCTGACCAAATATGAATAACACCATGCCCAAACCCACTAGCTATTGCATCGACTCTAATGTCAAGTAAATACCAATCGCTAGGAGCCAGGTCAATTACTCTCAAAGTGTTATCAAGGCTTGTTGATCCCGCTTTACCCTGTTGTATGAAGCTGATACCCATAGGTACATAGTCACCTAAGACAGCAAATGTAGCAGCTGATGGTTCCAGAAGCTCTGGCATCCGACTCCAAACAGCTATTCTACCCGGTTCAATTTCAGTTGGTTCTTTAGCTCCAACGGGCAAAGCCCATCTTTGTTCGATACGCGAATCAAGAGAGTCATTAACGGTTGAAAATCGCTCTCTTATCGGACATGTCTCTGGCTTTTGAACTTCTGGGGGCAGACAGTAAGTTCTCTCCTCAGGGTATGAGCGAGTACCTAAAGCAGCGTTGACCGTAATGATTTCTGTTCCGCCGACATGCCCAACAGCTCGAGCCTGTGTTGTCTTTTTCCCATGAACTGCCAAAGTGACATCGAAATCTACAACGGTTCCAACTTTAGCGAACAGGAGATATTGAGCTGTCGCCCAAACAACGGGTCGGTCGCTTGTACCCTCCATGGCTGCTATTGCTGCTCCAAGACCGCTACCACCAAACATTGCTCTGTGGCCAGTAGAGATGCCTTTAGAGACCGGCAGGTGCCAACGATGTGGGTTATGTGATGGTTCTAAACCTAACCATGTTCTTGCGTCCATGTTTTGACGATACCTTAGAATTTCCTAAAGAGTCCCCATTAGTTCATTACGTATTTCTGCAGCAATGTAATTTGGATTTTCCATTGGGGCGAAATGAGTGTATTCAGGAAACAAACGGAATCGGCTATTCGGTAATTCACCAGCAACTATGGGTGCTATTTGCGCTGGGCCTTCTTTATCTCCCCCCGCTGCCACGGTTACTGATGTCTTTACAGATGCTAAATTTTCATAAATAGTGGTCACAGAGCTCTCAAATACTTGGGCTTCAATTTCGCTTCTGCATTTAAGAATCACGCCCTCACTGTGGTCACTAAATCCATAATTAACGTACGCCCATAATGCATCTGAATCTACTGCTGAAAATGGTGGTCTTGAGGCGTACCGTTCGTATGCATCTTCGCGAGATGCAAATATCTCTTTTCTTCTTCTTGCTGAAGCCGCAAGAGTCCCACCTTTTGAATACTTCTCTGTGGAAGGTGTTGGTGGAATAACTATCGGCTCAAATAACCATGCAGCTTTAAAGGTTGAGGGGCGTATTTGCTCAGCAAGAAGTATGCTACTTCCCCCCATGCTGTGGCCCACTGCAAGTGATGGGTCAAGATTGAGTTGATCAACAACGCATAAAAGATCCTCAGCCATTCCAACCCAACTCATGGAAGTGCCCAACGGTACAGAACTATTGCCATGACCCCGAAAGTCAAGAGATACGCAATGGAATTCATTGCAAAGTTGCTCACAGATCGGATCCCAATATCGCCCGTGGAAACCGGTCGCATGGCAAAAGACAATTGGAGGGCCGCTCCCGCCATAGTCATGGGCGGTTATCAGGACGCCATCACTTGAACTATGAATGCTCACTGCAGGACTTTCGCGTTTGCTCATGTTGGTAGCCTAGCGGTAATACTGGTTTCTAATATGGTATTAGTTTATGGGGCTTTAACCTGTGGCTGTTCTGTGCCTTCGTAAGCCAATTACGGGGGTTGTGGGTGCAAATCCAGCTTCAGCACGCTCTATCTCTGATTCGCCTCCCCAGAAGCCAAGTTCTCTTTGCTGACGGGCATAGGTTTGGCAGTCAGCAAGAACTTCGCACTCAAAGCAAACTTTTCGAGCACGATTCTCACGTCGTTCTCTAGCAGCTGGCCTTTCGCCTGGAGGAGGAAAGAATAGTTGCGACTTTCCTTGACATCCCGCATTTTCCATCCACCAGGGTCTGGTGCTGGGTGCTTGGACTTCAATTGCTGTCATTGAATACCCTTTAGATTGCCTCTACTCACATTGTCAATCTATGCGGGTTTTACTATTTTGTCATGATCTTCTTCATGAATAGTTATGATCTGCTCATCATTATTATAGATAATAAAAGTTGATCCCCTTTAGACCTCTACTGCAACTTTTATGACACCTTCTTTACGAGATCGAGCGGCTGCAAAAGCATCAGGAGCTGCATCGATTGGGAATCGATGGGTGATTAATGCTCTTGATAATTCGGGGGTTGCAGCAAGAATTTTTACAGCCAATTCAAAATCGCGCTGCCCTTGGGTATTACCGTATGTAATGGATGGAACCAATGACACTTCTTTCATCCCCATGGACATGCCGGGCAACTCTGTTGGACTCCAATAGGTAGAGGGAATTCCTACTAAGCCCCCCTTGGCAGTCAAGTTCACCGCAGTTGCTAGAGCACTTTCAGTTCCAGCTGCTTCAATCACTACTGGCGCTAGTTCAGGACGCTGGGACTGAGTCCCTAGACGGTATCCTGCATCAATTTGGTGTTGATGACGAGCATGAAGTTCAACTTCTGCACCAAAGTGTTTAGCTACAGCAACGCAACACAGTCCTATTGTTCCACCACCAACAACAACAATCCTCTTAAGCGAATTTGCGCCCACCCGAAATAAACATCTAACTGCTACAGCCAGTGGCTCAATCAAAAAAGCGTCTCTCACGTCAATGCCATTTGGTAATGGGGCGAGAAATCGTTCAGGTACAAGAATCTTTTCTGCCATCCCCCCATCAATGCCAATACCCATAGTGTTAGGCAAAGCAGTGTCACAATACGGTTGTGAACCTTCATTACAATGCTTGCAAATGCCACATGACAGCATTGGCTCTATAGCTACAGGGCGACCATCTGACGTAATGCCAGAAATCTCATGGCCTGGAATTACGTTCATCATATTTGAATCAATTAAGTGAAGATCTGACCCGCAGATACCGACCGCTTTCACATTAACTAGAACGCCATCGCCTTTAGGCTCCTGAACGTCGCATAGCTCTATAAATTGATCTGAGACACGTATTGCTTTCATGTATCTATTGTCTCTCTTATGGCAAGAATGTTGAAATATAGACTCGAAATTTGTTTTGGTAAGACATAATTAGTAAATCTTAGAAGGCACACAACAAGTAGTGTGCTGCGAACAATACGAGGTCACTCCGATGCCTAAAGCTACTCAATTGCTAAACCGAGAAAAGTGGCTTGAAGAAATTACTGGTTGGGGAACAAAAAGAATGCAGGGCATTGCTGACTTGAACTTCACTCAAGTAGAGATTGACGAAATCTACGCTCCTTTAATTCAAAGACTGATCAGCCACTCTGAGCATTCATTGAAAGTAGAAACGGGAGGCGTGCAGCCTTTATTGCTTGGCATTACGGGAAGCGTATCAGTCGGCAAATCAACAGTTTCAAAGATCATAAAGGAATTAGCCACTAGTCCTCCCATAAACCTTTCAGCTCAGGTCATCTCAACTGACAACTTTCTCTTTCCTAACTCGCAACTACAAAAGGATCAAATTCTTCATCGCAAAGGTTTCCCTGAGAGTTTTGACCACGCAGCCATCATCAAATTCCTGTCAGAAATCAGAGAGGGAAAGCCTGATTCAATAATCCCAATCTATTCGCATGAAACTTATGACATTGAAGGAATTTCCCATTCTGAAGTAACAGATTTGATCATCATTGAGGGAGTTAACATTCTTCAAGACCCCCCAGAAGGAGAAGGTCAGGATCAATCAATACGAGAGTTTCTTGACTTTTCGATTTTCATAGACGCAGACGAAAGTGAAATTATCCAATGGTATGAAGATAGATTTCTTAAGTACTGCTCTTTGGCTGAGGACAATACCGACTCTTTCTTTTCACAGTTTAGGAGCCTGACCATTAAGGAGCGAAGAAAGATTGCTTTTGAGATTTGGAAATCAGTGAATAAGCCCAACTTAGATACCCACATTTATCCATCAAAAGAATACGCTGACTTAATAATCAAAAAAGGGCCCGACCATTTAGTTTCGTCGTTGCAAGTTCCATTGTCTTGGTTGTCATCTCTAAAGTGACGACTGAAGACTGTATGCAGTAGTCTTAACATTCAAAGGAGTTGAAATGGGTATTAATTTAGACGCTATTGGCATGGAATCTGAACCGCATGAAAGTTCGTGGGATTCTAAAGATTGTTTACTCTACAGTTTGGGTGTTGGGGCTGGAGCAACTGACCCGACAGGGTTTGAATTAGAATTCACGACAGAGAATACGAAAGATATTCAACAAAAGGCTTTACCCACCATGTGTGTTGTTTTGGGTGGGACTGGGGGACGAGGTCCTCTTGCACATTTAGGTGATGTGAATTACTCAAAAATGGTCCATGGTGAACAGGGTGTCGTCCTTCATAAGCCGCTTCCAACGCAAGCCATTATCTCCTCAACCAGTAAGATTTCCAATATCTATGATAAGGGGAAGGCTGCTTTGGTGATTCTTGAAACCACAGCTCTCGATACCTCTGATGGCCTTCCAGTTTTCACTAACATCAGTAAGTTATTTTTTCGTGATGAAGGTGGCTGGGGTGGTGACCGAGGACCTGTAGACAAAATTGAATTCCCTGACCGGAACGCAGACAGCGTCGTTAGTTATGAAACTAGAAACGATCAGGCACTTCTTTATAGGCTCAATGGGGACCGTAATCCTCTTCACTCTGACCCATCTTTTGCTGCTTTGGGTGGTTTTCCTAAACCTATTTTGCACGGACTTTGCACATACGGCTTTACTGGTAGAGCTCTCGTTCATCTGGCCTGTGATGGCAATCCTGATAATTTCAAGAGTATGGACGGGCGTTTCAGTTCCCCTGTAATCCCCGGTGAAACTCTTGAAGTGCACGTTTGGGAAGATCAAGATCATTTCAAGTTCCGGACTATGGTTGGAGAAAGAGTCGTGCTTGATAACGGAATACTTCATACTCGGTAACGAAGGAAATATTTATGAGAAATAGAGATATGTTCCTACCAAAAATGCCTGATGAAGAAATGGCTCTGCCCGGTAGAACCACCCAAATGCAAATAACAGATAGCCATTACATATTAGGGTCTTCTCAAATTGCTCCAAAGGGAAACAACTTGGTGTACGCCATGTTTGGGATGGGATGTTTCTGGGGGGCAGAGAAGAAATTTTGGGATTTAGAGGGCGTGATGACTACTTCAGTTGGGTACGCCGGTGGGTTTACCCCTCATCCTCTGTACGAGGAAGTTTGCTCTGGAATGACTGGCCATAATGAAGTTGTGAGGATCGCATTCGACTCTGAAGTGGTGGACTACAGATCCCTGCTAAAAGTCTTTTGGGAGAACCATAACCCGACTCAAGGTATGAGGCAGGGCAATGATGTCGGAACACAGTACCGTAGCGGGATCTATTGCTTCTCTGAGGGGCAATTTAGCGATGCTGAGGAGTCAATGCTCGTTTACCAATCAACTCTCTCACAGGAAGGTTTTGGGGAGATAACTACGGAGATTGTAATGGCGCCAATATTTTATTTCGCTGAGGATTATCACCAACAGTATTTAGGCAAGAACCCAAATGGGTATTGTGGATTGGGCGGCACTGGACTGAGTTGCTCTATCTAGATGGCTAGTTTTGAAAAGTGACTCTGAATTCTATTCTCCGGTTCGCTGCTCGGTCTGCAGCAGTGATTTCTGGATCAATTTTTAAGCGAGTCTCACCGTAGCCTATAGCTGAAAGACGGCTTGAATCGACCCCTCTGGAAATGAGATATTCTAGGACAGCTTCTGCTCGGCTTGCACTTAGGTCTAGATTTATGTCTTCAGCTCCATCAGTGTCAGAATGCCCTTCTATTTCTAAATTTCCTTCAGGGTTCTCAATGAGGATTTCTGCCACTTGATTGAGAATCGGTTTCGAACTATCTGCCAAAAATGGGCTTCCAACTGCAAACAGAATTGGGTCAGAGCCCACTATCTGGTTCAACGCTATTTCTGTTTTAATTGTTCCAGGGATTAAGACAGCATCAATGATATGAATTACACCGTTAGCTGCAGTGATATCTGCTTGGGTGACAAGGCTATCTTGAATTCTAATAGCTGATTGTTCGCCTGTTTGAACCTTTAACGATTCGCCTTTCAGTGTCGTTAAGCCTGTTCCGTCGGATAATTGTGATGAGTAGAAGTCTCCTGGCACTATGTGAAATTGAAGTATGTCACTAAGCTGCACTAATTGAGCGAACTCTTGGAGAGCAGCGATATCTAGCGCCTCCATTGCAGCGTTTGTAGGCGCAAAAATCGTTATAGAACTGACTTCATCACCAATTTGCTCCTCAACCCCTGCTGCGGAGAAGAAATCAGAAACTTGGCTGAGGTTAGGCAGATCTTTTATGACTTCAAAAACTGTTCTCTGTGACCCCTCAATAACAAGCTTGTCAGCTATTTTTACACCAAGGGCTTCAAATTTATTCAGAACTCTTAAGCGGTCTGATTCATCGATGATTTCTCCTGATATTTCAAGGTTAATGATTGCCAAATCAACACCGGTCAAGATCTCAAATTCAGCGGTTACTGTACCATCTGGGATTAGTTGATTCGAAACTACGATCATGGCGTCAGCAAGCGCTTGGGCATTAACGCTACCTGTCAAGGCAATAGAGTCTTTCGAATATTGGGCATATGCAGTGATAGGTGCGTTTTGTGATAGTTCTTCATCATCAACAGGCAAGAGTGGTTTCGGTGTCGGCGCTAAGCTACTGTCAACTGCGTTTGTTGAGGTAAGAAGGGTTAATTCTGACCCATCGGTATCTCCCCATACAACAAGTCCTAAAAATGACGCCAGAACGCCAAAGAGAAAGGTTCCTATATATTTGATACTTGTTTTCATATTCCTAAGACTGCTTCAATAGTAATGCCGATACTGCTAAAGGCAGCGAAATCGTTTGTAATGTTGTTTCCGTTCTGATTCGTAATGTGAATCAGGCTTGATTCATCAAGAAATCCCGTCGGCCAGAATGCTTTTAAAAGTAAATAAATAATGAGGATAGTGGCTCCCCAAGTTATAGCTCTAAGAGTGAGTCTGATCCATAGTCGATCAAACCGTGCGCGTAATATGGGATCTGTACCGGTAGCACCATAGTGAGATACGTGTTTAGTCCATTTCTGACCATCCCAATAGCGAGCTTCGTAACGCCCAGTCGGGTCAGAATACCATCCTTCATCCAGCAAAGGAGGGGGTGGGAAAAAAGGGCGATTCACATATTATACATTAGCTGTCAGAATCAAGTATTGAAGGTCACTTACCTAGTACAACCTTCGCTTGAAGCTGTTGTTAGTTATCTTCTGTAAGGTCTCTCGTTTGCTTAGGTTTCGTAGTGTAGTTGCGGCTTTTCCACTCAATACTCTGTCCAGTCATTGCAATAATCATTGACCAAAACAATGTTGCTCCCCAGAAAAGCATCGCAAAGGGGTGGAAAATAACTCCCCAAAGAGGATCCCTCCCAACAGATGAAGTGATAAATCTTCCAAGTATTAATAGGACTACTTGCCATAAGACTTCCATCGGCACAGGGGATCCGAAGAAACCTGCAAGGAGCCGTAAGAACGGCAGTGCCAATAACGGGGCCACTAGAAATGTCACTAGGAGAGACAACGAGGTCCTATAACTAAGAGCACCGTATGCATTCTTTGAAAAGCCTTTCCATATATCTCTAAACCCTGAATACCAGGTGGTGGTAGCAAGATCGGTACCATTTATTAACCTTTGTTGATAACCCGCAGCTTTGACTGAGCGAGCAAGTTGCACATCATCAACGATGTGATCAGGGTGAGCTGCATGGCCACCTGATTCGATATATGCTGTTGAGCTAACTCCTATGAATGGGCCAAATGCTAGGGCGATATCAGGATTTGAACTTCTATGGATAAGCGAGGCTGGGAATAGTGCCAATATTGCATGATTGACTATCGGCAGGAGGATGCTGCTAGAAAAGGATGTGCCTTGGTTACGCAGCAGAGAAGCTACCATCTCAACATTTTCTGTTTCCATAACATGCAGAACTGAAGTAATAGCTGCAGGTTCGAGGACAGCGTCTGCATCTATGAAGAAGAGGACATCCCCCGTTGCTTGCTTTGACAGTTGATGGCATGCCCAGTTCTTACCTGTCCATCCTGCTGGTATTGGTTTCCCTGATATGAGTTTGATTTTGGGGTTTTGAGACTCCACTATTGATCGAGTTCTATCAGTTGAGTGGTCGTCAAGCACTATGATTTCAATATTTTGATGGTCTTGATTGCTTAGAGACCGAAGACAATTCCCTATGGACCCTTCTTCGTTTCTTGCTGGAATTAGAAGGCTAACTTTGGTATTTGATTGTGGAAGTTTTGCCTTGGGGCGAATCACGACTCGTAGATTCCATAAAATCAAGCCAAGTTGGCACACAAGTAACAGTGTTAAAAATCTTCCAAAGATAAATTCCCAAGTCATCTTGTCCTACTCCACAGCCTCAACTAGTTACTATCGCCTGATAGTTTAGGCCAATCATTAGTTCCTTCAATTTCTCTTGTTCTAGGTTCATCTATTTTTCTTTTCAGTCCAACAAGTATAAATAATCCGATAGGTATAAGCATTTTTTCAAGCTGATATTCAAATATGGGAGCGAGTGCTATTGTCAAGATGATTACTGTGACAGTCGTAGGCATGAATTTTCGTGTTTTTAGCCAAGCTAACCCCGATACAGCTATCGCAATGAATGCAGAGTATGGAAGTAATGCTGCTGTGAACCCTCCTGCAGGAGAAAGTCCTTTTCCTCCTATAAACCTCAACCAAATGGGGAATCCATGACCCACAAGTAGCAGAATACCTGCGAATACTATTCTTGCTGAACTTTCATTTGAGACAATTACTGCGAGCACAGCTCCTTTAGCGAAATCCAGAAGGAATACAAGCGAACCCCATCGGGGGCCTACAGTATGGAAAACATTTCTTGCACCTACATTGCCCTCTCCTGCTTTTCTGACATCTATGCTTTTGACGGCTTTGGCGATAATGTACGCAACCGGGATTGATCCAAGAAAGTACGCTATTACGCCGATCAAGAGATAGTAAATAACAGAGTTCATAACATCAGCACCAAGTTGCCATATTAGAAGATACTGAATGTTTAAACATACTTGCAGAGAAATCAATAGTGATTCTTCCCTGTGCTCAAAAATTTAACATAAAGCGATTTTCGCTCTACGCTTCAAGAATGGCAAGTAATGACCTTCCGGGTATTAATAGGGAAAATGTTGTGGGCTGGCTGACAGAACGTTCTGAAGTTACTGGGGAAGTACGTTTTAATGTAGTCACCCACGGAAGGTCTAATCTGACGTACAAGTTGGAGGATGAAGCGGATAGAAAATGGATTCTTCGAAGGCCTCCTACTGGGCACATACTTGCTTCTGCTCATGATATGGGACGTGAACATAAAATTATTTCTGCGCTCGGTCCGAGCAATGTACCAGTCCCTGGAATTGTGGGTATGTGTCTAGATGAAAATGTTACAGGCGCACCTTTTTTCGTGATGGACTTTGTTGAGGGAAGCATTGTTAAGGATCGCGTTGATGCTCAGAGTTTCTCTCCAGACGAACGAAGGATACAGAGTATTTCTCTTGTGGAGACTTTGGCTACTCTTCATGATGTTGATCCCGAAAGTGTTGGCCTTGGTGATTTAGGAAAACGTGAGGACTATATCGGTCGTCAGCTACGAAGATGGAAGCGTCAGGTCGATGAGGGGTCCGACAGGGATATGCCTCTCTTCTACGAACTTCATAAAAGACTCGAGAAGTGTATTCCGGATCAGAAAGGGTACGGGATAACCCATGGTGATTACCGGCTAGATAATTGTATGATTGGCGCAGATAACCATGTCGCAGCTGTGCTGGATTGGGAATTATGCACATTAGGTGATGTGCTCGCCGATTTGGGTGGCATGTTGATGTGGTGGGGTGAGATGGGCACCTCAGACTCACTTATTATGAGTGACGCTCCGACACTTGCAGAGGGTTATATTAACCCTGAGATGGTTGCTGAACGTTATGAATCGGTTTCTGGGCGAGATCTTTCAAACTTGCCTTTCTATGTTGCTTTTCAGTTTTGGCGTTTGGCAGCAATCACTGAAGGGGTAAGAGTTAGGTTTACAGCAGGAGCTATGGGGAATAAAGATATTGGCGATGAGATGGACGGTTTTAATTCTCGTATCGACGCACTTCTCGATGCCTCGTACACGAAACTCAAAGAACTTTAACTCAATGCTCTGAAAAACTTTCGAATATCTTTTGTTGCGAGCTCTGGTTTTTCGGCAGCTGCAAAATGGCCTCCCTCAGGCATGACGGTGTAGTGCTTGAGATTGGTATATTCGTTGAGTATTGAGTGGGGAAGATGCACAACATCTTTCGGGAAAACTGCAATCCCAGTAGGTGCTTCAAGTCGTGGAATTCGGTTGTGGGCTAACGGCCATGGTTTCTTAAAATGCTCATGGTAAAGACGAAGAGATGATCCAATTGAGTCTGTGCACCAATAGAGTGACGCTGTAGTGCATAAATGTTCTCGGGTAAATGACTGTTCCACATCTCCGGTGTTGTCACTCCAGTTCTTTCTACGTTCCCATATCCAAGCAGCTGTTGCTATAGGTGAGTCAGCCAGTGCGAATGCTAGTGTTTGTGGGTCTAACAAATGAGTAGTGATATGTGAGCGTATGGTATCTTCAGCCTCTCTACTACGTTCTATCTTCCACTTTTCATCATCAGCCCATGACTCAGGTGGCAGGCTTCTTCTATCTACGCCAGGAATAACGCTCAAACTCATATGTGCGCCAATTATTGAATCAGTAAACTCATGGGCTAGGTGAGCTGTTACCAAAGCTCCCCAATCTCCTCCATGAGCACAGAATTTCGTGTGACCAAGGATTTCTGTCATCAAAGTGTTCCAGAGTTTCGCTATTTCTCGGACATCAACGCCAGCTTTAGTCAACGGTGAAGAGAAAATGAATCCTGGAAGTGAGGGGACATACACATCAAAGCTATCCTTGGCGTCTCCCCCATACTTTTCAGGGTCGCTTAGTGGACCAATCACATCTTTGAAATCCCAAAATGTCCACGGCCATCCGTGGGTTAGAATTAAAGGCTTTGGGTTCGGTCCTTTGCCTGGTGCGTGAAGGTAATGGATGGGTACCTGATCTATGGTGACAGAAAAGTGCTCCCATTCATTTATTTGGGCAGCTACATTGTCCCACTTCCACTCGGTGGTCCAATAGTTGACCATGTCCTGCATCCACTGCTTCGGTACACCATAGTCCCAGCTGTCTTCTCCTATTATTGGAGGCCACTTTGTGTTCTCTAACCTCAAGAGCATTCCTTCGATTACTTTAGGATTGATATCTATTTCAATTTGCTTTGGTTCGCTCATAATTACTCTCTGTTTGCTATCTCAGCGACTATTGCCGATTGTGTCTTCCCGAAGTCAATGAATGTTTCAGTATCTCTTCTTACCACTTCCGGACTTGAAACGTCCAAATAGAATCGTTCATTCCAGTCTTCGCTAGTCGCAAACCACAATTCACTAATCGCATTGAACTCAAAGCCATTGGGATAGCTTCCATAGATAATATCAATATCAAAATTTTGGGCATAGGCCTGCATCCCGTGATGCTCCCGAGCTATGGATGCATGTGCCAGGTACCGTGCATGAAATGTATCAGTATCTAAATTATGTCTTTTAGATACGAAGGAGATTTGCTTTATCCCTCCATACGTCGGGATAAAATCTTGTGGCCTAGAATCCCAATGATGAATTTTAGTTACAGATACGCCAATGTCAGCTTGGATGTCCGGTGTCAGGGACCAAACAACGCCAGCGAACCGAGGTTCATAGTTTGAGATTCCGCGCAAATTCTCGAGCGGTGACTGATCGGTTACAACATCAATAGAAAGAACATCAGAGATGTTTTCGTAATCAATTCTTTCAGGCACTTCAGTGAAGAATATGTGCGCATAGCAGGGGTTTTTGACTACCCCTTTGGAATGTCTTTCCATGGAATACCTCTATCAACGCGTATATCTCTAGGAAGTCCTAGTGCCTGTTCCCCTAAATTATTGTGGTGGACTTCATCTGTTCCTCCACCAATAGAGATCGGGTATCGTGAGTGTAGTACTTCCATTGCCCACTCGCTTGCAGTGTGCGTAGATACGACACCAGCTGCACCTAGAATTTCTTGGGCAAGGTCACCTTCAATTCTTCTATTCTCGGCGACAAAGAGTTTAACAATTGAAGGATGAATAGGTGGCATCTGCCCATTACGCACAGCGACAGAGATTCTATCACTCATGAGTTTGAGAAGTTTGTTTCTGGAGTACACGTTTGCTAACTTTTGCCGCAAAACAGGCTCATGGTGCCTTCCTAGGCTTTGTGCCAACTGAATTAGTTGACTTGGATTATCTCCTGCCGCTCCGCCAATCATGGCTGACTCGTTGCTCATTACTACCCTAGCTGGCCCCCACCCCTTGTCTATTTCTCCGAGTACGTTCTCAATGTGGCACCGTGCGCCGTCTAAGAAGACTTCAGCGAAGTGCCCTGCACCATGTGCTTGTATGAGCGGTCGAACTTCAACGCCCGGTTGATTCATATCAAATAGTAGAAAAGTTATACCTTCATGTTTATGCGCATTTGGGTTTGTTCTTACAAGGAGGATTCCCATATCGGCGTACATTGCGGCAGAGTTCCACACCTTTTGCCCATGGATCACAAATTCATCGCCATCAAGTTCAGCTTTAGCCCCAAGCCCAGCTAAGTCACTACCTGCACCAGGTTCACTAAATAGTTGACACCAGCTTACTTCACCACTCATTAGCGTCTTGATATGTTGTTGTTTCTGGTTTTCTGTTCCGTATTTGAGTAAAGCAGGAAGAGCCATGGCGATTATAGAGTGATAGAAGCCGGTATGTACTTGGTAACCAGTTGATTCTTCACGAAATATTCTCTGCATCCATGCTTCACCACCATGACCGCCGTATTCGGTAGGAACGGTAGTCCCTGCAAAGCCTGCTTCGTACAGTTTCATTTGCAGTTGTTGGCATGCGTTGTGGTGATCCTTCTCGGTTTCCTTACTCGGCATCCAATGAAGAGTTGAGAAGGGTTGTCGTTCTTTCAGAGGATCTATATTATCTTTAAGCCACTGCTGAGTCTTCAGGCGGTACTGCTCTTCCATATTTTGATCTCTAGTCATTACTCGGATTCTATGGTGAAGATCCTGTTTGTAGCGAATATCGTAGAAGAAGATAAGGAAAAGAAATATTGATGGAATCATTCCCGAGACAAAACGCTAGAACACGAAGATTCACTATTGGTGCGCCACGCTCTTTTTCCTTGTCAGCTAGTGGAGATTGGGTCACGTTCTTACAATCTAATTCGGGGAATGACCCATTGAATAAACTGTGGGCTTGGAGTGCTTCTTCAGGTCGAATAAAAGTGATTGCTGATCTTGAGACTTTGATAAATGGCGGTAGTGGCGAGACTATTTCCCGTGAAGAACAGGCTCGTCGTGAACGGGTTAGAGAAATAGGGGCCGGAATCGTATCGTACAGCGCGAACAGTCATTCACCGAACATAGCGTTTGCATCGAATCAGTCGTTGTTTAAAGTCGGGGTTGAGTCCTCAGAGGTATCTCATTTCAATTTGGGTAAAAATATTTTTGACCCGCAAATAAGCCATAACGGAAACCTGATTGCCTATGTTTCAGAAGGCCAATTGAGATATGTTGACGAAACCGGAAACGATCACGCTGTCAGCCCACCAAAAACAGATGAAAAGTCATTTGGTGTTGCTGATTTTATCGCTGCGGAAGAGATGGGCAGAAGAAGGGGATATTGGTGGTCCCCGAATAACGACAAACTACTGGTTACGAGCGTTGACGAATCAGATGTTCTTTCATGGCATATCCTCAAATCATCAGATCCTAGCAATGCGCCTTCAGTGATCAAATATCCTAAAGCCGGAACGAAGAACCCCAATGTCGGCCTTGAAATCTATTCATTAGATGGAGAGTCGGTCTCTATTGACTGGAATGAGAGCAATACATGGGAATATCTTGTGAGTATTCAGTGGACTGAACCAAATGCTATTTTTGCAACTGTTCAAACACGTGATCAAAAGACAACTGGCATACTCCGCATCAATACTATGGATGGCTTTGTTGAGGAAATATATCGATGGGACAATCAGTGCTGGGTTGAAATTATTCCCGGTGCTCCGAAAGTAGTTGGGGAACGCATTATCACAATTGAGGATCACGATGAGACAAGAAGAGTAATGATTGATGGGAGGCCTTGCTCTCCTGAGGGGATTCAAATACGATCACTGATTCATTTCAACGAAGACGGTCTGCTGGCCACATGTAATCCGAACCCACTAGATCAACAGATATGTCGCGTGACTGTGTCCGGCGACACTACCTTGATTACCGAAACGGCGGGAATTCATGAAGCTAATGCTAATGATGCGTTGATGGTTATTCAGCACCGAAGTATGAACTTTGATGGAGTGAAAACAGGTTTCTATAAAGATAACAAACTCATTATTGAGATTCCGGACCATTCAGAGATCCCTAACATCACGCTCAATAGTCTTTTCCATAAAGCTGGAGAACTTGACCTTGAAACCGCCGTACTTCTTCCGGCAGATCATGATGGTGAGACTACTCTCCCTGTTTTGCTTGACCCGTATGGGGGTCCCCATGCTCAACGGGTTCGAAATGCGCGTGGCCTTTTCGGAGTTTCGCAATGGTTCGCTGATCAGGGATTTGCTGTGGTCGTAACTGATGGACGAGGAACACCCGGACGTTCACCTAGTTTTGAGCGGGAAGTTTATGGAGATCTCGCCACCTACGCTCTTGTGGACCAAATTGATGCGCTCCATAGCATTTCAGCAAACTATGATTTCATTGATTTAGATAGAGTCGCGATTCGCGGCTGGTCTTTCGGTGGATACTTAGCCGCTTTAGCTGTGATCAGAAGGCCTGATGTATTCCACGCTGCCGTTGCAGGAGCCCCTGTCACTGACTGGTCGCTCTATGACACGCACTATACCGAACGATACCTTGGCCATCCTGAAACGAAACCAGAGAATTACGCTAAAACAAACTTATGCAACGAAGCAAACAAACTTGAGCGACCTCTACTTTTGATTCATGGGTTAGCCGATGACAATGTTGTTGCTGCTCACACCTTTCAATTATCTCAGGCCTTACTTGAGGCAGGTAAACCTCATGAGGTTCTTCCACTCACTGGGGTCACGCATATGACCCCACAAGAAACTGTTGCTGAGAACCTTTTACGAATACAGTTGAGTTTTATACAAAGATCTTTAGGAATTAGAGAAGAGGGGAACGAATGATTGGTCCGCTCAGCGGCATGCGAGTCATTGAAGGGTCGGCGTTTGTTGCTGCACCTTCTGGTGGAATGACCCTAGCCCAGCTAGGAGCCGAAGTCATTCGATTTGATCCCATAGGTGGAGGTCTTGACTATAAGCGATGGCC